>Ga0123353_10003874_pt1 | contig 19101 bp, 16 predicted proteins | sample TergutLab28metaG_3_FD_92763 | JGI IMG/M metagenome (GOLD analysis project Ga0123353, IMG submission 92763) | Labiotermes labralis P3 segment gut microbial communities from Petit-Saut dam, French Guiana - Lab288 P3 | ecosystem: Host-associated > Arthropoda: Insects > Digestive system > Gut ... | reverse complement strand
TACCTGCCACCTTGCCGGTGCTCGAGTTCTGCCAGATGCCATAGGAACCCTTGTAGGTGCACTGGGGAGCCCACTGCGCCACCCACACGGCGAAGGGCGCGATTTTCGTTGCATCGTAGACCGTCTCGAGGGTTGACTTGTTGGAGTACAGCATCGCGAAATACCCCGCGCTCTCCAATGCCCGCAGGAATGCCACGGCCATGTCGGACCATGCGGCGACGTTTTTGTTTGTATCCGTATTGGGCTCCAGGTCGTATACCAGCGGGTAGGTGAGCCCCCGGCCCTGTACGGCGGCCAGGAAGTTTGTGGCTTCCGCCCTGGCCTGCGCGACGCTTGCGGCATAGCTGTAGTGGTATGCGCCCACCGCCAGCCCCTGTGCCTGCGCGCCCGCCACATTGGCGGCAAACGTGCTGTCCCGGCTGGTCTGGCCGTAGCTGGCCCGCGCCATAACGAACTGGATGCCCGCGTTTTTCACCTTGGCCCAATCGATGGTGCCCTGGTACTTACTCACGTCAATGCCTTTCAAGGTCATGGAACCGCTCCTTTCCAGCCAGGTCTTGTCCAGAAAGGCCTGGCCGGCCATTATATGCCTGGCCAACCGGAGAGGTGCGGTTCGTTTGGTGCGGCGGGCGGCAGGTTGCCGCCCCTACACCCATCCGCCATCCTTCATAACGTCTGAGATCTGAATTTCCTCATTAAAGCATACCAAATCGGCCCTCTTGCCGATCTCGATGCTGCCAATTTCGCCGTCCAGACCCATCACCCGCGCCGGCGTGAGGGTCATCATGCGCACCGCCTCGTGCATGGGAATGCCCGTGTCCAGGGCCGTGCGCAGCAGGCGGTCCGCCATGGCCACGCTCCCGGCGAAGGCATCACGGCTGGGCAGTTTAGCTACGCCGTCCTCAACCACCACCGGCAGGCCGCCGCGCAGCGAACCCAGGATGGACGCGCTTGCATCCGTGCCCGCCGCGCGCATGGCGTCGCCGGTGAGGCAAAGCCTGTCCGCGCCCTTGCTCCGCCAGGCAAGGAGCAGCAGCTCGGGCGGCAAGTGGCAGCCGTCGGCGATGACCTCCGCTGTGGCGTCCTCCAGAATGTAGGCACTCTCGATGGCCCCGGTGATACGAAAGCCGCCTTTGCGCGTGATTGTCGACATGGCGGAATACAGGTGGGTAAAGTGCGTGAAGCCGTGCCGGAAGGCCCCGGCGATCTCAGAATAGCTTGCGCTTGTATGCCCAATCGAGGGCAAAACGCCTCGCTTGACGAGAGTGTCGCCGAACTCCGGCACGCCGGGCAGTTCGGGGGCCGCCGTCCACCGCCTGATGTCCCCGCCGGCGTAGTCCAGCAGGGCCTCGTATTCCGCCGGCTCCGGAATCCTGATATACCGGGGATCAATGGCGCCACGCATCTCCATGCTGAGGTAGGGCCCTTCCAGATGTACGCCAGGCATGTGTGAGCTCTTCACCTGCTTGAAAGCCCGCAAAAACTGCATGACGCCATCAATATCCGCCGCTACGGAAGTGGGGAACAGGGTCGTCACGCCATGGCGTAAATGACTTTCGGCTGCACATATAAAAGCCTCGGACGTGCCGTCCATGAAGTCGGCCCCGCCCGCACCGTGGGCGTGGATCTCCACGAAGCCCGGCGCGAGATACTGCCCGCGCAGGTCGGTGACAGCGGCGTTTTCGGCGGGGGGTGTCCCCTGCCCCGTGATAACCCGCATGATTCTATCGCCTTCCACCAATACGCTGCCGGAGATTACGCGGTCTGGCAGGATCATTTGCGCGTTGACGAGCCATTGCATTCGAAGCACCTCGCTTTCACTCATTATTTTAGCATATCACGCGGGGTTTCGCAAGCAGATTGATGAAAAGTGCTTGCATCCCCTTTCCCTTTATGGTAAAATGATAGCTATGATAAAATGGGGGTAGTAAGGAAAGATGAAGCCTATATTCCGATTGTTGAAGGAAGCAAAGAGGTACTGGCGGCTGCTGGCGGTTGCCGTGGGGTGTATCGCGCTGCTGACCGCCGCGCAGATGTCGGCGCCCTCCATCGTGCGGCAGCTGGTGGAGCTGATCGAGAACAATGACCCCAATCTGGCGCAAAAGGCGATACAGCTGGCGATCATTCTGGCGGTCATTTATGCCGTGCAGAGCGTGGCCACGGGGCTGCGCAACTACATGGCCCACAAGGCCGCGTGGAACTTCGTTTCCGACATGCGGGTGAATCTCTACAACCACTACCAGAACCTTTCGATAGACTTCTATCACGATAAGCAAATAGGCCAACTGATGAGCCGCGTGATCTCCGACACCAGCAGCCTGGAGACCCTCATCGCCCACGCGATACCAGACATGGTGGTGAACGTAATCCTGTTCGCCGGGGTGGCGGCGCTGCTGTTCACCATCAACTTCAAGCTGGCGCTGATGAGCCTGACGGTGCTGCCCATCCTGGCCGTAACCTCCCGCTGGTTCGCCAAGCGGGTGCGCCCGCGCTTCAAGGCCGGGCAGCAGATCGTGGGCGAGTTGAGCGCCGAGCTGCAGGACAATCTCTCGGGCATCAGAGAGATCCAGCTGTTCAACCAGCAGGAGCGGGAGTGCGCCGACGTGGAGAAGACCTCGCTCAGGCACATCAACGCCCTGCTTTCCGCCCTGAAGCTCGGAGCGATCTATCACCCGGGCATCGAGTTTGTGCGCAGCATGGGGACCGTGTTTGTCATCGGCTACGGCGGATACCTGGCGGCGTCGGGCCAGATCAGCATCAGCGTCATCGTGGCCTTCCTGCTGTACATCGGGCTGTTCTACCAGCCGGTCTCGGTGCTGGCGCGCATCAACGAGGACATACAGAGCGCCCTGGCCGGGGCGGACCGCATCTTCGAGATGCTGGATACGGAATCTTCTGTGAAGGAGGCGCCGGACGCCCTTGCGCTGGCCGCTCCCCGGGGCGACCTGGCCTTCGAGAACGTCAGCTTTCAATACAACGAAAGCGCCGAGGTGTTGAAGAATCTCAGCTTTGAGGCAAAACAGGGGCAGATCGTCGCGCTGGTGGGGCAGACGGGCGTGGGGAAGACCACGATCGTATCGCTCCTGGGCAGGTTCTACGACCCCATAGAGGGACGCATTTCGCTGGACGGCCACGACCTGCGGGACATCACCCTGGATAGCCTGCACGACAGCATGAGTGTCGTACTCCAGGACGTGTTCCTGTTCAACGGCACCGTTAAAGAAAATATCTGCTACGGCCAGCCGGACGCGGACGACGAACAGGTCGAGCGGGCGGCGCGCCTGGCCCACGCCAACGAATTCATCGAGGGTCTGGAGAACGGCTACGATACCCTCATAGGCGAGCGGGGAATCAAGCTATCTGGCGGACAGAAGCAGCGCCTGAGCATCGCCCGGGCTATATTGCGCGACAGGCCGATTCTCATCCTGGATGAAGCCACATCCTCCGTGGACGTGGAGACCGAGCAACTCATCCAGGCGGCCATGGACAAAGTCATGGAAAATCGAACGACCATCATCATCGCCCACCGGCTTTCGACAGTTAAGAAAGCCGACAATATTATCGTGCTGGAAAACGGCGAGATCGCGGAATCTGGCGCCCACGAGCAGTTAATAGCCCTTGGCGGGATCTACGCGGGGTATCATCAGTCGCAGGTGTTTGCGTGAGGTGTCTGGCGGTGCTCCGCAAAACCACCCCGGCCCTTCGGGCCACCCCTCCATGGAGGGGAGTTATCTGTATCCGATAAATCCATTCGATTTTACAAAGTTTTGGCAAGAAGAAAATTCCCCTCCGTGGAGGGGTGGCCCGAAGGGCCGGGGTGGTTTTGCGGAGCACCAAATGAGACAAGGAGGCCCTTATGGATTTCACCACCTACGCCGACGTCTTCCACGGCTGCGGCGAGATCAACCTGCCGAAACCCGAGGGCATCGCCGCCACCTGGTTTTTCATCAAGGCGCAGACCGGCAATACCAACCCGGCGGCCACGCTGCCTTTCGGCAAGATGAACGCCGGGCCCTACTCGGGGGGCTATCCCACGGGCTATGGGGATCACCTGGTCAACACCTGCGGGCGGCCCATGCGCTTCGCGGCGGGGAAAAAGCTGCTTGGTTTTTCGCATCTCAGCCACAGCGGCACCGGCGCGGTGGGGTATTACTACAATTACGCCCTTGTCACGCCCCACGCGGGGCAGGGTAAGGCCAAGAGAAACAAGCGCTTTGCCATCGAAAATGAGCGCGGCGAGCCAGGCTACTATGCCGTCACTCTGGGGGGCACGCGCTGTGAACTCACCATTGACCCCCTGCGCGCGCTGCACAGGTACACATTCCCCAGGAATGGCATAATCTCTATCGATTTTTCGAACGTTGGCCTGACCGGCCTCCACGGCAAATCCGCCCCGGAGCAGCCGGAACTGCATATGATCGACAAGCGCACGGCGGGGCTGTCGGGGATATTCCACGGGGTGAAGCTCTATCTGGCCGCGCGCTGTTTTTCGCCCCGCGAATTGTCTGCCTGGCAGGACGGCAAGCGCCTGGGCGTTGACTTTGCTGTTTCAGGCAAAGAGGCTCTGCTGGCCGTGGCAATTTCGGGCCAAAGCATGGAAAAAGCAATAAGCTTTCTGGGCGACGGCATTGATTTTGACGGCGCGAGGGCAAGCGCCTATCAAGCATGGCAGGAAGCTCTCTCGCACGTGGAGATAGACGCGGACGAAGAGCAGAAGCACATCTTTTACTCCAACCTGTATCATAGTCTTGTGAAGCCCTGCGATTGGGGCGACGACGGCTTTCTTTATAAAAATGGTCCCTTCATGACGGACTTCATCACCCTGTGGGATATGTACAAGACCCAGCTGCCGCTGGTGTTCGCGCTGTATCGCGAACCCGGGCGCAAAATCGCCGAAACGCTGGTTAGAACGGGCGAAACACTGGGCTTCCTGCCCAACAGCATGGGGCTTTCCAGCAACTACGCCCACGAGGGCAAGCAGGCGCGCATGCTGGGGGCCTATGCCCTGCTCTCGGCCCACTATGCCGGCCTGGTGGACGACCCTAGCCGCGTGCTGCGGGTGATCGAGCAGGACGTGTTTTCGCCGGGAAAACAGGATTTCACCGTGGATCGTCGTTGCGGCTCGCACACATGGACCCTGGATATGGCCGACGGCTGCGCATACGCCGCTTGGCTTGCCGAGGAGATAGGAGAAACAGAAATTGCCGCGCGTCTTGCTCCATTGGGCAAGCTGTGGGAGACAGCCTATGACCGGGCGACAGGCCTGCTTTCAGCCGATTCGAGCTACTACGAGGGGACTCTATATAATTATTCATTCAGGCCCTGCGCCTATATGAACGAGCGCATGGAGCTGTGCGGCCCAAAAGGCCATAGGGGCCGTAGCGGCGGGAAAGAGGGCTTCGCCCGGGCGCTGGACAAATTCTTCGGCTATGGGGCAAAGCCGGTGCGGCAGCCGGTGACCGGGCTGGCCATCCCGGCGGGCACACGCCTGGGGCGCTTCGAGGGCTATAACAACGAACCGGACATGGAGACCCCCTACAGCTATGTCTTCGCCGGGCGGCATGACCGAACGTGCGAGGTGGTTGACGCCGGACGGAGGTATATGTTCACTTCCGGACGGGGCGGGCTGCCGGGCAACAACGACTCCGGCGGGCTCTCCTCGTGCTACATATGGAATATGCTCGGCATCTTCCCCGTGGCAGGAAGAGATTTATTCCTGATAGGCACGCCGGGGGTACGAGGCGCGAGATTGGCACTTTCTTCGGGGAAGATGCTCAATATTGAGGTGCAAAACGCCGGTGATGATAGAATATATGTAAAAAGCGCGCGCTTCAATGGGAAAGAACTGACGGACTTCATGCTGCCCGCAAGAGAGCTGATGCGGGGCGGAACGCTACTATTTGAGATGGAGGGATAAGACTATGCAAACAATACGAATTCCCCGCGCGTCGTCGCCGGAAGCAGCCGGAGTTTCCTCGCGAGTCCTGTCCGAAATGATGCAGGGCATCCTTGATCGTCAATTGGAGCTGCACTCGGTCATGGTGGTGCGGCGCGGCCAGGTGGCCTGGGAGGATTTCCGCACACCCTATGGGCCGCAGCACCCCCACGCGATGTACTCTGTCAGCAAGTCCATCACTTCCATCGCGATCGGCTATGCCGTGGAGGAGGGCCTGCTGCGCCTGGAAGACAAGGTCGCGGACTTGATCCCGACGCTGCGGGAATACGACAAGCACGAGAACCTGGAAAAGCTCCAGGTGGTCCATCTTTTGAGCATGTGCGCCGGCAAGAGCGTGAGCGTGATGATCGACAAGGCGAAAAAGCACTGGATCAAGGACTTTGGCCGGGGCAAGTGGGACTATGCCCCTGGGGAGGGCTGGCACTACTGCAACGAGAATATCTATTTGCTGTGCGAGCTTTTGCGGCGCGCAAGCGGGATGTGCGTGACGGACTACCTCATGCCGCGCCTGTTCGAGCCTTTGGGCATTGAGCGGCCCTACTGGGAGCACGATGGCTTCGGTACGGAAACCGGCGGCTGGGGGCTGTTCCTTAAGACCGAGGACCTGGCGAAGATCGCCATGTGCTACCTGGACGAGGGCAAATTCCAGGGCCGGCAGGTAATTCCTGCAAACTGGGTGCGCGCCTCGAGCAGGCCCCAGCGCGGCACCGACCCGGAAAGCCGCAGCGTCGATTCCGATGGCGGCCAGGGCGAGTGCGGCTACGGCTACTGCTTCTGGATGAATACCGTTCCCGGGAGTTTCCGTATGGACGGCATGTTCTCGCAGTACGCGCTGATCTTCCCGCAATACGACGCCTGCGTCATAACCACCGGCGGCGAGCTGGACATGGGCAGCTTGTACAACGCGATCTTTGAGCATATTCCTGCTCTGTTCGAGGAGGAAGGTGAGGCGCCCGGCACTGACATCCCCGTGTTTCCCGCGTACGACCCCCTGCCCGCCTCCGAACGCAACCTAGCAATAGAAGAAAAACTGCAGGGCCGCTGTATCCGTTTCATACCCACGGCGCAGCCCTTCGGCAAGGCCATAGGGATGCCACTGAGCATGATGCCCGTAATGATCTTCTTTATGGCCGCAGACAAAGCAGGGGGCATAGATCGCGTACACCTGCGCTTCACTGAAGATGGTCTGAAATTCAGCTGGTCGGAGGGCAAAGAGCGCAACACCGTGCTGTGCGGCATGGACGGCAGCTGGAAAAAGAGCAGGATCACGCTGGGCGGGGTGGAATTCCTGATGGCCTGCTCGGCTATGTGGGAGGGGGATACGCTGCGTGTCCGGCTGCGCAACCTGAACTCCGTGGCGGAAAGATTGCTGACCTTCCAATTCCGGGGCCGTAGGGTACGCATGGTGCCCCGCAGCTCGCCCGGCCTGGAAAGCATGACCGGCGGCGCGGCGCAGGCCCTGCGGGATAACATTCCCAACAAGGCGCTGGGCAATTTCCTCGCGGGCGCGATGGACAAAATCACCGGGCTGGCGGAGCCGGAACACTTGGGGTATATGAGATAAATTTCTGTAGGGGTGGCTGCCCTCAGCCACCCCTGCATGCACCAGAAACGAGGACTTTTTTATGGTCGTTACGGACAGTTTGCTGGAGGAGTTCGTCAGTTTTTTCAGCAAAGGCTGCAAGACACCCGACCGGTTCAAGACAGGCTTTGAACTGGAGCACTTCATCGTCGACGCCAACAAAAAAAACATAAACTACTCGCAGCCCGGCGGCGCGGCGCAGTTGCTCCGTGAACTCGCCCCGCGCTTCCCGCAGCGCTACGCCGAAGATGGCCATATCCTGGGGCTGTCCGACGGCGAGATGAGCCTTTCTCTTGAGCCCGGCGCCCAGTTGGAGGTCAGCATTGAGCCCAAGGCGGGCATCGCCGAGGCGCGGGCCGTCTACAGGCGCTTTCGGGGACTGGTGGATCCGTTGCTGCAAAAGCACGGCCACACGCTGACGCAACGCGGCTACCTGCCGGCCTCAGGCATTCGGGACATCGAACTGATTCCCAAGGAGCGCTACCGGCGCATGGACGCGTATTTTCACGCGACGGGGAGCATGGGTACGCACATGATGCGGGGCACCGCCGCCTGCCACGTGTCCATAGACTATGAGAGCGAGGCCGATTTCATCGAAAAATACAGGTGCGCCTGGCTGCTGGGTCCTGCGCTGGCGTATATCTCGGCAAATACCCCCGTGTTTGAGGGGCGCCCCAACAGAAATAAGCTGCTGCGCGCGCACATATGGCGCAATGTTGATAACGCCAGGTGCGTCGTGCCCGGCATCTTCGATGATGGCTTCGGCTTCGAGGCCTACGCGAATTTCGTGCTGCGCGCGCCGGAGATTCTCCGCGAACCCGGCGACGAGGAGCGCATAGCGCTGCTTCTCTCTTTTGTGTTCCCCGAAGTGCGCCTGCGGCAATACATTGAGATGCGCGCGGCGGACAGCATGCCGGAGGCAAAGGCCTTCGCCTACATGGCGCTGGTGAAAGGCCTGTTTGCCGACATGCCCCGCCTGAAGGGTTTGCTGTCGGGCTTCGAGTGGTCCCAAGACGCCATTCTGGCCGCGCAGGACGCAATCACGCAGCATGGTAAAAAAGCCGAAGTATACGGCAGGCCGCTTGGCCGCTTCGTTGAAGAATTAACAGAGCTTGCCCGGCATACCCTGGGCAGGGAGAGTACATGTTTGGAGGGCTTGCGCAATGAGTAATGAGCAATATATGCTGCAATGGATCGAAGATCATTTCGAGGAGGCCCAGCAGGATTATCTGGAGATACAGCAGGCGATACGAGGCTCCGTGCTGTGCTACAACAATCGTTGCGTGCAGGGCCTGGCCATCCCCAGGATCTATTCCCGGGGCGACGCCGAGCTCATGAAGCAGTTTGTTGCGGGCTGCTTTGGCATATTCAATAAAGTCATTGACAGGTATCTCGCCGATGAAAACTATCGAAATCTTTTCCCCTTTTCGCCCGGGCTGGAGCGGCTGATCCTGCTCCCCGCGCAATACGAATGCCGTGTCCCCATGGCCCGCGTGGATTTCTTCTTCAATGAAGAAACGAAGAGCATCAAGCTGTGCGAGATCAACACCGACGGCACCAGCGCCATGAACGAGGATCGCATCCTTGGCGGGCTGCTGGAGAAAAATCGGGCATATCAAAGTTTTGCCGAAACGAAGGATTGCGCTGCTTTCGAACTGTTCAACTCCTGGGTGGAGGAATTCCTCTCGCTCTATCATGAATACAGCCAAAGCGACGCCCTGCCCACCGTGGCCATCGTGGATTTTCTGGAGAAGGCAACCCTGAACGAGTTCAAGCAGTTTGCCCTGGCCTTTGCCGAACGTGGCGTAAAAGCTGAAATAATTGATATTCGAGATATACAATACAAGGATGGCTGCCTGCTCACGCCTGCCGGAGACAAGATCGACGCTGTGTATCGCAGGGCGGTTACATCCGATATCATGGCCAATTATGACGACGTTCAGCCCTTCATCGAAGGCGCGCTGGCGGGCGCGGCCTGCCTGGTTGGCGGCTTCCGCACACAAATCATCCACAATAAGGCCCTGTTCGGCATCCTCCACCGGGAGGAAACATTGGACTTCCTCACGCCGGAAGAGAGAGAATTCGTGCTGCGCCACGTGCCGCTGACCTATCCCCTGCTGCCGGATACCATCAAAAAGCACAGCGTGCTTGAAAATAAAGATTTTTGGCTCATCAAGCCCTACGATTCCTACGGCTCCCGGGGGGTATACGCGGGGCTCGACTGCGAGCGGGAGAAGTGGGAGCGCCTCATTCAAGAAAATACCGGGGACAATTACCTTATGCAGGAGTACTGTACGCCCTATCGTTCGCAGAACATCGACTTTTCAGACGAACAGCCGAAAACAAGGCCCTTCTGTAACATCACAGGCGTGTTCTGCTACAATGAAAGGCCCTATGGGATATATTCCAGATTATCTAAGGGGAATGTGATCTCCTCGCAGTATGACGAAAAGACGGTGGCGACGATGGTGTGCGAGCTCCCCCCTGTCACTGCGTGACATCCCCCCTCGCATGCGAAGGGGGCTATTTCTTCGTGATATCCGGCACCACCCGCAGCTGCCTGTCCCTGTGCTTGCGGTAGGCGTGTAACAGCAAAGTACCGAGGTATATCCCCGCGGCCAGCAGCACGGCCGCCAGCAGCGCCCTGGCGATGATGGAACGCGCGGCCTGCTTGGCCAGGCTGATCAAATACAATGTTGCGCTGCGGCTGACGTCCTCAGCGGCAACGAGGGATACGCGCGCAAATTCCTCACCGGCGTAGAGTATGCGCGCGCCGGCTATGGGCTGCCCCTTCTCTATGGGGGCCGTGACGCTCTCGGGTATATCGATGGGCTCCACGTAGACGTTGCCGCTATCTATGCCCTCCGGCACCAGGGCGTAGATGTCCTCCTTTGGCACCAATTGCAGGTAGTCCACACTGCGCGCCATCTCCACGGATACGCCCGCCACGGCCTTGCCCATCTCCGTCACCTGCCGCAGGCGAATGTTGGCGAAGGTCCAGTCCAGCAGGGCCTTGGCGTCTACGAAGGCGGTGTTCTTCCAATAAGTGTCACCGGCTAGCACAAGTTTTTGCCCGCGCATTACTACGCAGAGATAGTTGTATCCCCCCCGGGAGGCCCGGGCCACCACGCAGTCCCCCGCCGCTTCGGTGGAGCCGGTCTTCATGCCGCTGACATGGGGGCTGAAATAGTCTGGGTGAAACTTGTTGATCATGCGATTGGTGGTCAAAAGCGTGCGTTTATTGGTATGCTTATTGTTCGGAGGCAATTCATAAGTGACCGTAGCCATGATCTTCTCGAGCATAGCCACGCCTTTGAAATCTTTATCCAAGGCATAGCGCGCGATTTTCGCGGTATCCGACGCCGTGGTATAGTGGCCCTCCTCGTCCAGGCCATGCACATTGGCGTAGCGCGTATCCGCGCAGCCCAGCGCCTGCGCCTTCTCGTTCATCTTCTCCACGAAGGCCTCCTGGCTGCCGGCAACCCAGTCCGCAAGGATGGCCGCGGCCTCGTTGGCGCTGTTGAGCATCACGCAGTAGAGCAGCTGTTCCACGGTGAGCCGCTCGCCTATGCGTATGCCCGCGTTGGAACTGCCCGTGCCGTAGAACATCTCCAGGCAATAGGCCGGCGCCTCGACCACCTCGGTGAAGTCCGTGCAGTGCTCCATCACCAGTATGACCGTCATGAGCTTCGTCAGGGAGGCGGGCGCGGTGCGCCGGGTCTCATTTCGGCTGAAGATGACGCTGCCGTCGTCCAGGCTCTCCAGCAGCAGAATTTCCGACACCCCGGTGATCTTCACGTCTCTGAGCAGGTTGTTGAACGCCGCCCCGGCCGGGAGGAGATTTCCCGCCAGGAGCAGCAAAACCAGCGCGCCCGCAAACGCAACTTTTTTGGCCTTTTGCAAAATTACCATAGACAACCTGCCCTGAAATATAGTATAATGAAGTTCAGCGTTTATTATAACATATTGCTATGGAAAAGGAAATGTTTTTTTCGTGAATTTTTTCGGAGGTGAAAGTGCATGATTTACGTCACCGGGGACTTGCACGGCGACATCGAACGCTTCGGCGCCAAAGAGATGAAGCAACTGAAAAAGGGCGACACCCTGCTGGTGTGCGGGGATTTCGGCTTCGTATGGGACGGCTCGAAGGCCGAGCAGGCCGCGCTGAAGAAGATAGGCAAGCTCAAGTACAACGTGTGCTTCATCGACGGTGTGCACGAGAACTTCGCCCTGCTCGGGCAATATCCCGTGGAGGAGTGGGCGGGCGCACCCGCGCGGCACATTTGCGGGAATTTATATCATCTTTTGCGGGGTGAAATATATACAATTGAGGGCAAGAGTGTCTTCGCCATGGGCGGCGGCGTGAGCCCCGACGACGACTTCCGCGAGCCGGACGACGCCCGCGCCGGCTGGGAGATTCCCTCCCGGGAGGAGTTCGACAGGGCCGCGGCGAACATCGAGCGCGTGCGCGGCCAAGTGGATTTCATCGTCACCCACGAGCCGCCCATGAAGATCAAGGCCTTCTTGCAGCTCAAGCAGCAGACCGTCTCCACCGGCGGGGAAGTCACGGGGCTGAACACCTTCTTCGAGGAGTTGGGCAAGTGCTGCACCTTCAAGCGCTGGTTCTTCGGCTCCATGCACGCGGACAAATTCATCTCCTCCACGCACGTGGCGGTATTCCGGAAGGTGCTGAAGGCGGAGTGAGAGAATCTCGCTGCGCGATTGCCCTGCACCATCCCCTCGATGCTGCGCATCGGTCCCCCAAGGGGGCATCCTGACGAAGTGGAAGGTTTTTCATGAAACGTTTGTTTTGCTTTTGCATTGTCATCCTGCTGCTAACGGCCTGCGGTCAAACGACAATTGGGCCGAGCGAACCATCGTCTGCGGCCGTGCCAACTACAGTAGAATTGACATCGGCAGAAGAGCCAAGCACCGAGGACCCTGCTCCATCCATAAACAGAGAAGCCCAGTTCACCGTTACGGAGCACCAGCTTTTCCCGCCGCCGCAGGTCTTCGACGCCGAATTCGAGGCGTTCTACAAAGAGTTCACTACTGCCGTGCGCAGGAAAGACATGCGGTTCATCGACAGCATACTCGACGATGGGATCATGTCCAGCTTTGGCGGCGAGCCTAACAAAGAATTTTTTCATGAGCATTGGGAGATTAGAAAACAGCACTATGGCCAGGATCTATGGGATGTGCTGGCGGAGATGATTGCGTTGGGCGGGGTGTATTATCAAGCGGGAGAGTTCCGTCAGACCAACCGTGGAAAATGCTTTGTTGCTCCATATGTTTTCGGATACGACCCCGGTGAAGCGTATGAATTTTATGCCGTAATTGACAAAGGGGTAAGCGTTTACGAAAATGAAAGCATCAATTCAAAAGTGATCGACACACTGGATTACAATATCCTCGAGTTCCACTATAGCCAGGAATTCTGGGAGAAAAAAGCTGACGACTTCGTTAGCGTGACAACACTCTCTGGAGCCGCTGGTTTTATTCAGAGAAAGCATCTGCGTTCACCCATAGACTATCGCCTTTGCATTGAGCAAAAAGACGGCGCATGGAAACTGCTCTGGCTGATCGCCGGGGATTAATAACAACAGGAGGATCTACCATGACCTACAACTACAAAACCAGCGGCATCTGCGCAAAGGGCATCACCGTCGAGATGGACGGCAGCGTGATCCGCTCCGTGGCCTTCAACGGGGGCTGCGCGGGTAACCTGGAGGGCATCTCGCGCCTGGTCGAAGGCATGCGCGCCGAGGATGTCGTGGCGAAGTTCAAGGGCACGAAATGCGGCAGCAAGGCCTCCTCCTGCCCGGACCAGCTGGCGCGGGCATTGGAAGAAGCCATGGCGCGGGGCGCTTGAGCCATGAAAAAGCGTATCACACAGCTCTTCATAGCCTCCTGCGCTGTTGCCGCGCTGGGGGTGCTGTGCTTTTTCCTTGTGCAGGTGCACATTGACCGGTCGGCAAAAAAATATCTCTACGACAGCGCCGCGGATGCCCCCGTGTGCGACGCGATCATGGTTCTGGGCGCGCTGGTTTACGACAGCGGCAGACCCAGCCCCATCGTGGCAGACAGGCTCGACTACGGGTACGCGCTTTATCAGCAGGGCAAGGCAAAGAAGATACTCGTCAGCGGCGATCACGGCCGAAAGGACTACGACGAGGTCAACGCGATGATGAATTATCTTCTAGACAAAGGCGTCCCGCGCGAGGACATTTTCATGGATCACGCTGGGTTCAATACTTACGACAGTATGTACCGCGCGAAGGAGATTTTTCGCGTGGAGAGCCTGCTGATATCCACGCAGGAATTTCACATAGGCCGCGCCGTGTACATCGCGCGGCGGCTGGGGCTCGAGGCCTACGGCTACCCCTGCGAGGACAAGGCGATATACAACATGGAATACATGAACGCGCGTGAACGCCTCGCGCGGGTCAAGGCGTTTTTGGATACGACGATCAAAAGAAAGCCGAAATACCTAGGCGAGGCAATTCCCATCAGCGGCGACGGCATCTTGACCCAGGGATAGACTGTGCGAATCGCTATGGCGTCTTCCGCAGGAAGGCGCTCATTTCCATGCCGGCCCGCGCGCCCTCCGCCACGGCAAAAGCGATTTGCGCGAAGGCCCCCGTGCAGTCCCCCGCGGCGTAAAGGCCCGGCAGACCGGTCTCCTGCTTTTCGTTGACGGGAATCGCGCCGTCCTTCAGGCACAGGCCCAGCTTCATCGCCAGATCCCCGGCCGAGGCGCTGCCCAGCGCCACGAACAGGCCGTCCAGGGGAACCATATCCCCGGTCTCCGGCTGCGCACCGGCAAGTTTTTCCTCGCCCTCCAGGCGCAGCAGGCGGTCCATGCGCACCTCCACCTCCGGCGGCGGGTCGAACTCCGGTTCCGCCCCGTTGGTGAGCAGCGTCACATGCTCCGCCAGGGGGAGCAATGCCTCCATCTCGTGCTTGGCGTAGGCGCCGCCGCCCAGCACCGCCACCCGGCGCCCCCGGTAGAGGAAGGCATCGCACACGGCGCAGTAACTCACGCCCCTGCCCTCGAAGGCCTTGATGCCCTCGATCTTGGGCATACGCTTGCCCCGGCCGGTGGCCAGCAGCACACTGCGGGCGCCAATCACGCCGCTTTCAGCCAGTTGCATCTGGTACCCTCCGGCCTCGAGCCATTCCAAAGAGAGCGCCTCGTCCTCCCGCAGGTCCGCGCCCAACGCCGCGCACTGCCGCCGGCCGGTTTCCAATAGGTCCGGGCCGGTGAGGGGCTGCCCCAGGCCGTAAAAGTTTTCGATCCTCTCCGCGCGTTCCAGGGCGCCGCCGTCCTTGCCGATCACCGCCGCCCGCAGGCCTGCCCGGCAAAGATACAGCGCCGCCGAGCAGCCCGCCGGCCCGTGGCCGACAACTAAGGCGTCATAATCTTTTGATAGCTGTGCCATTTTTTTGCCTCCCTTGCATATGCTATGATAGATGGTAGACGTTAGACTTTAGATTTTAGACGTCTCATTTAATGTCTAACGTCTAATTTCTAAAGTCAAGAACGGAGTGAACCCATGCCTGTGTCAGTCAAGCCCAAGAATTTCGAGGCCGAGGTACTGGATGCCGGAATGCCGGTGCTGGTGGACTTTTTCGGTGAGCACTGCCTGCCCTGCCACATGCTGCGGCCCATACTGGTGGAAATCGGCGAGGAATACGCCGGGCAGCTGAAGATCTGCATGTTCAACACCGATAGGGAGCGCCAGGACAGCGACGAGGACTACGAGGAGAAATTCCGCATCCTGGCCAATTACAGCGTGATGCACCTGCCCACCATGCTGCTGTTCATGGATGGCCAGCTGCGGCGTACAATCATCGGGCTTCAAACCAAGCAGGAACTGCTGGATGCCTTCGCCGAGGAGGGGCTGGCGCTGCAGCCGCGCGCGGTTGAGCAGGCAGATGGCGAGTAGGAAAGTATATCCTGCAGGGGCGGCTTTCTAAGCCGCCCGAAAACCATACATAGGTCTTCTTCGGGTGGCTTGGAAGGCCACCCCTACATATTATACCTCTCCCCGGGCAAAAATGCAAGCCTCGAAGCCTTTGTGTATTTTGTACATTGTGCACAAAAATCACCCCCCCCGATGGCAATTTATGTAATTTGTAGATTGTGACGAAAGGGTATTTACATTCATCATTTCCGGGATTATAATGGGGCTACAAAAAATTGGAAAGGGTGATTTTTGCATGAAGAAACTACTGAGCATACTCCTGGCGTTGGTGTTGGCTGTGGGGGTGTTCGCCGTGGGGGCTGGGGCGCTGACAAGCGATCAGGCCATACATATTCTGGGGGCCAGCCTCACCCTCCAGAAGACGATGCGTGAAAAACTCACGGCGGTATTGTTTTCCTCCATTGGCTCTATGTTCAATATTGCGGCGTTTAACGGTTCTTTTGTGAATTTGGAATGGGATGCAGATGATTGGGGTACAGATTGGGATGTGGATGTGGATTCGTTTAGCCCCACGGCTTACGCCCTGATCAAAAGCGGCAAAACGTACGAGGCGTATTTCTCCGCCTCGAAAGCGCTCAACGACACCTTGGAGGAGCGGCTTGCGGCCGCAGAGCTTGCGGTTTTCGAAGCGCACGGGATCGACCCCAATACAGTGAACGTCGGAGCATTCATCGACGCATTCATCGCACCAGCCTATGATGACAACGGCACGCTAATAGATTCCGGCTTGCTGGTAGATCTGGTCGGAGAACTCCTAGGAATGCAGTTGAAATTGGAGGCATATTTAGCTTATTATAAATCCCTCGATGTACTGGTCGAAGAGTATTTCAAGTCGGAAGCTCTAGACTACTTTAGAGAATCGTATTGTGCCAGGCTGCTGGAGATGGCCCTGAAAGCGCCCCTGGAAACAATTTTCGATGCATGGGAGGATTTTGCCGCCTCAGAGTATTATGATCCATACTATGAAGCGGCAGGGTTAATTGGGAAAGCGAGCTACAATTTAGAAAAATCCGCTCTAGATATAGTACAGACATTGACTGTAGGGTATGGACCGGAAGAAGCGCAGGCCATATGGGAGGCAACCAATAAATATGAGATCAATTGGGATGCCGTCAAGTGGGAGGAGGCAGCGGCGCTTGTTAGGGCCGCAAACGAAATTTACAGAGAAATGCTGGCCTCTCTCGGTGTGATTGACCCCACGATACCCACGTATGACCCCGGTACTAATCCTGGCACCGATCCGGGCACTGACCCCGGCACTGAACACGAGGACAAAATTTTCGGCTTCTTCGCTTCATTCCTGCCCGAGAGCATCGCCAACATGATGACCTGGATTGTTCGGTACATCCTCTTCGGCTGGCTGTGGGGCCCGTGGCTGTAAACCCAATAAAAAAACAAAAGCCGGGAGTTCTTCGCCCCCGGCTTTGTTATGCAGCCTGCGCTCAGCGGTCCGCGTCGTCCGCCGCGGTGATCAACGAACGCTCGCGGAATAGCAGCGAAACGCACCATATGCCCGCCAGCGCCACCAGTGTGTAGAGGATCCGGCTGACGATCGCTCCCTGCCCGCCGAAAATCCAGGCCACGATATCGAACTGAAACAGCCCGATGCTGCCCCAGTTGAGCGCGCCCAGGACGACCAGGATCAAAGCAATGCGGTCCAGCATGTGTCAACTCTCCTTGCATCATAGAATTTTGTGCACGAATCCACAAGGAAGCCAAGGGATTCGTTTGGCAAAGGTAGTTTGCGCTGTTCTGCGGCGGATATGCACGGGTTCCCGGAATAATTTGCTTGACAATATTGCAGAATTTTTGTATAATTGAGATAAGCATAGATACAGGAAGAAGGTAATGCTTGTGAGAAAAGCCCTTATGACCATCCTTGCGCTGTGCCTGGCGGCGGCCCTGCTGGGCGCGTGCGGCGCAAAAGAAAAAGGAGGCGGCAACACAGTGAACCCAGTGATTACAATCACCATGGAGGACGGCGGCGTCATCGTCGCGGAGCTCTACCCGGGCAAGGCGCCCAACACGGTCAACAACTTTATTTCCCTGGCCAACAGCGGCTATTTTGAGGGGAAAGTATTCCACCGCGCGGTGGCGGGCTTCATGATCCAGGGCGGCTCCCCCAACGGCGACGGCATGTCCGTCGGCTTCCCCTACAGCATCAAGGGTGAGTTCGCCGCCAACGGCTTCACACAAAATGATTTGAAACATACCCGGGGCGTGCTTTCCATGGCCCGCACCACCGCCCCTGACAGCGCGGGCTGCCAGTTCTTCATTATGCATGCCGTTTCGCCGCACCTTGACGGCCAATACGCCGCTTTCGGCATGGTGACCTCCGGAATGGAAGTGGTGGATAAGATCGCCACCAGCCCCGTGCGCGGCGATTCGCTGGTGAACAAGCCCGCCATCAGGAGCGTGACGGTGGACACCTTCGGCATCGACTATCCCGCGCCCGAGACCATCCCTGCCAGATAGAACGACCCGGCGATGAGCACCGGCAGCTCTGAATACTTCGCCAGCCGCAGCGCCTCCTCGGGGCTCGCTGCGGCTGTTACATTTTCATACCCGGCTTCGCGGGCCAGCTCCGCCAGTTTTTCGGCAGGCAGCACGCGTGGGTGATCCGGTGCGCACGCAATAAAGCGCTCAGCAATTGGCCGTAAAACGCGCAGATATTCCGGCACGTCCTTGTCGGCCATCATGCCGCATACGAAACAGAAGCGCTGCCCGGGGCAAATTTCCCCCAGGGCGACGGCGAGGGCCCGCGCGCAGTCCGGGTTGTGCCCGCCGTCGAGCAAAGCCAATGGCTCGACGGACAGCACCTCCATGCGCGCGGGTATTTTTACAAGCGCGATTCCCTTTTGGATGGCCTCATCGGGAAAACCCAGCAGCCTCGCCGTCTTCACGGCGGCCAGGGCGTTTTTGCACATGTGGCGGCCAATGAGCGGCACATTCACGGGCAAACCCGCCAGTACGCACTCGCTGCCCGCCAGAGAGGATGACATGATTTCGCATTCGTCCTCGCCGGCTATGGCCAACGGGCTGTTTCGCGATTCGCATGTTGCCCGAATGACGTCCAGGGCCTCGACATCCTGCCCGCATGCGGAGACCACGGGACAGCTTGGTTTGATGATCCCGCATTTCTCCGCGGCGATTTTAGCCAGGGTGTCCCCCAGGACGTCCATGTGGTCCATGGCGATTTTCATAATCACGCCGCACAGCGGCGAAGCGACGACATTCGTGGCGTCCCAGCGCCCGCCCATGCCCACTTCCAGCACCACCAGATCACAGCTCCGCTCGGCGAACCATGCGAATCCCAGCGCCGTGACGAACTCGAACTCCGTGACGGCGTCGGGCAGGCTCTCTGCGGCGGCCCTGGTTTTTTGCGTAAGACGGCACAGATCATCTTTGGGGATCATCTCCCCATTCACTTGCATGCGCTCCCTAAAGTCATATACGTAGGGCGAAATATACAGGCCGGTCTTCAGCCCCGCGGCCACGGCGATCTCCGCGAGCATGGCGCAGGTGGAGCCCTTGCCGTTGGTGCCCGCCACGTGGATATATCGCAGGCGCTCCTG
>Ga0123353_10003873_pt1 | contig 19102 bp, 8 predicted proteins | sample TergutLab28metaG_3_FD_92763 | JGI IMG/M metagenome (GOLD analysis project Ga0123353, IMG submission 92763) | Labiotermes labralis P3 segment gut microbial communities from Petit-Saut dam, French Guiana - Lab288 P3 | ecosystem: Host-associated > Arthropoda: Insects > Digestive system > Gut ... | reverse complement strand
GGCAAGATAAAGAGATTTTGCTGAGTGAAACTGTCTTCTTCTTCTTCTTCTTCTTCTCCTCGTCCTCCTCCTCCTCCTCCTCCTCCTCCTCCTCCTCCTCCTCCTCCTCCCCCTCTTCCTCCTCCCCTCTTCCTCCTTCTCCTCGTCCTCCTCCTTTTCTTCTTCTTCTTCTTCTTCTTCTTCTTGTGGACGTTATCCATCGTCTTAATTCTGAACGGAGTACGACGTTTCGGAGGCCGGCTCTGCTTCCTTCTTCAGGTGAAATGGGAAGAAACGTCTCAACTGACGGATCCCTTAGAAAGAACTACTCTCAGTCCGCCGGATTAGGCGTTTCTTCCGATTTCCCCTAAAGGCGGAAGCAGAGCCGGCTTAAGGAACGTTGTACTCAGTTAACAATTGAGACGATGTATAAAGTACAAAAGAATAAAATTGTTGCATTAAGTTTTGTACCGTCAGCAAAGATTTTACTGTTCTCCGAAATGTCCATACCGGCTGTGGGGCCCACCCAACGTCTTCTTCAGTGGGTACCGAGGGTATTTCCTGGCACCAAGTATTATACATCATACTCCGAGAAATACATCGTTGGGTGAAACCCAAACCTTTACTAGAATAAGGAGAAACCCCGTATTGTAGAAAACTTTTATCCCGCTCGGAGAAAACCTAAAGCTCGATTTTAGCACCGTTGCTTGGTTGCGGGGAAAACATAAAAATTGAGTTGAGCGATGTACTGTAGGCCAAATCCTAAAATCTATTTGTGCTATCTTGTTGCTTTTCTCAAGACATTTGTATCACAACGGGTTAAGATGTAACTGCGGATGGATAGTTCCATTAATGAGGCTTCTACATTAACACACTGAGGTTTATACATCTGTGTGAAGTTCGAAAAAATCAGTCCATGCCGTCTAGACATTAACTCAGTCTCTCTGTTCTGCTGTATCCAACACTAAACACCAGTTTTGCATATATATATATATATACATATATATTACAGAGGTGAAAGTAAGTAAGTGAATACCGACCCAAATTATTAATATTTCTGATTGTATTTTCGCCCTATATTTTAAAGTCTTGTTTATGTGTAACAGCGTGATCTGAGTGCTGATGGAATGTTTGGTAGAGTCCGTGGCCGACTGACCTTCCCTCTCTCGGTAGGATCCGTTACTTCTATAGACTCACGTGATTAAGTTGATTCTCATTTCTCATTGTAGTGGATAATACCACCTGACATTCCGTACCGACTTCTTAGTATATGAACGTTGTCAGAGATTTAAACCGTAGGAAAGAACATTCGATGCTCTTGTTTGAAAAAGAATATGCAGACACAAGTTTATGCGAGACAGAGTTGATGGGGATCGGTAAGCGGACATGCCGCTGTTCATTGGTACCACCGTAACTGGGATAAGAATAATGCTTTGTGATGTTATTAAATTCGATATGTAGGTCTGCTAGAGATTCCAGTTACAGACTTCTGTGCTGTTATTCCCAGTTTGACTGTCCTTCTACTGTCTCATTACGTTAAAATACACTGTTACTTACTTCACTCTTCCCAGAGAGTTTTTAGGCGCGTTCGCAAAATTGCGAAAAGTGACCGTTAACTTCGTCGTGTCTGTCTGTCTTTCTGCCCGTGCGCATGGAACAGCTGGGCTCCAACTGAATGGATTTTCATGAAATTTTATATTTGAGTATTTTTCTAAAATATACTGAGAAAAGTCAAGTTTTATTAAAATATGGCAAGAATAACGGGTTCTTTACAAGAGGACATGTATACATTTATGATCATATCTCGCCCAGTTCTTCATAAAAAAAATGTTTCAGACAAAAGGAGTAGAGAAAATCGAAACACAGTTGTGTATTCAATAACGTCTTTTCGAAACTCTTGCCGTGTATGAGTTAAAATGGGGGGAAAAAATGTAGAGCCGGACAGGCCACAGATGATATGGCGCATGAGTTCTGGATACGTAAGACTAGAAACACACACTCAGAATATATAATACATACTGCTTTTCCACTGCAACAATGGTTGCACGAACGCATCTGAATGTGACGTATGTAGATTGCCTGTCTTGTTTTCATTACGTTTTGATTGCTGACCGTTCATTTGTTTACTTCACTTCACTTTTCAACAGAGTCGGTTTTGTAGCGTTGAATGGTACAGCGACATAAGGTACTGAATGAATTATGAATTGCACTTAGACGCTGAAGCAGGTATAGTGGCCATAATCCTAGGACCCTTCCTATTTAATAGGCGCACTCCTTTCCCCTAATCACTTCAGCTACTACCTGAACACAATTCCATCATCCTGGAGCTGTAGGAAGTAAGTTTGCAACATGAGTAGCAATTTGTAGCCACACACGGTGTTAAAGTCAGAAGTCTATCGTAAGATATTTCTTTATTTTATTAAGAAATTACAGTTTGGTGAAGTGTGACGAAGGAGCACGAAGTGAAAACCAACTAATACTAGTGTCGCTGGAGACGGTATGCAGGTCTGTAAAACCGACATGGCGAATGGCCTATCATGCATCATGCTTGTCTGTGCGTGTTGGCTTGACACAAATTTTAAATGTCATTAAAAAAATTCAGGACATCAAGAGATACATATTTTACATTATTAATTACTGTTTATTGCACTATAAATGGAAGATAATGAGCTAAAATTGAAATATAAATCCGTCTCCTAAAGGTTGGCCGGTGTTAAGGTTCTGTTTAACGAGAAAATAATAAACTGTTTTTTTTCCCACTCAAATATCCAATAAAACTCCATTGTAATGAATACTCTGTACAGCAACCACATAACATTTTTTCTGGTCACCAAGCCTGAAAACTGTGTCGCCATGATGGCTAAATTCCGCCATAAGTCATGAGCCACTTAAATACGTGACCACCACAAAACAAAAAATTCTATGAGATGTAAAGTAACGTGCGTCACGTAAGCAGCTTTGCAACAACACCCACGTCGTAGCCGTCCCGGTGGCCTGTTCGGTATCTTACTACTTGAAACGGTACCGGGTTCGGTCCAAACCGAGACCATTAATAGCAAAATACAAGACGTTAGCCACTCTGTCAGTATATTGGCAACCAATTGTCCCTAAGACGGGAATAAAATCAAACTTTCGAAACTTGTTCTGTACCAGGTGCACTTCGAAAGATAGACAGTACTCACATAATGTTCAGAAACCAAAACGGCCAATGTTACAGAACTTTAACCCTTACCCTGCTAACGTGGAGAATATGGTGAGCTCCTAATAATGCCAGCAAATGGCAAATGGGATTTATTTCGGCGTTTAAAGGGTTAAATCAATATCAATATGTAGTAGTGTGGTACAGACAATATCAATATGTAGTAGTGTGGTACAGACAATATCAATATGTAGTAGTGTGGTACAGACGCTCCCCAGCTTACGTAATATTGAACGTCCCGGAAGTCCCGGCATAAGTTGGAATGGACAAGTATATATGTCTGGGCCGGGATACCGGAGTCGGTATAGCGACTCGCTACGGGCTGGACGGTCCGGGGATCGAAGCACGGTGAGGGCGAAATTTTCTGCACCCGTCCAGACAAGCCCTGGGGCCCACCCAGTCTCCTATACAATGAGTACCGGTTCTTTCCCGGCGATAAAACGGCCGGGGCGTGGCGTTGATCTCCCACCCCATTGGCGCCGAGGTTAAAGAAAGAGTAGAGTTATACCTCTGCTCTCCCTATGGGCCTTCTTGGCCTGTTCTAGGTTGAACTTTACCTTTCCCTTACTGTACATATATATGCAAGGAAGTCGGCCGAAATCCAAACTACAGCACAATGGAACATGATTGGCCGTAGCGTAACCGCCAGCAGTATTCTTCCGCCATCTTCGTTTCGTGGCGCTTTCATTCCCGCATGGAAAAAAAAGGCGCACATATCAAGAATGCCATTTATTTTTTTTATTTTGTAGAATTGCGTAAGTCTGAAAATGCCTGACGTATAAGTGCGTAAGGGGGGGGGGGTTTCTTTAATTATCACAACATGTTCTGCTTCTTGTATTTTGCCCGGTCGTAACAAGTTCTAATCCTCGATTTGTAAGATTCACTTTTTTTTCCTGTTGATATGTTATTGCATTCGCTCCTATAGAAGAACATAATTTCCTTTTACGGAAAAGTTTGTTATTTTACATAATTATATTGTCCTGAGTTCCGCATCTGAGCATGCGTCGGTACTTTGTAATATTTTGTACGATGTGTGTGTTTATTTTCGGAATAAGTGTTCTCATTGTATTGTTTCAGCTGGCGTCAGCTGAGGAGGTGGAAGTCGTTGAGGCGGTACCAGGGACGGTTCAAGGCGTCGGTCCGTCACAGGAGACGGTTGAGGCTGGAGACTCGCAGCTAGCCCAAGACCGAGGTGATGAGTCTGACCTCTCAGGTTCGGACCAAATAGCCCTCGAGTCGGCAGATCAAGAACCTGGAGGAACACAAAACAACCATGGGTACGCCGCTCCACACAGGGGACATCCACTATCACATCCAGTGAGAGGCACTGCGGGACTCGGTCTTCCGCCACCCCATGCGATTGGGAAGCCATTTGGAGGGCCTCACCATGGAAAGCAACCGGTGTTCGATCACAATCATGCATATCATGGCCCTCCTCCACCTCCACCCCAGCAGAAACCCCAGCCAGAGGCCATGGATAAAATCTATAGTGGTGGCGGAGGCGGTGGAGGTGATGCGTGGCCAGCTCCTATGCCTGACATGCCGAAGATTGTGTCTCTGGATGTAAAATGCGACAAAAATTCGATGAAAGTGTACATAGGATTTGACAAACCTTTCTATGGCATAGTCTTTAGTAAGGGGCATTACAGCAATGTAAACTGTGTCCACCTACCTGCAGGACTGGGGAGAACTTCGGCGAACTTTGAAATCAGCATTCACGCGTGTGGAACTGCAGGGAACACTGAGAATGGACTTTATGGCTACGGCGCAGACTCCGGGTCGGGTACCTACTTTGAGAACATCATCGTTGTGCAGTACGATCCTCAGGTGCAGGAGGTGTGGGATCAGGCGCGCAAGCTACGCTGCACTTGGCACGATCAGTACGAGAAGTCTGTGACCTTCCGCCCCTTCCCAGTCGATATGCTGGATGTGGTGAGGGCCGATTTCGCAGGAGACAACGTAGGCTGCTGGATGCAGATCCAAGTTGGCAAAGGACCTTGGGCTTCAGAGGTGTCTGGACTTGTTAAGATCGGTCAGACTATGACAATGGTCCTTGCCATTAAAGATGACGACTCTAAGTTCGATATGCTGGTTCGTAACTGTATGGCGCATGACGGCAAACGTGCTCCCATCCAGCTAGTGGATCAGAAGGGCTGCGTCACAAGGCCTAAACTTATGTCGCGGTTCACGAAGATTAAGAACTTCGGTGCCAGTGCTTCCGTGCTGTCTTACGCCCACTTCCAGGCATTTAAGTTCCCGGACTCCATGGAAGTCCACTTCCAGTGCACGATCCAGATCTGCCGGTACCAGTGCCCGGACCAATGCTCGGATCCGACGTCCCTTTTGCACGGCGTTCCGGGACACGACACCGCTTACGGCCTGCCGCCTCCACCACAATTGCCTCTGGAGGCTTACTTGCAGGCTGCGGCTGGCAGGCCAAGGGACGAGCGCAGGGTGAGGCGGCAGCGCCGCGAAACCACATCCGATCCCGAGAAAGAGGTCGGCGTTAACAGGGTGATCCGTGTCGTGTCTACCGGCGACCTTACCTTCTCTCTGGACGATAATGGCAACAGCAGCGCCCCTACTATGGTGTTTCCAGGACGAAGTGAGGACGCCACTGTTGCGGGTCTCATCTGCATGACCACTCCGGGATTCGCGGCCACACTGGTCGTCCTCCTCGCAATTCTTATAATCTCCTGCCTCATGTCGGCCTTCCTGTGCGTCCGACTGCGGCCGTTTGCTACTTCCGAGAAGAATATAGCTGCCTCCTTCACTAATCCTTCCCTCATCAAGAACAAGGTTTCTAAGAGCTGCTTCTATTCGTAATACAGGGCTGCTGATATAATGATTTGCCAAGGTCTGAGTGTTTGGAAGAAAAGAGGGAAGAAGAATAGACATCCTTTCTACCTCCCTGGCAAGTTGATGATGCAACAGTGCCTTAGATGAAATTTTATGGAGACTGAATTTCCGTATACAGGCGAGGCGCCACTCAGGGCGTTCTGCTTGGCAGTTAAACACTGGGAACAACATACAGACACACGCTTCAGTGGAACCAAAATATAATTGCAAGGATATCTTCGACTGGTAACGAGTTTTATTTTATTCGTGATGGCGAAGTTCGCATATTCTTTGTCAAAAGAAAAAAAGAAAGAAAACAATAGATCATTCTTATAATGCAGAGTATCATGTATTAGAGGCAATATTAGCGTAGACACTGCAAGCATTGGCGAAATTATTACTTTTAATTTGGTTATTTCATTTATGAGAAAATTAAATCGGACCTCAACCAAATACCGTAAGACAAGGGTGGGAAAGTTTGATAAATTTTAAGGGTGTGCACAAAGCAACGCACTGTTTCAAAAAATGTTTGTCATTTAACAGTATTGGACAACAGTCCTTGAAGCAGCTCGTCAAATAGATTCTTTTGTTTGGACACTCTGAAGGCCTTAATCGATCAATGACTATACTCCACGCATGGTGTTCTGAACACCCATACACGAAAGGGCCAAAAACTCATTCATAGCTTTTCACGGTAGAATACACTATTATTTTTCGGCTTGGTTCACTAGCAAGCATTGCATCAGTTGGTGTTTCTGTTAAATTGCTCAATTCTCTTCTCTGAATCAGTAATCTTTCTTTTAATACGTATTTATGAGTTTTCAGGTTTTCACGCCGGGAATCTCTTCAGATTTTGATCTTCTGGGTTTCGGCACGATGTAGTCTTGTTGGAAGAATCCGACGTTTCGGAGAGGTACGCGTTTGTCTTCAGAGTTTGATGTATTAGGTACAAGTTTGACAATAGCCCTTCAACGCCGAACAGGAAGTTAGAACGTTACTCCAAATCGTTGGTATCCACCTGCAAGACCACTCAGTGGCGAAACCCAAAAAATCATAGTATTACATATGTGTTATTTTCATAGCACTTTTCAGTCCTCATTTCATATTGTAACATATTTCACCCACAGTACTGTGACTGGAGAAGGGTTCCTTCGGATGCTGAGACACTAACGGCATTTCTGTCATTTGGGTATCTGTCTTTGTCGTCAGTACAATTTTCATTGTCATCATATGCATCATCATCATCATCATAATCATCATTGCCTTTGTCACGAACTTACTACAATATTTATTTATTTATTATCCAATTAAAACCGACAAGTCAATCTTAATATCATATATAATTTTTTTTTTGTAGTTTGAAAACTAGCTCAGCAACTCTCTTCAGGGATTTTTCACTTCGGTACTTTGGTTAAAGTGATTGATCTACATCGGTGATCGATTCAGTCTGTAGGTTCCATGTTTCTACATTCACACATGTCATGTAATGTTTTAATTAAACTGTAGACAGTGGTTGCTTAAATACCTATGAAAGGGCCACTAGTTTGTAAATAGGCTTATTGTCTGGTTATGCTGTAGACAGGCCCGAACAGACTGTTTGATCCCTGTAGATGTGTATGTGTGTGTGTGTGAAACATTCATTGAATGGTACAGTGAATAATAACGCAGACTGTCAACTATGGCTGAGCTGGAGAGTAGCAGGCAAACACAGGTTATGTTCCCAGGAGCATCCCAAAAGCTATGACTCTATGTCTTCTAAGCTCTATTACGAATACTACTAATACTGATTAGAACAATAAATTAAATATCATTTATTTATTGCACAATACATATACTATTCATCATTCGAATTTTTTTTACAATAGAGGTATTGAGAGAGTTATTAATTTTGGGACCAAATTTTTGGGCTACCCCCCTCCCCGAATGGAAACAACAAGTAACAGGCTTCAGTTATCCTTTGACGTGAAACGTAGATTTGTAAGAACGCTTTTATGTGGGAATACTTCTTGATAATTATATTGTTCTGGTGAATGTTCAGGGTCTGCATTATTTTGTGTAACTGAGAATGTTGATAGAGAGTCAAATGAAACCTGGCGCGTCATGGCTTAACTTGTGCTACTGATATTCATAACGAGGTGTCGTATTCAGTATGATAAATGGTTCATTTGGATTAGTAGTGAAGTAAGTTGTGTTCATTTAATAATAAGAAAGAACTTTTCTTGAAATAACTGTGTGGAAACTGACGACACACTTCGGATTGCACTGCAGTTACTGGATGCAGGGTAACAGCAATAGTTCTCTCTACTACCCGTAATTGATAAAACACCGAGGATGAAGCTGTTCATGACGGGCGGAAGTCTTAATTTGTATCTTTGGGAAAAGAGAATCGTATTATATCCCACCCACTGTTGTGTCCAGACGTTTCTGTATGTTCGTTAAGGCTGCAAAACAGATTTATTCTTTAGAATGTAATATTTAATGTGCCTTAACTGCACAATTGAATTCTTTTTTGTGACGAACGTATGTAGTTTTAAATTGACATCTAATTGCAACAATTAGATTCGTTATTTTTATTCGAAAGGCGATTCTTTATTACTGTCATAAATATTTAACTGGAAAACTGACCCCGCGATGTATTCTTAGTTTTATTTAAAGATGTGTCCTGGCGCTGGAATATAAAATCAGCAATAATTGTTCCAAATTCTGAGTTGTCAAACATGATTGCTACTACCTTCCTGTATTGTCTAATGTGGAACTGGAGCAGACATCTAACAACAATAAAAAACAACGACAACGACAATGAACATGGCTACGACGAAAGCAGTGGTGTGACTAAGTGTTGTCTTCAGTACACTTTCTGTATAAAAATAAAATTAAAAAACGCGTGGATGGTAGCCTCGAAAAAGAAAATATTTTGTAAATTTATCTGACAACCAACCTTTTGGGAGATTATATTCACAAAGAAAATTATTAGTGCAGTGTATGTTTTAGAATTCTATCTTCAGTACATTTAAGGGAAACTACTTAACTGGCAAAGAAAGTGCAGTGAAGTTATAAATATGAATTCATTCAGTTCTTTGCCTGATTTCAGGCTACCGCCGAGAAGTAGATGGGAACTGCGCTCTTCTGGGTTATTACGCAGCGAGTACTGCTAATTTCTTACCGACGTTTCGGGACAACCTGTGAGTCCCATCTACATGGGTCAAGAATCCCCTGAAGATGGGACCGATAGGTTGTCCCGAAACGTCGGTACGAAAGTACCGCTATTCGTTGCGTAATAACCCAGAAGAGCGCAGTTCTCGTTTAGCTCTCTGTCAATTAATTGTCGAAAAACAAAATAATTTGACGTAATTCACATTTTATGATATATACTGCCGGGGCTGAGCTTAGTGATAAGAATCGCAAGTACCCAATAAATCGTTTTATGCATTAACGTATGGTTGTCTAGGAGCAATACAGGGGAAATGTGCTCACTATATCCGGTATCGTGCTTGCATATGTTCTGCTAGCAAGCGCACAGAGACACGGAGAACCACACAAGGAATACACAATGGCAGGAAGGGAACGAATGAGAGGAAGTAGCGGTAGTTTTTTTATTATACAACCTGCTTGTGAAATGCAAGTTTGAGGAATGTAGTGCTGCTGCTTAGTCTGAACCCCGTGTCCGTAGGACTTTTCTTTACCTTCTCATAACGCTTAAAGTCACTCGAGCAATGCGTACGTACGTACCTACGTGCGTGTATGTGTGTGTGTGTGTGTGTGTGTGAGAGAGAGAGAGAGAGAGAGAGGAGAGACATATGTTGTATTTGAGTTAATGTTTTCAGTTGTGTGTGAAATCATGAATGACGAATCAAAATTATGTTAGACTATGTATTTGCGTACTGCTTTAAATTTGTCAGTGCGCGCGTGTGTGGTAGGTATGTAAACATCACAAACTAACAAACTATTCTTTGTACTGTATGGAAAAATTTGATGCATATTAAAAATAAAGGAATAAAAAAAAATAATGTCCATGTAATTTTTGTCCTATGTGCTGTGCAAATTTAATATTATTCAGCTGACGGGTTATCTTCTGTTACTTGGACTGACATTTTACTGTGGTCAGTAGCGATGAAGCAGTAAACGCCGAAGGAGGGTTATGGTATGTATTATTTATGATGGAAATTTGCGTCCATTGCACTGTTACGTTGTTGAAACCCTTATAGAGGAGCCAATGATCTCTTGGCGCCCTCGTACGGAATCCGACATTATATTACCGTCTTGTCAAATCCAATCCATTTGCTCCCAATACTTTTTCTTTAATATCCATGTTTATATTATGTTGCAATCAGTACAATGCATTATAAATGGTGTTTTCCCTTCAGGTTTTCCAACCAAATGTTATGCATTTTCATACCTCCGATGTGTGCTACATTCCCCGTCTATCCGTTCGTCCTTACGTTCAACTGTTAATAATACTCATATCTGTTAAGATTACAAATTATAAACCGGCTCACAATGCACTGTTATCCTGTCTTTTGTCACATAATCCTTCTTCAGTCCAAATGTGCTGCTGTGGTGGTAGTGGTGGTCGTCGTAGTAGTAGCGATAGTAGCTGTAGTAGCAGAAGCAGTATTACTAGTAATGGTTCAGTTATCACTGCCACCGAACAGCTACAACTGAGTAGGCAAGCACTTAAAATACACAAAAATTTAACAACAACAATGATAATGTAGTGTCTGTCAGACTTTGACTTGACTTCCACCAAATTTCGTCTAGACAAATACTACAGATAATGGTTCCTATACTGTTTCACTCGGTAGTTTTCGCTGCCACCAATTCGAATCTCTTATCTAATAACAAGAACTCAAAGGCAAGATAGCAAAATCATCTAGCTATTACTATATATTCTGATGTACTGTATTCAAGTATTTACAGTGGGAGTTAATAGTTGAACCCTTACCCTGTTAACGTGGAGAATATTGTGAGCCCCTAATAATTCCAGCAAATGGTAAATGGGATTTAACTCGGCGTTTAAAGGGGTTAAAATCACAAATAATTTCGTAGTTACCAAATAGTTAACTTGCCTTTGTATAAACCAAAGTAAGCAAACTTTATGATTTGGAATATTTAAGTCTGGATTAAGTCCGAATTTATGCAACTCAATTAAATTAAAATTTCAATACAACCAGCACGGCTTACCTTGTAATATCAGAAGACAGAAGAACATTGCGAATTTTACAGCCAAGTTATAACACTGTTTCGTATGTAATCTTCTTCAGTAACTGTGGATACGTAACTACCAATAACCAACATGAGTATGCGCTTACGTTGCTTATGAGGTCAATTACCGGTGCGTACTGATTATACCTCGTATAGCGACAAAATAGTTGGTCAGACATTCCATTAAGTTAAGCGAACTGTCACGTCACTCTTAGGTGTAAAAATTGTCTCTAAGTACAATGGAAGGCTAAAGAATTTGCTGAATTAATAAAAGTGGCTGACTGTCGCTTCCTGTATGTAATGTAACAAATAAGTTCATGTACGTAAATTCCTAATCTAAGTTACAGATTTCAGACCCTACATTATTAGTTTAAACGTGACATTCATTACAATAATAATAATTATTATTCCATGGAACAGAGGGGGTGCGCAGTGGCGCAGTTGGCTGAGGCACTGCGCTACAAACCGGAAGGGCGCGGGTTCGATTCCCGATCATGTCATTGGAATTTTTCACTGACATAATCCTTCCGGTCGCATCGCACTATGGTTCTGGGGTTGACTTAGCCTCTAAAAGAAATGAATACCAGGAATATTTCCTGGGGGGTAAAGGCGACCGGTGCTTACGGCTGACAACCTTACAACCTTCACGTGCCGATTTTCTTTAAATCTGGGAGCCTCAACCTCCTGGAACCCTCAGGACCTGTCCAGGCCTGTAATGGGATTGCTTTACCTTTTACCATGGAACAGAGCCCTCCTTCAGGAACGCACAGTTATTCGGCTAATCAAGCATTTTCTCTCATCTGATCGAACCCGAAATTTCGTTACGGTGTTCACAAAGAAGCCGCAGTTTGTCTCCATCCTGAGCCAGATAAGTCGAGTCCACTCCCATTCTATTTATGGAAGATTAATTTTAATGTTATAGCCATCTATGCCTAGGTCTTCCAAGTGACCTTTTCCAGTTTTTTTCACTAGAATTCTGTATGAATTTCTCTTCTCACCCATAAGAACCACGTGACCGGCACACGTAATTCCCTTTGTTTCAATCACCTTAATGCTATTTGGTGAGTACAAATCATGAAGCCATAATAATAGTAATAATGGAACATGCATGTTAATAGATGTTGCAATTCCTGGAGACAGAAATGTGATCAAGAAAGAAGCCGAGAAGATTTTAAAATATAAAGACCTCATAATAGAAATTCACCGCATGTGGAATGTGAAATCAACTCTGATACCGGTAATAATAGGGGCTACTGGAACCATTTCAGTATCACTCCTACAATACCTGAGCAACAAACCAAAAAATCACGAAATCAAGGAACTAAATCAACAGCCATATTGGACACTGCACACATACTGCGGAAAGTGCTAATGTAAAAGTACAAAACATATTTCGTATGTGAAATAACATTACATGTAGCACAAATTGTAAATATAGAGCAGATGCAACGCTATGTACCCGAGAAACATGGTTTGTTTCAGGTATGTAATTGTAAATACCCTGCATAAGGGTGATAAATACAATAATAATAATAATAATAATAATAATAATTAGTGGGTTGGTTGGGTTCCCGTGGTGGAGGGATCTCAAAGGCTTGTACTGTATCAGCCTTGATGATAAGGGTTGAGCATTGGTGGAATAGTGGTTGGTGAGGGAAACAGACGTCCTCAGCGAAAATCCAGCTGCATTGCGCCTTTGTCCACAAAAATAACACATGAGCTGACCGAGTCTGAACCCGGACTAGAGCAGAGGATGCCAACCACCTGAGACCTATGGAATGACCAATGGTTAGGTAAGTGATAACCCACCGTGGGAATATATAAAACAGTTCTACACATTTGGACACAAACGTCCGCAGCGGAATACGCGTCAGCAGTCATGGTCAGTGGCACAAGAACGGCCTTGAAGCTGCGATGGTGTTCTGTGTACCTTTACTATTAACTGGCATGTAACGAGAATGGAAATGTGTGATCCTTAACGGATACACATACAAGCATTCCTTGCGCCTTGCCGTTCTGAATACATTCGTCTGATCCGACCATCTTTGATGAAGCCGTAAATAATATTTCTTTATGAAAGAGTACTTCTGTTATGTTGATTTTTTTGTATGAAAGTAGAAGTGACATTACTCTAAGTTTAAAAAAAACTAATATTAAATTTTATCAAAATGTCTCCTGTGGCACTTGATTTAGAACTGTCGAAAGAGATATAGTCTCCCCCACATACGTTTAGTTCATATCAAGGACGTCAAACTATGGCCCAATATTCGGAATCTGCCCTCGAAAATTTCAGTCCGAACGACCGCGATGTTTATGGAATTTTTAATAATTATACTCCATAATAAATTCCAAAGTACTGTGCTGGCAGAAGCGAATCCAATACATAGGAATCTTAGATTTTGAGAGAAATTCAAATTTTGGTTTCCTAGTTGCCCTAAACAACAATGGGTACCGGGTCTTTCTCAGGGTTAAAGCGGCCGGGGTCTGGCTTTGAACACCCACCCCCATTTAGCGCCGAGGTTAAGGAAAGAATAGGGCTGTACCTGTACTCCGCCTTTGGGTCTTCGTGGCTTATTCTAGGGTGAACTAGTAGCCTTAAACATATTTACGTAAGCCACTGTTTTCGTATCCATCACCTACACACATGCAGTGAGACAGATCTTGTATATTTTTCTACTTAGTGCTGTGGTAAGTCAGTGCTGTTAGGTATTCGTGAAACGCGTAGTTCTGGCGGAGCTCTAAGCCTCGAATTCTCTCCAAAATGAGCCCAGACCTCTCCGAACTTCAAGTAAAAGAAATGGTGCAAATAAACAAAATAATGCAGAATTCTATCATATTTACTTGGGTCATTGAGTGGCGTAACTTTCGATTATAATCTTTATTCCTTGTCTTTGAAAAATAAATTCTCAGTGTCCCTTTACCAATAGGCACGATAAGCACATACCTAGAAATACACCACCTCCCCAAGGTTAGGAAATTGAATGATAGGCAATATCATTTAATTCAAAAGGAATAAATCAACGAATAGACAGTCAATATAAGTTTCTCTTATTGAAAGTAACCGTAATACAGTAATTAATACAGACGTCTACACATGACAAGAAAATCAGAAGGACAAGGACAGCTGAATGCTTGGAGCATTATATGCATAGACCACGATTTTGCTTTAATGCAGTTATCTAAAAAATTTTACTGGGTCTAAACGAGCATGAGGAACAGGCGAAAGAGTGCAATGTGTGAAGGAAACAACGCAAAGAAATTAAAAGAAGTCAGTTTCTCGCATGAATTGTATTATAATTCATCCAGTTGTGTTATATTATACGGAATAGGAATGAAGTATTACATTCAAACACAACACTTATATCTGCCATACACAGCTACACGTTTCAGTTCAACGAACAATCATCAGGCATTACTTTACAAAAATTCGAAAAACATAAGTACACATGCAGTGAGATCTCACTAGTTAATTATGTTTTTTCCGCATTGTTTTAAAGTAATGCTTTCTGATTTTTCGTTGAACTGCAACACGTTGCGCTGCGTGACGAATATTAAAGTGTTTTGTCTGACTGTAATGCTTCTTTTGCATTCAACTCTCGCATTAAACTCACCACACACTTTCTTGAAGGAGCGCCACTAACATTAAAGTGTTGCCAGTTAATATATTTGCACTTGTACGGCTCTTTCACATGTAAACAACATATCCACTGTGTAAATACCCAAGATTCTGTGGTGCAGGACGTCCTCCTCACAACAGATGCCATTCAACTGAACTCCGAATTAAAAAAAAAATAAACAGTTAAAATAATCATTCCTGTTTTGAGTGCTCTGTATTGCTTGTGTTGTTGAATCGAAAGGAGGTTTCTTTCAAATTCGAGCCAGGCATCTCCTAATGACGATTTGCGACAACTAGGTGTCACGATCTGCCGTATTTATGTGTCAGTCCTGTGTACTAAATTCAGAAGTGGCAGCAACAGAGAATCTGCACTCGGCCATTGACTCAGCGGTATTACTAAGTAGTGGCTCCAGTGACCCACAGGCCTGCGGCGCCAAAAGACAAGTGCCGACCACTTCCGCGTACTGCATGTTGACATCGTTAACATGCATATTGGCACTGTTGTAGGTCGACAGGGTTATGGGCATGGTGGACATAATTATGAACGTTATCCACAAATGTAATGGGTAGTGTCTGCTAAACATGTGTTCGCATAGGTGGGTTATGTTTAGTCTTGGTTAGTTATTAAAGACGAGAACTCTTAGCCTGTTTTTCCTAGACAGAATAATGCCTCTTCCTGTCTCCTTAAGTGGCATCCAGACGTGCTGTGTTGTAACATGTGTTCGGAAAAGAAATTAGCATTCGTTAAACAGGGCTCAACAAATCACAGGTGCGAGGTCGACAAGATGAATATAAATTTTGTCGTTTAGTATATTTCCGAGTAAGTGAATTATTTTCCGATCCCGGCGGTCTAAGGCGTGAGTCTGCGGCCGCTCGTCTGCTGAGATTGTAGATTCGAATCCCGTCTGGGCGCATAGATATTTGTTTGTTGTGATTGGTGTATGTTGTCTGGTAGAGATTACTGCGACGGGCTGATCACCCGTCCGGAGGAGTCCTACCGATTGTAATATGTCCTTCTGTGTGATCTGGAAACCTCAAGAATGAGCGATGAGTGTGGCAAAAAAATGCACAGCTCCGGCAACACCAAGTGAACACCAAGTCTTTGTTTAGCAGCCATATGCGACTGTCTCTATTACAATGAATGTTTAGATGTACATCTTAGTTGAAATGCTGTTAAATTTTGGGAATTTCGACACGTTTGCTAATTAAGAGGTGCAGACCTCTCCACGCCACTTTGATGTCGATAAGTTTTCTAGCTTCAAAGTGTCTGGGCTGGTATAGAGATTGTAGAAGCATATGTAGTTTCCTGTGTTAAGTAGATTCTTTGAGAATATGAAGCAATGTGGTGTAATCTACATCAAGCTTTCAATCTGGCTTAGTCAGTAATATGTAATTTTATTACGCATGTATATATTTTTTGGATATAGAATTGATATGAAATGTAAGCATGCAGAAACATTATGTGTGAGACGTGGTTCCATATGAAACAATCACGAATCTGGCGACCATGAAAACTCTAAAATTTTGGAAGAGTTGAAAGTAGAACCAGTTGACGGGAAAATAAGAAGATACAAATAAAAATGGCTACGACGTGTAACAAGAATGAAAAACAACAGGATGCCAGAAATAATGCTGAATTATAGGCCAGATGGACGAAGACGACTTGAAAGACCTTTGAAGAGACTATTTGATGAGCCGGAAACAGGTCTCTAAAGGCGTAATTCGTCACGGATGATGGTGATGATCGTAATATTATTTGTTAATAATATTGATATTAGTATTGTGTTATATCCGACACGTTTAACCTAAGTGAGGATCTACACTTGGGATAATTTTGCACGAAATTTGATAATTTTATGAAAACTTATTGTAGTCCATCCCGACTTAATATACGGATCGAAGGATTTAAGTGAACTGTGTATTGAAAGTATGGAAGAAATTGATAATTAAGTTGTATAACTTCTAAATTGAGTTTCTTGATAACCCTCATTATGAAGAAAGAATATGAAACAAAGTTATGTAACCTACGTTCATGTAATTCTAAGATAAGTACAATGTTGCAAAAGATTATGGTCAAGTTTTCCCAATGCACTTCATGAAGGCGTACAGGAGAGTGGAGGTATAGCTCTATAAATTCAAAACCTCGGTCCTCAACAGGGTGAGTGAAGGGCTTCACGAACCTACGGCTTCCTTATCTTCTGCTTCTCGACTGGATCTACGGTCCATGCAGGACTCTGATCTCCTTGGATCAATTTCCAGGTGTCCCAATCCACGCTACATTTCTCCAGCCTCTAACGTACATTTTCTTCAGATAATTTTTATAATAGTCCAGTCATCGCTCTCTTGTCTTTCCAACGGAACTTTTTTTTTTCCTTCCAGTATATTCTTAAACACTTTCTTCAGAGTTTATTTTCTTCCGGCATTCTTTCCACTACCCAAACCATCGTAATGTTCCTTTTCTAATTCCAGACAACATCTTGTTCTCTATACAGATCCATCAGCTCTAGAATTGTGCGTATCCCATTTTCTTTTACTGGGCTGAATATTTATCTCAATATTTCACTGTCTTATATTGCTAAGGTGTGTACGCGCCGCTCTATGTACGGGGAAACGGTCTATGGTAAATGAGGGGCTGGGTGGGTCACACAGTCCATCGGAACGCTGTGGAGAAGAGAGAAATCTTTTGTCCCTGCCTAGAATCAAACCACGATTCCTCGGCTGTCAAGTCTACTCACCGAGTACGCTATCCAGGTGCATGCTTTAAAAAAATCATACCTTAAGTTACGGGATAAGACCAATGCAGATGTCAAAGTTTTGCGACTGAATTGTTGCGAATTCCCGAACTTACATAAACTGATAACGCCTCAGAGTAGGCTGAGGCACGCGGAAATAGGGTAACCATGTTATACGCTGCTAGCTGTGTGCAGCTGCGAACACATGTTCGTAGCTGTAATTCGATATCCCTTATTGACTATGATTTTCTTTTTGCCGGGAAGACAGTATGGCTGACTTTCGTGGCTGCGTGTGGTGCGTAAGCAAGTGTCAAGGAAGTTGTACGTATAATGAAATAGTGTCAGATTTCTAACGGTTTGTGACGCTTGTATTAAAGTTTTTTAAATAAAAATAATGTGCGTGTAAATCAGAATATCGTAAGAAGAGAAGGAGGCAGTATGGTAAGTAGTTACTTCTTTATGGTCCAAGTGTAGTAGTACTTGCATAAAGTAACCAAAAATCTTACCATATGATCGTGGGAAATCCAGTGGTAAGATATGTACCACCTGCTGTAATACGTAAAATCTCTTTAGTTTTACCCACGCATTGTACTGTGCGTGTTTCATGTGAGTGCCAGGAGAAAGAGCAGATATTTACCAAGTAGCATTAATTCTTGTAATGATTGTGGCGTGTTTTGTCTTTGAGGTAAGAACTGAATTTCTTGCGTGCATTTGGGATGGATTTCAGTTTTTGCAATGGTTAGGGCGATTAGTCGGCGGTCTTTGACCAATTCATGTTAGGTGGATTTTGGGCGGAGAAAATGGCGCTGGCACACGTTTATCTCAGGGTACTTCCGTTTTTCCCTAACGTTGTACTACTGTTTCTAGGATAAGCAGGCGAAGCCGGGTAACGTTCAAACAAAGCAATGCTCAGGTTGATGTCGGAGAACATTTAACTGGAAATTACTCTCAGTATTCCATGTTACACTGCGTCCTTCTCATACAGCCTACCCATCGATGATAATATTAACCCCTCTCTTCTACCCCCTTACCCGGACACCACCCCAATTTTTTTTTTTTTTTTAGTGTTCACATGGTGAAATTGAAAGTATATTCAACTGTGGTCTTCAATGTTTTGATACTTTAAACTTCATATACAGGTACCTCATAACCAAGAAAATGTCCCATGCCCAAGTAACAGAAGAATTGTCATTCTGTCAGCATTTAGTTCTAAATATGCCCTGAAGGGTTTACTCGGCATTTTGAAGTCTAAAATATATTGAAGTAATATTTAAAAATTATATTCTCACGTCACATGAGAACACAGAGTTTCTCCGTTACGAAGATCAACTAGTTAAAGCTGATCAGTGAAACAGTCACATTATATTGGAAGTCATGCAGTAGCTATACATACATTGTAGAGACTGCAGTTGTTTAATTAATGTTTCAGCAGGTGGTTGATATCATAATTTTTGCACATGCTTATTGGGTCCCTGCTGTAGTGGGTTGAAATACATGTAGGCAGGATGCATGAAAGAAAAAGTAAAAATAAATAAG
>Ga0123353_10003872_pt1 | contig 19106 bp, 13 predicted proteins | sample TergutLab28metaG_3_FD_92763 | JGI IMG/M metagenome (GOLD analysis project Ga0123353, IMG submission 92763) | Labiotermes labralis P3 segment gut microbial communities from Petit-Saut dam, French Guiana - Lab288 P3 | ecosystem: Host-associated > Arthropoda: Insects > Digestive system > Gut ... | reverse complement strand
TGGAGAGGGAAAAAATGAGAGAGGCATTGCTGCCGCCTCTTTTGCTGTATAACAATGCCGTGTCGTTTCCGCAATGTAGTAGCGCGCGAAAAAAACGGGCAGTAGCCCGTATTGAAAATCTTCTTATGTGGTCCCCTGTCAAATCCCCACGGGAATCATCTTTCTGTCTTTTATGCAGGGCAGGCAGCGGTCGAGAATGGGCCGCAAGAAGCCCGTCGGAGACCGCTGCCTGCCCTGCCTCCGCAAAGTATTTTCTAGTTTTTTCTGTGTTCGCCGGGTTTAATATTCCATCTTCTTATTCGCGCCTTAAGCGCAAAGTACCATTCGGTACAAAAGGCTTATTTCAGGATTGCGCTATTTCAATTGCGTTGCAAAACAACAAAGATTTACCGCGCCTCTCCCGGTTCGCCAGTTACCCGGTGAACATTGATATCATTCTTAATTAACTGGATTTTACTGGCATGTATGGCCTTCCTTCAATGGCTATACGCCATATCAAGACAAGCCGTTTACGCGCTACCGCTGTTATCGCCTTTTGACTCAGGCCGGTTTTATTCCTTATACGATTGTAAAAATCACGATATTGGGGTTCGGCAGCTATCAATTTCCAGGCCGATTCCACCAGAATGCTACGCAGGTAACGCTGGCCGACCGGATGGAGCCAGGCTCGCTCTTTGCCCGTCCCACTATGACTGGTCACGGGGGCAAGGCCGACATAGGCGCAAATGTCCTCAGCCCGCTTGAAGCGCTCAGGCCGGAAGATTTCACATGTAAAGGTATGCGCTATCGTCGCCCCAACGCCGGGAATGGTGAGCAAATTTTTGATCCGCTCGCCATAGCCCAATTCAATTGCCGCCTTTTCAAGTTGCTTGGTGAGCTTCGCCAGAGACTCAAGGATGGTTGTATGCTCTTCAAGATAACTATCCAGGCTCAGACGTAGAAATATCGGCAGAGGGATTTCACGCAAAGCCTGGAGCGGCGCTATTCCCCAACTGCTCAGGCCAGATGGTTCTTCAAGGCTGTTGCGCAACAGAAAAGCCCGGATGTTTTGCCGAATCTCCCGGCGCTTCTTAACCAACCGTTGCCGCGCTCGTTCTATCTCGCGCAAAGCGAACTCCTCACGGCTTGGGATGGCTATGCCCTTGAGCATGTCCCGCGCCAAGAGTTCAACCAGCTTCATGCTATCCAAACGATCCGTTTTTCCGGTCTTGGATATCGGGCGGGGAACACGACTCGGCGCAACCACCAGCACCGGGATATTCATTTCCTGACAGGCCCAGGCCAAACCGTACCCGCAAGGCCCGCTTTCATAGGTCAGGGCTTTGATGGCCATGCCCATTTTCAGGAGCTGAAGCAGGAGCTTTTTCGGATCCGCCGGAGTAGAAAACTCCAGCCGTTGCCCTTCTTCGTCCAAGACTGCCACCGCGTAGGTGAGCTTGTGAACGTCAACACCTACCCAGCAAGCCTTGCCTTCAAAATTGACCTGCCCCTGCTTTTCTTTGCTGTGCCTTTTTGCTACTTTGCTCATGTTGGCCTCCTTCGCCACGGTTCTGAGGCTTTACCTCTTGTTGCACCCCCACTAAGGGATGATGCATATTTATCGGAATAGGCTATGCCACCGATATGTGGGGGAGGCCAACATTCTATTTCAAATATTTTTTACTAAATTTCGCCTGTAATACCCCTACAAAACAAACACGGTGCTGACGCCGTTTTCGCGCCGCACCGTGCATGTGAGTCGTTGTGCGTAGATTTGTGTGTATAGCTTTTGTCCTTCCACCCGCTAAAGCCTGATACCATGCGCTCCCGGACCTTGCCGCAGCATGATCCGGAGGCGCAATGCTTCTTTACCCCCTTTATCGGTAGTACGCCCTATACCAATCCACAAAATTGCGGATACCCTCCGCAAGCGGCGTTCTAGGCGCAAAGCCCACGGCCTTTGCCAGCGGATCGATATCCGCATAGGTTGCGATCACGTCGCCCGCCTGCATCGGCAAAAGATCCAGCCGCGCCTTTATCCCCAGCGCCTGTTCCAGCTCCCTGATGAAATCCGGCAAGGCCACGGGCTGATTGTTGCCGATATTGTACAGCCGGTGTGGGGCTGAACTTGTGGCCGGGTCCGGCGCAGTTGGATTCCAGTCCGGGGACGACATGGCAGGGTGCGCCAGAAGCCGCTGCATCCCTTCCACAACATCGTCGATGTAAGTGAAATCGCGCTGCATCTTTCCTTGGTTGAACACGGGAATGGGGCGGTCCTCCAATATGGCCTTGGTAAAAATGAACAGAGCCATGTCCGGTCTGCCCCAGGGACCGTACACGGTAAAAAACCGCAGCCCGGTGCAGGGCAGCCCGTACAGGTGGCTGTAGCTGTGCGCCATAAGTTCGTTGGATTTTTTCGTGGCCGCGTACAGGCTGACCGGATGATCCACATTCTGATCCGTGGAAAAAGGCATTTGGGTGTTCAGTCCGTATACGGAACTGGAAGAGGCATAGATCAGGTGCGCCACCGCGTTTTGCCTGCATCCTTCAAGGACGTTGCCGAACCCGACCAGATTCGCCTGAACATAGGCGCGGGGATTTTCCAGACTGTACCGGACCCCGGCCTGCGCGGCCATATGGACCACATGGCTGAACCGTTCCTGCGCGAATAAACGCTCCATGCCGCGATCATCGGCCAGATCCAGCCTCTCAAAACGAAAAGAAGCATGGCCGCGTAACAAGGCAAGCCGGTCCTCCTTGAGCGCCGGGCTGTAATAATCGTTCAGGTTGTCCAGGCCAACAACCGTATGCCCGGCCTGTAAAAAACGTAAGGCGGCGTGGCAGCCGATAAAACCGGCAGCACCGGTGACAAGAATATGCATAGGGGCCTCCGTGAAGCCATGTATTGGCATGATATTACTAACGAAATTGTAACGAAAACTTACCCATACGAGCATCCCCCCAAAAAGAAAGGGGCATTACGCTTTATTAAAATTCGGTTTGCCTTGTTCATTACGCAATGCGGCACAGGCAGCCTTTGCCACAAGCAGAGCTTTTTGGGGTTCTCCACGCAGTATTCTTTTGCAGATGGCATAGGTGAAACTCAAAAGCACTGTGGGAACTCCCAAGGGATAATGGGCAAGCATAAGCCGGAGGCGATTGCGGTAGCTCAAATAATCTACAAGGGTAGTATAGGTGAGTGCGGCCGCGCTACCGTCAGGGGCAGAACCACCCTCTTCATGCAACACGAAGCTTTCTTTCGCCCAAGCCAGCGCATAACCAGCTTTGCGAAATTTTAAACTCCAATCCACGTCTTCAAAGTAGAGAAAAAAACTTTCGTCCATCAGTCCAACATGTTCAAGGGCAGCCCTGCTTACCAGACAGGAGGCAGCAGTGATGGCCGCCAACTTACTCTCAACCGCGTTCTCGCAGCACTCTGGTATTTTTGCGGGCGGTAGGCCGTTAAGCACATAGCGCGTTATGCCGGTAAACAGATTAAGCGTGACGCCTGCTGCCGTCTGCAACAAGGCGTCACGGGTGCGTATAAGGGTGGAGCCAACCATGCCGACATCCGGTCTTTGATTCATCCTGTGTATCAATGCTTCAAGCGCACCAGGCCGTGGGAGGGTATCATTATTCAGCAACCAGAAAGCATGACAATCTGACTTTGCTAAAAGCATGCGCAGTGCGGCATTATTGCCCGCCGCAAAGCCCAAGTTTTCGGCAAGTGGTAAAAACAAGCCCCCGCGCAGGCGATCACTCGGTTGCGGCGGACAGATTACAGGCGCATCAATGTTGTGCTGCCAGCAGATATCAGTCCATGCCCGCAGCAGTGCATCGCTTTCTCCTGGACGCGACCCGTTATCAACGACACAAATGCTATGCGGAGGCGTAGGCATTGACAACAAGGCTTCAAGGCAGGCCAAAGTTTTAGCAAGGCCATTATAGTTGACAATAATACATGCGACGGAAGATGAAAAAAGCATTGGCTTGGTGGTAAGGTTACTCACGCTATGGACTCTGTTCTTTGCAGACAGTTTTCAGCTAAACTCATTGTTTCGTTATTATATGTGCGTCCATTTTTCGGGACTCGATGCGAGCCAGCCGCCACATATTTGTGAGGCGTTGTCGAAAAGAAGGTGTCTCCGTTGTGACGAGGAAAACACTGCCTTCTTCGTGAACCAAAACCCATTGCACCCCCAACGTGCGCAATAGCCTACGTTTTTGCGGCGTGGGCAAAACTCCTTCTAAAAAACAAACGATAGTCTCCGGCTGTATATAGGGCCGCACAGGGTTCCAATCTTTTTCATTTTCCCAATCAAAAACAAATTCAAGCATGGAACCGGGCAACGGATTCTTGTGTACATAAGTGATGTGAGCATGTTCTGCGGAAATAGCCGATGCTTGGTTGCTGTCGTTTATAAAAGCTAAAATTGGTTTTCCGAGAAGCGAAAAAGCATGGTTTATGGCATTCTCGGCAAAAGCATGGTCGATGGAACTCCATTGTGCCATTCCTGTTGTCGAGGGCGCAAAAGTGTCTGCACGAACCGGATTATACCGTAAGAACGATTCCAGCACACAGAGTGTCCACACTTGATAGATTGAAAAATTTTGCTGTTGGGCATCAAGAAAGGCTTGCATCCGCTGTCTGCCCGTGATGACTGCAAGTTGTGAGTTTCGTGGGGAAAGCAATTCTGTTGCCAAAGAATAAATGCCCTTCCGTCCCCAACCATCTGTAGGCAGCCCAAAACCGCGCTTTGGGGCGTTGATAAGATCGACAGGGAGATGCTTGTAGGCAATCTCCCGCAGAACACGTTTACCTCTGCCCTCCATCACCAAGGAGGACACCGGGAGTGTTTCCGAAAAGCGTAGTATGCCCACGGCAGCAAAAGGAGACCACATCTCTACGCCATGAAACATACCCATCCGATCCGCCTTGGCAGCAACAGCGCCCGGCGCATAGTTTTCCATATCGCTACGGCGCATGCGGTCCAGGGGGTGAAGCCAAGTGGCGCTATCCAGTTCCGAACGCAGACGCGCCAAGTGTTCCGCATAGCCCTTGGGCACGCAGCCAAGTAGGCTATCCAACTGGTATTCGTCAAAAATAAGGATGCGGTCGGAGTAATAGCGGCTGCTGAGGGAATCTCCGTAACCAGCGGTGATTTCTGCCAAGGTCGCAAGATAGCGTCCATATCCCCCGAAAAGTTCATCGGCGCAGTCGCCTGCCAGAGCTATGTCTGTATATTCACCCATAAAAGATGCCAAAGCGAACATGGGTAGGCAGGAACTGTCTCCGTTAGGTTCATCCTGGATTTCACCAATACGCTGCAAAAAATCGCAGACATCCTGTTCTATAATGCGCTCATGGTGTGTTGTGCCCAATATTTCAGCGAACACCCTTGCTTGGTTGTGTTCACTCTCACTTGTGCCGGAAAAGCCTATGGAAAAAGTATGTACCGGCACGTTCAGATACTGCACCGCCAGCGCGGCGACTGTGGAGGAATCGACACCGCCTGAAAGACATACATGTACCGCATCGCGCCCGGCACAACGGCGTAGCAGTTGGCGTGCCAACATCCCTTTCAGATCTTCGGCCAGTTCAGTGATCGGGCGAGTATCCTGCTTGGGCAGTCCCGGAGTGAAAGCAAAAAAGCGATGTGTTGAGGCCGGGTCCGTTTGCCCGCACTGTAGCCTGTATCCTGGGGGAAGTTTGCGAATTTGTGCGTATATGGAGCGCGGCGCACCTACATACTGAAAACTAATGAACTCTGCCAAAGCATCCATATCCAGGCCGGGGTCAAAAAAAGGTAGAGTTTGTAGCCCGCGTAATTCAGAGGAAAAAGCGAGTACCCCGTTGTGTTCAAGGTAATACAGCGGCTTGTTGCCAAAGATGTCTCTGGCCAAATGCAGCGCTCCCCTAGCTTCATAAAAGGCCAAAGCATATGATCCGTCTAGGCGCGGCAGGATATCGACGCCTTTGCGCACCATGAGCTCAAGAATTTTCGTAGGAGCGACGGGCGCTTCATTTTCTTCGTATATGAATCCTTCAATCTGCCAAACGTCCCCGCTGTAGGCCAAGATGTTTTTTCCATCGGGATGCACGAAAAGCTGTTGGGGGGATTGCGCTGCACCAGCTTGCGCCAAAGCCAGACGGCAATCGTCGAAAGCAACATACCTATGTTCAGCACGGGTGCGGTGCCGCATGCTTTGAGCCATACCCATGACATAGGCCTCTTTTTCTTCAGGGGAGAGGCGAAGCTGAGGGTCGAATATGCCAGCAAGAAGCGCCATGATTACCTTCCTCTACAGCCCAAGCGCGGCTAAAGTGTTGTCAGCCAAGGCTTCGGGTGTAAAACGCTCCAGCACAAAGGCCCGCCCCGCTCTACCCATAGCTTGTCGCTTTTGTGGGTCATCAAGCAGAGTTTCGCAGTGCCTAGTCAATGTTTCCAGATCATTTCGTTGCGCCAGCAGCCCTGTTGCCCCTTCCCGTATCGCGTCCCTGGCACTTCCAGCGTCCGTGGTCACTACAGGCAGTTCTTGAGCCTGTGCCTCAAGGAGTACATTGGGCAACCCTTCATGGTCTGAGCACAGCAGCAACAGATCCGCAGCTTGCATAAGATCAGGAATATCCTCTCGCCTGCCGAAAAAACGCACACTGGAGTCAAGACCATATTCACGGGCTGCGGCATGAACGCTTTCAGCGTCATGCCCCTCTCCTGCATGTAGGACTGTCAGATTGGGATATTTCTGGAGCAAGCGTTGGATAACACGCAGAAACAGCAAGGGATTTTTTTCAGCCGACAGCCGAAAAACGCCAAGAATGACCGGCGCATACTCGGGAATGCCCAATCTGCGCCTGCTTTCCCCCCGTGAACATGTACTTTGGAAGGCTTCGACCGAAAGCGCATTGGGTATGTAGGCGATTTGCTGTTTGGGTATTCCCAACCAAGCGGCATAATCAAGATTGCCCGCCAGGGAGTTGCCGGAAAGAACCACCTGAGGGGAGCGAAGCAGAGCCTGATACCAAGGTAGCATCCAGGAAGTATGGATATAGTCGAAATGGCTGGGATTTACATTGCGGAAGGAAAGTAGCACCCTTTCTACACCGCAGTCCGCCAGCAAAGCTCCCGCCCCGCCCAGCAGGTTCGGATAGTCGAGTTGACATAAAACATGGGTCGGGCGTAGGTGACGCAGTGCCAACACATATCTGGCCACGGAATATGGGATGCCAGTAGGTATGGACAAGTCCACATCAATAGCTGTCCTGTACGTTTCAATGGCGTGAATGGCGACAGGACTACCCGTCAGCAATGGCAGATAATGGGCATGATGCTCTCTGAGGTTGTCTACAAGTAAAGAAACGAGATAGCCCCGGCGGGCAAGCTCACGGGCAAGATAGCACCATTGTCGTTCGGCGCCTCCGGCGGAGAGACTGTCTGTCACAAACACAAAATGTGGTCGAGGCGGTTTTTTCTGGTAGGCGGCAGGCGCTGTCTGCTGCCGGATCAACGTGGTCAGACGCGGAGTAAAGTTCTGCTCTGCGTTGGCTGTGAGCCAAGACGGTACAATAGCGGGCGCGTCTCCCGGCGTAGCAAGCTCTCTGCATACATCGCGTGAGGCCAAGAACTCCGGTACATTTCGAACTCTGTAGGTAGAGCAAAGGGCTACTAACCGCGTTGAGGCCCGAATAGCCGACTTGGACGCTTTCTGGATGATAGGCCAGAAAAGGCGCGCGGGCTTGCCATCCGAACGCGAGAAAAAAAGCAGCTCACCCCATAGACTACATCGACTGCCGCCAAGAGTTTTAATGACATGATGGCGGCTGTTCTGGAACAAAAAGGGTACGCCGCTCTCAAAAAATACGACCTCGCCTTCTTCCGGGCGTATACATGGATTCATTCTGGCCATGTATCCTCCAGCTTGGCGATTCAGGCGTACAAGCCAAGGAAAGCATTTCTTTAAAAAATTCTTCAGCCGTTTTTTCATCGTATGGCCTATAATGCTGTTTGCAAAAGCGCTTGCCATTCCGCAAGATAGCGATCCAAAGAAAACAGCGCGGTCGCGCTTTTACGCGCTTCCAAACCGATTTTCCAAGCCATTTCCGGGTTTTCCAGGCAGAATGTTATGTGTTCGCGCAATTCCAGGGGACAGCTTCCCATGAAACCATTCACCCCGTTTTTGATAAACATGTCTGCATCATGGTTGGGCAGGCTCACGGGCACAAGGCCGCATAGCATGGCTTCGCCCCGTGTTCGCGGCATGGGAGAGCGCAGAGTGGGATTGAAATACACAACATGCTTGCGAAGTTCGTCTACATAGTTGCGAAACTTTGCCCTGGCGTAAAAATTGCCTTTGGGGATGCTCCCTTGAGGCGACGGGGTTTTCAAAAAAACAGGAGAATGGGCCTCGGACAGTTGAGCGCACGTTTCCTTGTATACGAAAAAGCCGTTGTAAAAGGGCCTGTGGCGCATGACTTCTTCTCCCAGCGCCAGGCAACCGGAACTATCCTTGCCGCGCAGGGGAAATTCCATAGGATCAAAGCCATGCCAGATCGTGGTGGACCGGACAAAGCCCCACTCTCGTTCAGCTTGGTGCGAGTTGCACACTACTGTAAAATCTCTGACCGCCTCCACTAACCGCAACCGTTCCGTTTCAATGACCTGCATCAGGTTCGGTTCCGCATAGCTGATGTCATATTGGCCATAAAATTGTGGTGTGCCGTGGCATATGCCAATCTTGGGCAAGGAAACATTGCGCAAAAACCATAGAAAAAGATCGCCCCAGGCCAAGCCGAGTATGCCGTTGCAGTTTTGTGGAGCAAGCACATTTTCGTCAAAGGGTACTATGGCCAGATCATAATCCTGCGACCGTATCTCCTTGTAGTTGGTAAAACGGATATTGTCGGGCATCGGACGCCGTTCGATATCCCAGTTCTGCGTGAAAGCCTCGCCCACCCCGCGCACCAAAAAAAAGTCATGCGGCAGTTTGAACAGTTCGTACTGGTGGGATGTGTGCCAGTGAAAAGAAAGGATACGCAGCCTTTTTGGAGAAAGCGCGGGCACGGGGTGGGGCCGCGTAGCCGGAAGACCGATCAACCGCTCCGCCTTTTGGCGCTCCGGCGTATGCGCGGCCAAAGGCTCCCCGTCTATATTTAGGATTGCTTCATAGGTGTTGCGGACCCATCTCCCGGCGATATCGACCATATCAGGATATTTTTCCAGCAATTTCACAAAATTGCGCAGGCAACGCAAGGCTTTGTCCTGCGTCGGCACGGTATGTTCATGTGAAATGTGCACGGTAAACGCGCCCTCGGCATAGCCGAAGCGCAGACCGGCATCATACAACGTGCGCCCCATTGCCACATCTTCCCAGCCGTAGCCCGAATCAGATTCAGCACTGTAGGAAAAAGCCTCATCAAACAAAGGCAGGGGAGCGATGCTTTTCCGTATGCTGAAGTTGCGCGTTATACTGTTGACAAATCCGGTGGGGCAAAGGCTGTCCTGTGGCTTTTGCTCCGCGCGGACCAAAGCGGGGCTTTGCTCATAACTTTGCAGAGCCTCTAGGGGCGGACGATGTTTCGTTTCCAGGTTGCATGGTCCCATCAGCGCATCATACGGACCCAAGGCCATATACAGAGCATGTAGGGAAAGAAATGTGGCATTCATCAGGCAATCGGCATCCAGAATTACCACGATGTCGCCCTTGGCCGCCTCAACCCCCAAGTTTCTAGCGTGGCAATTGCCGCGATTTTTTTCGGTGTGCAAAACCTTCAAAGAAATCGTGGAGGAGGGAAATTCACTTTTTAGGCGATAAAATTCTTCTCGCGCCGTTTCCACACTGTTTTGCGGGCAACAGTCATCCACCAGCACAAGCTCCACTTGGCCGGGATAGTTTTGCCGGAACAACGTCTGCAAAAAGAAAGGTAACTCTTCTCGCTTGGCGAACAAGGGAGCCACAATGGAGATATACGGCACACCGTCCGGGTAGGCTTCGGATAGCAACTGCGGAAGGAGGTGCAGCGGCGGAACCTCCGCTGCTGATGCTGTTGCGCCGCCTTTATGTTGCGCCTGTTGTCTCCAGCGCATCTGCCGCAAGGCTGGTAAAAGTCCGTGGCGGCGCACTAATGCAAACGCTAACTGTCCTTCCGCAAGGCAGGCTTTGCCGCCATGCCATAAATACGCTGCCACTGCCCGACGCCGTGAAAAACGTGGGAGCAGGATGCGCACGGCGCGGCTATTTTTGATTCGCGCTAACATATGACTATACCTCGCTAAGATGTTTTTTATTAGCCACAACCGTCAAGGCGCTGTGGCTTTTTCGTCCAGTAGCCGACCAAAAGAAATATCTGGGCGAACATACCAAGAGTCCGAATATGAGAACACCCTGCCTGTCCCTGGGGGAGTAGCTATTCCTTCCGCGATGACATTTCTGATGATTTCTGGATTGGAGCCCGAACGCTGAGCGCAGGCGTACACGGTATATGGGGGGTGCAGTTCCCGGCGCATGGAGGCAGCCAAATCGGCCCCCCAATGCCAGTAGTTCTCTGCAACTAGGCGCAGGAAAGTCGATTCCCTCAATGCCGGAATATTATAGGGCAGTTGCGCGTCATCCGGCATGACTGTCAGGCCTCCGCATAAGCCCAAATCTCCGACAAATCCTGGAGTGGGAATGTGACGAGCGTAAACGGCGCTCGATGTGGTGACTTTTCCGGCGAAAGGTCCGGTAACGGTAGCCCCAAAAGTAAAACACAGACCAATCAAGGCTGGCAGTGCCGCAAATTTGGCCGGTGGTACGGCCCATGACCTTGATGGTGTAGAGAGGCCTGTTGCCAGAAACAACCATAACAAGGGATAACTTGCCGCAATAACACGCCATCCATCATCCGCTATAATAAACAGCGCGGAAAAAAATATGCCTAAACCAGTTACGCAGTAGAACAAAATTTCTCCTTGCTGCCTTCGGCCAAACAGCCACCACGAATATCCAAGGAAAAGGACAAGCATACCGGGAAAAAACAATTTTTGCGGCAAAGGGAACCCCACATAGCCTCCCACGGTGTGTTTCCCTATACCGCGTAGAAATAGCTTGCCCCGCTGTGCCATGCTCTTGAAAAACACGGCGGGCTTTTCCCGGATGTTTTCATATGCTTTTGCATACAAAAACCTGTGGGTTGCCGCCATGTCGGGCATGGAGGCAAGCTCGGCCGCATAATGCGTATAAGGGGTATACCAGCGTCCTCCCAGGCTCATTCCGCAAATGGTGAAAGAAAAGTTGCCGCCGGGCATCCCCCCCGGAACGCCATAAAGGCGCACGAGAAGGCTGCTGCTTCCCATAATGAGGGACACCAGCAGCAGACTCATGCCCAAAGCGGCGATACATGCTCTGAGGCACTTCCGGAGGAATAGGCACATCCAGATAAAGAGAGCGGGCACAGTGAAAAAAGCCCCCATACGCAGCATCAGTGCCAGCACTGTTCCGCCTATGGCGCATGCCGCCAGCGTAGGAGAACCGGTGCGGAGCGCAAAGATGAACAGGGGCAGCGTAAGTAATGCCGCACTCATGCCGTTGGCTTCCGCCATGGGAGTGGGCAGGACAGACAAGGCGAAAAAGCCGCACAAGGCGCATAGGGCCAGGGCTGCCGGAGTCCCTCGCCAATACCCCACGGCCCTGGCTGCGATCCAGAGGGAAAAAGCCGCGAAAAGAGTTTGAAGAATTTGAAAATTTTGAAATGTGCCTCCCATTGCCAGCAAAAAATTTCGCAAACCCGCTGCCAAGGGGCGCTGTGTACCCAAATAGCTCCATGTACCGGTCAATTCCAGCATGCGGGCGTCATAAAGATAGTCACTCGCATCGGAAAAGGGCAGCAAGCCCGAAACAGTCAAAAAAGATACATTCACGCCAAGCGGAGTGCCGTTCAATTGTACGCCGAGTATCAACAAAAAACAGGCTGTGAGGCACGGAAGCCCCCAGAAGCGCAGCCATGATCCTGTAAATAACGTGACAAGAGGCACGGAGGAATGGAAAGGGCTTTCTTTTTGCATTCCAATCCACATCCAGAGAGCCATCAGAATGGCATACAGCAACAGCCAGTGAAATATATCCGGAAAAAGCGAGGATATGATGCCTTCCAGTATTGGGAAAAGACGAAATATCGCGGCTGATGCAAGGGCATATCCCTGATAGTATGCCAAGGTAGTCACAATCAGGTAAAATAAGGCGCACACGCTGGCCAGTACCAGCGGCAAACCAAAAAAAAGCAAAGCAAAGCCTGCGACACAACGGTCGATAGGGTTGGCGATGTTCCGTAACGCGCGAAGCGTGATCCGGATGCGGCCATCCATATTATGAAAAAGGCGCTTAAAACGAAGACGCGAACGCTGTAAAGGCGATACAGGTCTTATAAGGCTAGGTATTTTTAATTGTTCATTATGGCGTAAGCTGCTTATTATTAAGGATAAACATATGGGAGATGCCACCAGCAACGTAAAAAAATAGAACCACGGGCGAATACTCAGGGGAGCTACAGCTTGGTATGTATGAGGTGATATTCTCGGATCGGTATTATCTGAGGCTGAAAAGTAGAGTGCCCTTCTCCAATGGCTATATCTCCCTTCACCCGCTTGGCGAATAAAGTCATGTGGAATGTCCTTTTGCCTTAATGTTATTCCGTTTTCTTTTAATACAAGCGGAGGATGGTCGTGCCGGGGTTTAATAAAAAGTAATATATTCGTTGGGAATGTTGGATTTTCTATTATATATATGAATGCAAAACCATTTTCATGGGCGATTTTATTTTTATTGAGTGTAAACGTATAATTGACTCCAATGAAATCTATTGCAACAATAAGCAGAAGCAAAGTAAACAATACCATATTTAAAAAAAATTTATTTTTTGAATAAATATTTTCAATATGCCGAATTGGCTGACCCCAATTCTTTACGCCACAACCGCTCATAGGGCATCACGCTCCTTGACCACTGCCCGGTGCTTGCTAGCGCAGGTTTTTTCTAGAGATATAAATGCAAACATAGCCGTTTTTTGCACACACGCCAAAAACGATTTCTCCAGCATTCTACAAAAATTATAGGCCCAGCCGGGAGCCAGTGAACGCATGGAGACTCCGCCAGACAATAAATAACTGATCGGATAATCTAGTGCTATTTTGTTGATACGCAACGCCGGGTAGAGGTTGGAAAAAGTATCCTTGTCCCTCTCGAAAACTATCCACGGCAACGCGCCGTTTGCGCGGCTCAACGGCCCTGCGTGTTCCTCTGAAAGTGACCATTCAGTTGCGTCCGGCAGGAACGGTTCTGGATGAAATCTTGTATAAACAAAGCGGCTCCAAGCGGTATTCCACGGTTCCAGCATGATGATTCTTCCACCGACGGCAAGTGTACGCTCGCTTTCCTCAAAAAAAGCATGCACATCGGGAATATGATGCAAGACATCAACCATGACTATGGCCCTAAGCGATTGATCAGCAAAGGGGAGAGCTTGGGCGTTCAGCACTATATCTATGCTGTTGCAATAAAATATTTCGGAGCAAATGCAGTCGGGCCGCAATGTTTTGAGAAAGCCCGGCCCTGAGCCGATTTCCAGAATGCGGCCTGGAACGGCAACCGGGTCAGGCGCATCGGCCAGTAGCCGGGCATACCACTCAAGATACAGTTTTCTGAGAAACTTTTTTTCTTGAATGATTTGCCGCCGCAATTCCGTAGTTTCAGGCGCATCGGGTGAGAGCCCTCTGGTAAGGGGGTGGGTCAACAATTGAAAAAGCACGTATTCTCCTATGGCACAAACTTGATTCTGTTAGCGGCGAAACAAACCATTTTTAACAGCAGCCAGCCGTGGGTCCAGCGTGAAATATTGGTTTCTCCGTATGTCCGATCCCTATACCTAATGGGAATATCCTTGATGTCCAAATTCAGTTTCGCCGCGCCAAACAGTAAATCAAAATCGCCAAAGGGGTCGAAGTCTCCAAAATAGCTGCGCCCGGCGATCAATTTTTGGTAATTTTTTCGGCTGAGAACCTTGGTCCCGCAGAGGGTATCCTTGATGCTGCGGCCCAGGAGCCATGAAAAGGAGATACTGAAAAACTTATTCGCTACAAGATTTAAAAAACGCATTGCTTTTTTTTCTTGCGGGTAGACAAGCCGCACTCCGTTGGCGAATTCGGCCTTGCCCGAAGCCAAGGCTTCATAGAACTGCGGCAAAGACTCCGGGGGCATTGTCAGGCCGGCATCGAGAATCATTAGAATATCGCCTTCCGCAGCGGCAAAGCCACAACGCACCGCATCTCCTTTTCCTTTACCTGGCTGCCGGAGCACTTTAATTTTTCTGTGCTTGTATTTTTCCGCCATTTCCTGAATCACGTCCCAAGTGTTGTCAGTTGAATTGCCCTCCACAAAAATGATTTCCGTTTCAGCACCCATATCTGGCGTACGTTGTAATGCAGCTTCGATATTACCAGCCTCGTTCCGAGCGGGAATAATCACGGAGACCGAGGGGGTTGCTGGAGTTTCCGGCATAAGCCGCGCTATTTGCACATGAAAAAGATTAAAAATGGAAAAAGGCAGTAATTTTGCCAGATAGCGGTTACAAAATGTTTCCAGTACAGGCACGGAAAACGGAAAAAGATATTCATTAAACGTCCGGATAACCTTGAAACCGGCCAGAGAAAAAAGATTGGCCGTATCATCTGGAGTGAACCAATTTTGCGTCAGACGCGTTGTCACTGCTCCGGTTTTTTGCAGCAATCTGAAAGGGTGTTCCCACAAGTGGCTATGAAAGTTAAGCAGAATACGCGTATCTGCCGAACAGAACTGCTTGCAGTTTTTGAGCAACTCCAGCACGTCCCATGCATCGTTGACAAAATCGGAAAGGATAATGACATCAAAAGGTTCGTCCAAAAGGGCGGAGTTCATGCTCTTATGCACATGGTGGGCGTCACAGGCAATATAGTGCAGTTCCGGATGACGCTTTTTGGCAATGTCCAGCATGGCTGGGGCAAAATCCACACCCACCCCGAAGGAAGGCTTCAACGCGGCCAACAAGTCGCCTTCGGCACAGCCCAATTCCAGCACGCGCAATCCTTCGGGCACAAGAAAGCGATAAAGGCGGCGCAGATAGCTCTGGTAGTGTGCATGCAACCTTTTTTGGCCGCGTTCGCCGCGTTCGGCGACAATCTGCCAGCAGGCGGCGCGCTCCTGTGCGTATGTCTTGGCGGTATCGTCAGTATTATGCGAAATCAACTCTTGCATCATACACTCCTTTCATGAATAATCTTTTGTGGCGTGACAACTATATTGATGTAACTGTTGGGCGATTGTTCATTTTTTCGACAATATTCAAGAGTATCAACACCACTGAATGTACGTGCCGTCAAAGACAGCTCCTTCAGCAGATCAAAAAACTCCTGGCAGTGTCCCCCACCTCGCGCAAATCCCCAGGGCCACAGTTCCATGACGAGAACACAATGCGGCGAGCGGGCAAAAACCTTTCGCATGCCGCGTAGTGCGCGGCACTCCGCTCCTTGAATATCCATTTTAATGATGTCCACCCTTGGCAAATCGGAGCAAATATCATCAATGGCTACAGTGCGGACCCATATTTTTTCCTCGCCGCTGTCGGTCTCGTCATTGCTGAGATGGTGGTCTATGGTTGATTCGGGACTGATTGCCAGTTTCGACATTCCTTCCCTATCTGATACAGCATAGGGGAATACGGTTACTGACGGAAATGTCGCGACTTCTCTACGCAATCTGTCAAGATTGTCCGGCATCGGCTCAAAAGCGTATATTCGTGCATTACTTCCGGCATGTTGCGCAAAAAAACGCGAAAAAAAGCCTATATTGGCTCCTATGTCCAAGATAACGGGATCATTGGGGCATCCAGCAAGAACGTCTTGCAGATATGCGCACAGCTTCCGATCAGAGATGCGCTTGTATAAAAAATAAGCCCACCTATAGACTGGATAGCAAGGCTTAAAAAATCGGGTAAGTAAAGCAACATGCCAGGGAATTGTACATTTCATGTCAGCACCGCATTTTGCCGCCGCAAAGAATAAAGCGCGCCGCCCCCCAAAAAGAGAAACGCGCCCAACAGCGTGAATTGCAAAGCAAAGGCATACAGAACCGCAGCGTTTTGCTCTATGCCGTACAGGGAAAGCACCAGCACAGCGGCCGCCTGATAAACGCCCAGGTATCCGGGGGCGGAAGGCAGACTCCCGGCCACGGCAAAGCCGAATGCCAGCATTAGGGCCGTGGATATGGGCAAATCCCAGCCAAAAGCCAGCAAAAGCATCCAGCAAATGCCGAGATCCATCGTTAGGGCCGCCACGGTGCAGAGACAAAGCCCAGCAACTATCCGTGGTTTTTGGAAGGCTGTGGACACGCTCATGGCCTTGTCCACAGCCGTATGCAGACGATCTTGGAAAGTCACGGGCATAAAACGCACTGGCAAATCGAACAATCTTCGCACTTGCTTCGGAGCCAGAGCCAAGGCGACCAAAAAGATAATGCCCAGGAACATGACGGCCGGGAAAACCCAGCGTAATCCGCGCAACAAGGGATTGTCCCCTACCAGAAATAGAATGATGCCGATGAGTAGGAGCAGCCCCAAGACATCCAGCAGCCTATCCAAAAGAGCCGTGCTGACGGCCAGAGCAGCCGGTAATCCGGCCTGCTTGCAGGCATAGGCCATGCGCAGGGCTTCCCCGGCTTTGGCAGGCAGAATCATATTTCCCAAGTAGCCCACGCTGACCGCGCGAAAAAATGCGTTCAGCGACAGTTTTTCACCCGTACTGCCTACGCCTAGCAAATACCAGCGCATACTCCGAAAGAACGCCGTGGCGACAATGCAAAAAAAGACTCCGCCCATAGGGAGCAAGGAAAGTTGACGAAGAAGTTCTGCGCAGACCTCCCAGTCCAGAGAAATAAGGAAATATCCGGCAAGGCCCAACCCCAAGACCACACAGCCGGTTTTCCACCATCGCGAACAAAGCTTTGTCACGCTCATAATTTTTTATCCGGCATCACCAAGCAGATTAGTTTATGGAAGTTTTCAAGATACCAATGGGGTATTGCGGAAAAAAACGCTGTCTTCTTGATCTTGGCCACGAAGGATTGCACTCTCAACTCCAAAGCATGGCGGTATACACTCTACCGTTTGTATTGGGATCGGAATTGTCAGAGGCGGAAAAGAACAGTTCGTCCCCCCAATGGCTGTAGCGGCCTTCGCCCAAAAGGCGCACCGCGTCATGAGGGGCGTGACTGAAATCCAACGGCAGGCCATCTTCAAACAGCACAAGCGGCGAACGCCGTGGAAATTCTTGAGTATCCGCAGAGGTAGACAGTTCCGGCAGGGAGCAGGCCCACATATGCCCTTGAACGTGTCTGAATGAAGCAGGGAGAGTAACCTTGGTCCTTTTTTCCAGTAGAGCGTCCCAGTAGTTACTGGAGCCTAACGGCCTGAATATGAACTCCGTATTTCCCTCGCCCGTTATCATGTCCAGCGTTTCAAGCCCCAGTTCGTCCTTGCAGAAACGCGCCACTTCCATTTCTCTGACAAAGTCCATCGGCCATCCACCGAGCCAGTCGCGCACGTCGGTCATAAAATCCATGCCGCGATATTTTTTGTAGCCATACATGGTTCTGCCAAGCGCTATGCATGCCCGCGCAAAGCGCAAAGGGTGGCGCCAGTGTGGCCGCAGATAGCCACGCCAGACCTCGGCATATTCCATGAGCCGTTTTTTATATGCGCTTGAATTATTGTAGGCTTGCTTGATGCGCAGCCATTCTTCCGGTGTGGGGTGGCCGTGGAGAGAAGCATTTTGATAGTTGGTCGCACTATACAGGGCGATACAGAAAATGCCGTTATCAGCCAGGGGCAGTCGGGCATTGCGGATAGCCCGCCAAGTATCACCCGTATGGTGTAGCACTCCCCAAGAGTACACAATGTCAAAAAGCCCAAGCGAGTTCATGAATGCATCATCCAGAACCGAGCCCTGTATGATGCGCCAACTATTCGGCTTGCCTGCCATTTCCCATAACGACCGCGTGGCATTGACGGAATGTGTGTCATAATCAAAGCTCAGCACCTCTGCCGCCCCGGCTGACCACGCAGCCAACGAATGCAGGCCGCTCCCGCTGCCGATGTCCAAAAAACGCATACCTTTGAAGCTTGGCAGACGAAGCAGGTGTAAAAGCCTCTGCTGCGCGATTTCCAGACGCTCCTGGGTAAATTTTGTCAAAAAGGCTTCCCAGTTTTTACCGAAAGCAAAATTTGGGGTGTCGGTCATAAATATTCCTGTTTGGCTATAAATATTTGCTAATGGCAATATCTCGGCTCTCTATGAATGTTGTCGTCAACTTTTGACGTATTCCGCATTGGCGTATTCAGCACCTAGCTTTTTATGAAAAATCCTCCGCTTGCGGCCAGCGACACGATAACTTCCGGCTTGTCTTCAAGAAAATCGTCAACCGCTTTGGTCGCGCCGGGACAAATTGCCGAGCCGTAATCGTCGCACAGAAGAACAGCGCCTGGACTCAATCTCGGGTAGAAAAACTCCAAGCTGTCACGTGTCGGTTCGTAAAGATCAACATCAAGATGAACAAAGCAAAATTTTCGTTCCGACACTTCTGAAAATCGTTCAGGAATCCAACCCGCATATGTTTTGAAGTTTCCGGCGAATTCCTTAAGATTTTCGTTTACAAGCTGCTCGCTGGCGGCTAAATCACCCTTCTCCCAGTGCATTCCGTCGTTTTCACCGGGAACAGAAAGCCCCTCGAATGAATCAAAAATGTGATGAATCTTTTTAAGGCCGGAAGTCGAATTGGCCTTGCAAATGATATATGAACTTGCCCCTTGATAGGCTCCGCACTCGACCGTGTCGCCGGGTACCGTCGATACAAGTTTCAACAATTCCGACAAGTGCCATTTGCGATGTGTATTCATGCCGCGCAATTCGCCAAACTTGTCCAGGTATCGATTGAATTCTTCGTCATTCAGCCAATCGAGTTGCGGCCAAATAAAACGATATTCCGGAAAAATTAGCCGTCCCACAGCAACGAGGGCATTAAACCTGTTTAGCTCGAGATCGGGATTCTCCATGAATCTTACGAAATAC
>Ga0123353_10003871_pt1 | contig 19109 bp, 16 predicted proteins | sample TergutLab28metaG_3_FD_92763 | JGI IMG/M metagenome (GOLD analysis project Ga0123353, IMG submission 92763) | Labiotermes labralis P3 segment gut microbial communities from Petit-Saut dam, French Guiana - Lab288 P3 | ecosystem: Host-associated > Arthropoda: Insects > Digestive system > Gut ... | reverse complement strand
TTTCTTTTTGGCAAAAATATTTGGGCATGCGCGCGGAGTTTTGCGACATGTCGGAAATTATGCGGCGCGTCGAGCTTAACATATTCGACCGCGGCGAATACGAAACCGCGTTAAAATGGATCAAGTCTAATTTGACAGAGGGCTTCGACAAAAATAAAAATCCCAAGACGCGCACACAAAAAGACGCGGATTGGGATTTTTGCGTAAAAATGACTTTAATTTGCCGCGACCTCATGACGGGCAACCCCGCGCTTGCCGAAGCGGGTTTTATAGAAGAGTCGTGCGGCAGGAATGCGATCGCGGCCGGATTTCAGGGGCAGCGGCAGTGGACGGACTTCAAACCAAACGCCGACTTTACCGAAGCGATGCTCTGTACTTCGTACGACTGGAACGGAGCGCGCGAGCCTTTTGTTTTCGCTACCGAAAACGACAGCTTGAACGGCGCGGCGATGCTTTTCACGCATTTGTTAAACCAGCGCGCCTCCGCGTTTGCGGACGTGCGCACATACTGGAGCCCGGAGTCCGTCGGACGGGTCACGGGCCGGAAGCCAAACGGCAGAGCCGCGGACGGCTTTATTCATTTGATAAATTCCGGCGCGGCATGTCTTGACGCCTGCGGCGAAATGAAAAACGCAGACGGTGAACCCGAAATGAAACATTTTTGGGAAATTACAGGCGACGACATCCGCAACGCCAACGCCGCGACGCAGTTCTGCCCCGCAGATCTCGATTATTTTAGAGGCGGCGGATTTTCTTCGCGCTTCGAAACAAAGGCCGAAATGCCGGTGACGATGGTACGGCTCAACATCATAGACGGACTCGGGCCCGTCCTGCAATTGGCCGAAGGGCACACGCTTTCGCTGCCGTCTGATGTTTCGGACGCGCTGTGGAAACGCACGGACTACACATGGCCGAGCACATGGTTCGCGCCGCGCACGGCGGGGCACGGCGCCTTTGCAGATGTCTATTCCGTGATGGCAAACTGGGGATCGAACCACGGCGCGTTTACGTACGGCCATGTCGGCGCCGACCTAATAACGCTCGCATCTGTGCTGCGCATCCCCGTGATGATGCACAACGTCGCCAATGAAAATATTTTCCGTCCGCACGCGTGGTCCGCGTACGGCACAAACGACCTTGAAGGCGCGGACTACAGGGCGTGCAAAAATTACGGCGGGCTGTATAAATAAAAATGTCAGTCAAAAAACATTACACTGCCTTTGACGGCACGGAGGTCGACGAAAAACTGCTCGCCCTTTCGCTCAAAAAAAAGTCGAAGGTGGAGAGCGCGGGCGACCTTGCGCGTGTCGCCGCGCCCAAGACGACGCAGCTTGTGTACAACGTGCTGCGGATAGGGCCGAGGATGATCATGCGCGCGGCTTACGAACTGCTGCGCGCAAATGCGATCACGAGGCTGCTGTCCGCCGTGCTTCTGCTTTCGATCGACACGGTGAGCTTAGTGCGGCGTCGCATTTCGCCGAAGCAGTACATAATTAACCTCACGCTCGTATTATTTTTACTGCTGGGCGGCACGGCGGGCTGGATGCTCGGGCATCACGCATTTGAAACTCTCGCGCCGCACAGCGCCGTACTGCCGGTGATGGGCGGGCTCGCGGGCGCGGCTCTGCTCGGCTTGCTCGCGGGCATGGCCGGCGACAGGTTAATAAAAATTTTTGCGAAAACGGACGCGGAAGACATGCTTAAAATTTTTTCCAATGTGTTCGCGGAGCTTGCACGCGAGCACCTTTTAAATGAACAAGAAATTATTAAGGTAAAGGAAGCGGTTTGCATCGACGCGAAGGCTGCGGCGCAGATGTTCCGCAGCCCGGACAAAAATGAATACGCAAGAAGGCTGCTCGAGCCGTGCGTGAACGAAGCGTTAAAAGCAAGGCAATAAAAAAACGAGGGGGCGGCTCCTCGTTTTTTTATGTTTTATTATCCGATGTAGTTGCAAGTAGTACAGCGATACAGTGTAACCGGTTTCAACTGAATTAAAAAAGAACATGGTTGCCCGTTTGAGAAAAACCGCACTCGCAATCTCGTTTATGCAGTGCCGAAGTAAACTGCTGCCAGTTTCCGTATGAATGCGGTAACTCCACTATGTCACTGCACAAGTCACACTTCCTGTAATGATAATTAGCAGCCATCGCAACATATGATGAAAATCTGTGGTATTCATCTTTTGTAAATGAACACACGTCACACTTTACCTGATGCTGGGTTGTAGTGCTTTTGTAATACTTGTTATTATGAGCTGCAGATTCGGTATATCCGCAATTTGACCGTGTGCAATAACGATGATGAAATGATGTTGTTCCCATTGGAGCCCACATCGACAGTTGATGTCCGTTTACGCATAGGTTGCGCAGCGGTTCGTTTTCCAAAAGCTCCCCGTTGTTATACCCCATCAAACAATCCGAGCAACCCCTGCAGTCTGTTTCGGCATCCGGATCCTGGATCCAGTACCATTTATCTTCCTCCGTATATTCGTCGAAGGGCTTTTCATACTGCGGGTATGTTTCGTAAAGCTCGATTGTTTTTTTCATTTCGTTGATTTTGTACTCCATTTCCGCTTCGGTTAAAAACGGCTCATGGGCCAATAACCATTGAAACTCCCGCATCAATAAATCTTTGAGCGATAAAGGTCCGCCTTCGCCATCCTTATTCAACGGGATATTTGCGTCCAAAATTTTTTGTGTCATTTCCTCTATATCGAAGCAATCGTCGTGCTGACACAAATCGCCGGCATCGGCAACCGTCCCGTTAAACAGGGACGCGCCGCTCGTTGTTTCGGCAAGAAAACCTGCCGCGGGAATAAGCAGAGCCGCCGCGAGCAAAGAAAAAATTAAGCACATAAGCTTTTTTTTCTTTTTCATGATCATATCCTCTTTAACAATGACTTTAGTTCGACAGTGTTTTAGCGGTAAAAATTCCGCCGCCCGTAATCACCATAACAAATGTTTAATTTTTGTCAATATTTATTTTTTATGTTTTACATTCTTTTACATTCGTATACGTTTTTAACGTTGCTTTAATATTAATTTATTTCTTAATCATTCTTAGATTTTCGATGCATTGAACATAAAAACGCTAACCAAGCATCGTTCTGCATTAATTATAAATCGCTAATCTTGTACAGCGGCGCCTTCATTTATTTTGAACGAGCGGTGCGCCCGTCCCTGCGGCGCGATAATAATTAACGATTGACAACATATTAAAATTTTTTCATACTTTGTGAAAAATTTTTCGGTTTCAAAAATTTTTACGGCATCAAAAATTTCAACCGAAAGCAGGCGGTGCGATGTACAAAAATTTAACGCTGATGACAGATTTTTACGAGCTGACCATGATGCAGGCGTACTTCCTATCCGGGAAGGGCGGCAGCCAATGGGCGGTTTTCGACATGTTTTATAGGGAAAACCCCGGCGGAAGCTCGTACGCAGTGATGGCGGGGCTGGCGCAAGCCGTCGAGTATATAAAGAACATAAAATTTTACAACGAAGACATCGAGTATTTAAAATCCACCGGGATTTTCGACGGGTCGTTTTTGGACGCTTTGCGGAAAATAAAGTTTACCGGCGATATTCACGCGGTGCCGGAGGGTACGGTAGTATTTCCGGGCGAGCCGCTGCTGCGCGTCAAGGCCCCCATCATGGAGGCGCAGCTCGTCGAAACGGCGGTGCTTAACATTATTAATCACCAAAGCCTGATCGCTACAAAAGCGGCGCGTGTCACATGGGCGTCGCAGGGCGACGTCGTGCTGGAGTTCGGGCTGAGGCGCGCCCAAGGGCCGGACGCCGGGGTATACGGCGCGCGCGCGGCAATGATCGGAGGCTGCCACGCCACAAGCAACACGCTTGCCGGGAAGCTTTTTGACGTGCCCGTGCGCGGGACGCACGCGCACAGCTGGATCATGAGCTTCGAACATGAGATCGACGCGTTTAGAAAATACGCGGAAATTTATCCGCGCGGATGCATCCTTCTGGTCGACACATACGACACATTGCGTTCCGGCGTGCCAAATGCGATCAAGGTTTTTAACGAGATGCGCGAAAAAGGCCTCGATATGCGCGGGCACGGTATACGCCTCGACAGCGGCGACATCTCCTACCTTTCCAAAAAAGCGCGGCAGATGCTCGACGACGCCGGGTTTAATGAAGCGGTCATAAGCGCGTCAAACGACCTCGACGAATACCTTATAGCGGACCTCAAGGCGCAGGGCGCGATGCCGACCGTATGGGGCGTAGGCACCAACCTCATAACATCGCAGGGCTATCCGGCGTTCGGGGGCGTGTACAAACTCGCGGCGGAATCTTCCGACGGCGTCGACTGGCAGCCGAAAATAAAGCTTTCTGAAAATCCGGCTAAAATGACAAACCCCGGAATAAAAAAAATCTTCCGTTTATACGACGGAAGCAGCGGAAAAATTAAAGCGGACTTGATCACTTTGGAAGACGAAACGATCGACGCGTCAAAAGACCTCACGATATTCGACCCGAACGCCACATGGAAACGCATGACGCTTAAAGGCGGCGAGTATACCGCCCGCGAACTGCTCGAGCCGGTTTTTGCCGGAGGGGACTGCGTGTACGAACCGATACCCGAAATGGAAATACGCGAGTACGCCATCCGCGAACGCGGCACCCTTTGGGACGAGCACAAGCGTTTGACCAATCCGCATGTGCTGCCGGTTGACCTTTCGCAAAAACTCTACGACCTTAAACAGGAAATGATACGCGGAGGCATGAGATAAAAATTAATCTTTGCTTTTTAAAACCTCGCCGCCGTTTGCTCGCTCGACTATGCTCCGCCAGCGCGTCTTTTCCTGCGAGTAGCCTTCGATGGACGAAAGCCTGTCCAAAAATAAAATGACTTCGGACAGTTTGCCTTCGATCAAATTTGCGCACGCGGGGCGGTTAAGCTCCACCGCTTCGTGCGCGGGATCGACGTCGGGCAAATCCCTGTAGTACGATAGTTTGATATGAAACGAATGTATGAGCACGTCGATGCAGATAAGTTTTTCGCCGAAGGTTTTCGCTTTGGGGAAGTCGCGGCGGAACGCCAAAAAAACGGGCATCGCATTCGCGCCGTGAAGCTGCTTGCCCTTGTATGACCGTTTAAATTCGTCCCATGTCGCGCCGAAGCCGCACCGGCAGTTAAAAGCTTCGTCCGCGAGGGGAACTTCTTTGCCGCACACGGGGCAAAGCAGGCATTTTTTTTCGAAGCCGTTGGTGGCGGAAATTATGCTTTCTACCCGCGAATAAAGCGCCCAGCCTGCCTCGTCCGCAAGCTCGTCGTCGCAGAAGCCCGCCGCGCTCGAATTATACAGCCGCGCTATTAAATTTTGAGGCACTCGTTTGTTCCACTTGATCATTTTTTTTACCGGCAAGCATCCGTAAAAAATATCGCGTTTGCCCGCGCCTTTCGATTTTATGTTATATATTCGATGATTTTTATATTTGCTTTTTAGAAGTAAACAACAGCCCCCGGCAAATTTCAATCGGGGGCGGGGGTTTCATGCAATGTTAAAAATAATTTTTAGGGGGGTTTTGCATTGAACGAAAATTTGAAAAACCTGCGCTTGCAGTTGGAGGCAAAAAAAGGGTTCGCTCTCGACATGATAATCGGTCTCGACGGTTTCGTCGACGTGATAATCCATGTTGTCGACCAGAGAAAAGATTTTGAAAATTATACGCGGCTCGCGACCATAAGCGACATGGCGGCGCGAATCGGCAAGGCGGCGGGGCTTTCCGCAAACTTCGAATGGGTTCCGCAAAACATCAAGCTCGGCGGCAACGGCCCGATACTCTCAAACGCGCTGCTCGAATACGGCGTGCGCCTCACCTATGTGGGCGGGCTCGGGGCAAACGGCATCCACCCGGTTTTCAAACCGATGGCGGACAAGGCCGCCGCCGTGTACAGCCTCAGCGACCCCGGCCACACCAACGCACTCGAATTTGAAGACGGCAAGCTGATGATGGGCACGATAAACACGCTTGACGCTATAAATTGGAAATCGTTTAAAGAAAAAGTAGGGCCGCCGCAAAAAATCGCGGACATGATAAACAAATGCGACCTGTTCGGAATGGAAAACTGGACGATGGTCGCATACATGGGCGAGATTTGGGACGGGCTTATTGACGAAGTATTCCCGTTGCTTAATGACCGCGGCGTAAAGCCGCTCGCCTTCTTCGACCTAGCGGATCCGGAAAAGCGCACGGCTTCGGACATTCTTCACGCGATGAAACAAATCGGAAAATTCGAGTCGAAGTTCCGCGCTGTTCTCGGGCTTAACGAAAAAGAACTTTACGAAATAGCGGAAGTTTTTGGAGTGGAGCTGTCCGAAAACCCCGACGATAAATTAAAGCAGGCCGTTTGCGATACATACAAGCGCCTCGGAATATACTGCCTTGTCGTGCATCCGACCAAGGAGGCAATGTGCTGCACCGCCGACGGCTTCTTCAGGGTGGCGGGGCCGTACTGCGCCAAGCCCGTGCTGACCACGGGCGCGGGCGACAATTTCAACGCAGGTTTTTGCTTGGGCCTGTCACTCGGGCTCGACCCGGCTTCGGCCCTCACGCTCGGCGTTTCGACGTCCGGCTATTATGTACGCAACGCGAAGAGCCCGACTTTCGACGATGTGATCGGGTTTATTGGCCGGTGGGAAGAAGGCTCGCTTTAATAAACCTGTCGTAAGCTTCGCCGCCGATGCAGTCGCGCGCGAACCTGCACCAGCGGATGCAGCCCTGCTCCTCGTTGTAGGCGACGAAGCCGCACTCGCATTCCGCTTGGGTTTCTGAAGAAAATATTTCTATTACGGCGCCGCATACCGGGCACGACTTCTCTTTTAGCGAAGGCGTGCCCTTTATGTTGGCGGCGCCGGGACAGCCGTCATATTGCTTATTCATTTCGCTGCCGTCCGCGCCGCGCTAAAATATTTTTTATACCGCCCGCGATATTTTGAGCCGTTAGGTTCTATTATTGCAGTCCACTTCTTTCTCATTTTAATTTTTGTTTATTTTTCCGTCCGTGGTCACCGTGACTATGCTACACGGAATAATTTTTCCGCTTTTTTGCAAAGCGGCTCTTACCGCGTTTACAATGCCCGCGCAGCACGGCACGTCCATCCTCGCCGCAGTGACAGATTTTATTTCGTTTTTTATTAATATTTCCGCGAGCTTTTCCGAATAGTCTTCGCCGTCGAGCTTGGGGCAGCCGATTAATGTAATCTTGCCGCGCATATACTCCGAATGGAAATTTCCGTACGCATACGCCGCGCAGTCCGCCGCCACCAAAAGATCCGCGCCGTTAAAAAACTTCGCGCCCGATGAAACGAGCTTGATCTGCACCGGCCACTGCCTGAGCTGCGTTTGTTCGCGCACCGCTTCCCGCGGTCCGGCTGTTTCATTTTCGCGGGTCAGCTCTTTCGCGTGAGAGCTCGGGCAACCGCACGGCAACTCATTTGATTTTTCGCCGATCTTGTCCGTCAATGTGATCGCTCCCGCCGGACACGCGGGCAGGCAGTCGCCCAGGCCGTCGCAGTACTCTTCGTTAACGAGCGCCGCTTTGCCTTCTATTAATTGTATAGCGCCTTCATGGCACGCCTCGACGCACAGGCCGCAGCCGTCGCATTTTTCGCCGTCGATATTAATAATTTTTTTCATGTTTAATCTCTCCCGTATGTTTGCATTTATTTTATCCGCGGCGCAAAATAAAATCCGTGGTGCAAACCACATTGCGAAAGGAAAATTTATTTGGAAAAATATATCGGCTTAATCGCTTCCTCAGAACTTTTCGCGGGGATCGAACCGGCGGACGCATTGAATTTACTCGGATGCTTGGGCGCGGAACAAAGGCGTTACAGCAAAGGCAGTGTTTTGATATCCGCCGGCGACGCGCCCGCGCACTTCGGCATTGCGCTCGAAGGACGGCTCCTGATCGTAAGGGACGGCTTCGACGGAAACCGCTCGCTGCTTGCCGTAATAGAGCCCGGCGGCGCGTACGCCGAAGCGCTCGTTTGGTCCCGCGTAAAAGAGAGCCCCGTGACCGTGCTCGCCGAAACGGACTGCGCCGTAATCCTTTTTAATTTTAGCAAGACCGCGAACCGGTGCAAAAACTCATGCCCGTTCCACGGGACGCTGATCGAAAACATGCTCGCTTCCGCAGCAAAAAAAATTTTGGCGCTGCAGGGCCGAATGGAAATTTTAGAAATGAAGGCGATCCGGGAAAAGGTTTTGCGTTATTTAGAAAGTTTTAACCCAGTGCGCGGCAAACGTTTTACTGTTCCGCTCAACAGAGAAAAACTCGCGGAATATTTATGCACAGACCGCAGCGCGCTCTCGCACGAGCTCGCCCGCATGAAACGCGACGGGATAATTGACTATAAAAAAAACTCGTTTGTTTTGATTTAACATAATTTACTTTGAAAAATATTTTTAGGTGTTTGTCCCGCAATTATTTTTCAAAAAAAAATCCGTCCGTGCCGTGCGCGAACTTTCAACGTTTTCCGATTTATTTGCCCAACAATATTTTTTCAAGCCCGTCAATGTTTTCAGCAATCATGCAGGCCCCGAATTTAATAAGCTCCTCGCGGCCGCCGTAGCCGTGGAGCACTCCTATGCACGCCAGTCCGTTCGCCTTGGCCGCCGTGACGTCCTGCCACCTGTCGCCCACCATAACCGTTTCGTCCCTGCCCGCGCCGAAATATTCGATGGCGCCGCGCATCAGCACCGCTTTGTCCGTAATCGATCCGTCCATCGCGCTGCCCGCAATGTGGTCAAAGTAGTCCGTAAGAAAAAAATGGTCGAGCATATCAACCGCGACGGGTCCGGCCTTCGCCGTTACTACCGCGAGTTTTTTTCCGGCCCGTTTCAAATTTTGCAGCAGCGTCTCCATGCCGGGATAGACCGAGCTCTCGTACATGCCCTTGGTACGGTAATACTCGCGGTAATGCGCCACGCCCGCGTCCGCGTCGGTTCGGTTCATTCCGTAGCGGCCCATGAACGTTTCCCAAAGCGAGCCGCCGACTTGATTTGCGAGCGACTGCGGCTCGGGCTCGGTCACGCCGAATTTGCCGAGCGCGTACTGATAACCGTTTATTATGCCCGGCGCCGAATCGACAAGCGTGCCGTCCAAATCGAAAAAAATATAATTGATTTTGCCCATAGTTTTTATGCTCGCGCCTCTCTGTCCCGTCTTATTTCCCATCTGATTTGCTCAGCTTGCTTTTGTTAATAAAAATCCCGAACACGCCGCCGCAAAGCCCGCCGATGATGTGCGTCATATGAGATACATTGCTTTCTGATGTGACCCCCGCGTAAATTTCCCTGCCTAAAAAAACCGCGATGACCAAAATCAATGTGATAGGCACGCGCCCTTTTTGCATGTTAACGAACGGGCTCAGCATAATTAGCATGAACACGATCCCGCTTGCTCCAAGCAGCGCCTTGTCCGAAACCACAATGAATAAAATTCCGGTGACAAGAGCCGTTACTGCCATCATAAGCGCGAGCCTCTTGCCGCCGTATTTTTCTTCGAGCATCGGCCCGATTATTAAAATCGTGAGCATGTTGTTTACGTAATGCTCGGGCCCGCCGTGCCCCAGCACATGTCCGAACAGCCTGAAGTATGTAAGCAACTGCGTAGGCGGCGCCCGGTACACCATAAAAAGAATTGGATTCGCCGCGCCTTTCGTAAAATGATCCGCCACCAACGCGGCAAGCGCGAGCAGAACGAATGTTATCGTCACCGGCGCGTTGTATTGCACTCGTTTGAAAGGGTTCATTAAGCCTCTCCGTTTTTAATTGAATGTGCATTTAATAAAAATATTTTTTTACATTTACGGGCTGCCTCAAAGGAGCTTCCGTAAACTCCGCTTCGTTTTGTTTTAACCCGCCGCTTAATCGTCCGGCTGGTTAAAATTTATCTAAGCCGGGTTTGTAAAGGTTCCCTTTAGGTTGCGAGGGTTTGTGGAAACCGGCAAGTCATGTTATATTTACAAATGAAATTTGTAAAGGAGGCGGAGCCATGCCTCGTCTGTTCGGCACCGACGGCGTACGCGGAGTAGCAAACGGCGACCTTACCCCGGAAGCCGCGCTGAGGCTCGGCCGCGCGGGAGCATATACACTCACGCGGCACATCACGGGCGGCGCGCCAAAAATTATTTTGGGAACCGATACGCGGCGCTCGGGCGGCATGCTCGAGTCTGCGCTTGCGGCGGGGCTGTGTTCGGCCGGAGCGGATGTTCATCGGGCCGGGGTCATACCCACGCCGGGCATTTCATATCTGGTTAAACGATACGGTTACGACGCGGGCGTAATGATAACGGCGTCCCACAATTTAATGGCGGACAACGGCGTAAAATTTTTTAATTTCGACGGCTATAAACTGCCCGACGAAATGGAAGACGAAATTGAAGCGGCTTTCAACGAATGTCCCGCGGACATGCCGCGTCCCGTAGGAACCGGAGTCGGCGTCATAACGGACTGCGAAAGCGCGGCTTATGATTACGTAAATTTTTTGGTTTCCGCAGCGGACGGGATTGACTTGTCCGGATTTAAAATCGCGCTCGACTGCGCAAACGGCTCGGTGCATAAAATCGCGCCGGCGGTTTTCGAAATGCTGGGCGCGCAAACATACTGCGTCAATTTCGAACCGGACGGAGCAAATATAAATTTAAACTGCGGCTCCACGCACATGGAGCCGTTTTACGAGTACATAAAAAGCAACGGCTTCGACGCGGGATTTTCGTTCGACGGCGACGGCGACCGCTGTCTTTGCGCAGACGAAAACGGCGCCGCGGTAGACGGCGACCAAATGATGGCGATCTGCGGAGCGGACATGCAGCGCGCGGGCAAGCTCGCAAAAAACGAAATCTCCGCCACCATTATGAGCAACATGGGGCTTGTCATATTTTGCAAAAACCACGGCATCACGCTTCACCAATCGGCGGTAGGCGACAGATACGTGCTCGAAAAAATGCTCGCGGACGGCCTTAACTTTGGCGGGGAGCAATCCGGTCATTTAATTTTTAGGGAATACGCCGCGACGGGCGACGGGATATTGTCCGCATTGATGATCATGTCCGTCATGCGCCGCACCGGGCAAAAACTTTCGCAGCTCAAGCAAGTCATGGAAGTTTTGCCGCAGTTTTTAATCAACGTTCCGATAAAAAACGAAAGCAAGCCTTTTATATTGACTCATCCGCAAATCGCGGAGGCGATCGATGAAGCGGTTGCCGAGCTCGCGGGCGAAGGCCGCGTTCTCGTGCGGCCGTCAGGCACGGAGCCCAAAGCGCGTGTCATGCTCGAGGGCCGCAACCGTGATCAAATCGAGAAGCTCGCAAAAAAAATCGCCGAAAAAATTTCGGTTTGCTTAGGAGAACATCTTTAAACCCGACTGAGGCAATTTTTTTTTTCGGATGAACCGGCAAAGTAATAAAAACCGGACGAAAAAGAGTTTTTATAAGTTCCTTAAAAATAAACGGCGGCAAAAGGAGCGGCACAGTGGCAAAACAATTTCAAGACATGCAAAAACTCCAAAAAACATTGGAAGCGATCGCATCGCATGTAAGAGCGGTAAATTTGCCGGCCGAAGTTTGGTACGCGGATCGGCTGCCGGATTTTGCCGGCACCGATTGGGCAAAAAAAACCTCCGCGCCGTTTGCGGACGGGCTGAGGCGGTTTGCCGCGGACGAACGGTGGGGCGGCTACGACACCGACGCGTGGTTCCGCGCCTGTTTTACGGTGCCCGACGAATTTGCCGGCCGCGATGTATGGATGGAGGTCCGCACCGGCCGCGAGGGCAAATGGAACGCGGTCAATCCGCAATTTTTAGCATTTATCGACGGCGTTGAAGCGCAGGGTTTGGACACCGCGCACACGTCGTTTTTAATTGCGAAAAACGCTGCCGCCGGAAATACGTACATCATAGATTTTGACGCGTGGTCCGGCGCGGTGCCGGAATGGCACCAGGCGCGCGCGGTCAGCGGCGACGACAACGGCCCCGCGTTTTTTTTCGCGTCGTTTTATACAACAGACTCACAAATGCAAAAACTATATTACGACTTTAAAGTTCCTTACGACGTCGCCGTCCTCATAGGCGGCAGCGAGGAAGCGCTTGTGATCCAAAAGCATTTGAGGTGCGCCGCCGACATTCTCGACCTTAGGGAAACGGGGAGCGAAAAATTTTACGAGAGCGTAAAAATTTGCTCGCGCTACTTGGAAGAAAATTTTTACGGCGCGGTTTGCTCCGCAAATTCAAATAAGCCTACGGCTTGGTGCGTGGGCCACACGCACATAGACGTCGCGTGGCTTTGGCGCTACAGGCACACGATGCGCAAAGCGGAGCGCAGCTTCTCAACGGCGCTCGCGCTTATGGACGAATACCCCGAATACGTTTTCATGTCGAGCCAGCCGCAGCTTTATCAATACGTAAAAGAACGCCGCCCCGCGGTCTACGAGCGGATCAAAGAAAAAATAAAAGAAGGCAGATGGGATCCCGAAGGCGGCATGTGGGTCGAGGCCGACTGCAACGTGCCGTCGGGCGAAGCGCTGATACGGCAGTTCGTCCACGGCAAGCGTTTTTTTATGGACGAATTCGGAGCGGACGCGAAGCTCCTTTGGCTGCCCGACGTGTTCGGCTATTCGGCGGCGCTGCCGCAAATATGCAAAAAATGCGGAGTGGATTATTTTATGACCACCAAAATAAATTGGAACGAGGTCAACCAATTCCCCGCGGACTCGTTTTATTGGAAGGGCGTCGACGGCACGCGGATGCTCACGCATTTCATTCCTAACCGCGATTACGTCGGGCCCAACCGTTTTGAGGGATGGCAATATTTTTTCACGTCGTACAACGGGCAGATGACCCCGCGCGAAATAATGGGCGGATGGGAACGCTACCAGCAAAAAGACGTGAGCCGCGACTACATGGTCGCGTACGGTCACGGCGACGGCGGCGGCGGCACGACCGCGGACATGATCGAGCAGATGCGGCGCATGTCGCGCGGCATACCCGGCTGCCCGGTGACGAAGCCCGCAAAAACGCTTGAATATTTTAAACATTTGGAAGAGACGGCGGGAGACGACCCGCGGCTGCCGGAATGGTCCGGCGAATTATATTTGGAGTTTCACCGCGGCACATACACGACCATCGCAAAAAATAAAAGGAACAACCGCAAATCCGAAAACGCGCTGCTCAACCTCGAAGCGCTCGGCGTCATGGCTTCCCTTGCGGACGGTGCATACAAATATCCTTCCCGCACGTTAGATAAGCATTGGAAGACAGTTCTGCTCAACCAGTTCCACGACGTGCTGCCGGGTTCGTCCATCAAAGAGGTTTACGATGATACGGACGCGATGTACGCCGAAATTTTTTCCGACGCGCAATTAAAAACCTCACAATGCGAAAATATTTTAGCTTTTGCGGCGAAGCGGAGCGGCGACTCCTTGGTTGTGATAAACACTCTCGGGCACGAGCGCTCGGGTTACTGCGCCGCAATCAAGCCGGACGGTTTTACCGAAGGCGTCAGCCTGTTTGACGAAAGCGGCGAAGAATATCCGTTGCAAACCACATGGGACGGCAAAATAATTTTCTACGTAAAAAATGTCCCCGGCATGGGTTGCAAGGTAATGACATTCGGCAAAAGCACAAAGACGTTCAGCGACGTCGAGGCGGACGTAAATCATTTTGCCAACGAAAAAATAAGCGCCGCCTTCGACGAAAAGGGACGCATCGTTTCGCTGTACGACAAGCGCGAACGGCGGGAGCTCGCCAAACCCGGCTGTCCGATGAACGCGCTCGAAACATACGAGGACCGCCCCGGCGCGCACGACGCGTGGGACATCGCGCCGTACTACGTCGAAAAGCGCTACGAGGCGGACGATATGATCAGCCGCGAAATAATTGAAAAGGGTCCCGTCCGCGCAGTTTTGCTGCATGTCTACAAATACCTCGCTTCGGAAATACGGCAGAATGTCTGCTTTTACGCGGACAGCGCGCGCATAGACTTCTGCACCGAAGCCGACTGGCGCAACGAGCACATAATGCTTAAAGCCGCGTTTCCGGCGGATCTTCTCGCGGACAAGGCGACGTTCGAAATACAGTACGGCGCGATAGAGCGCCCGACACACTTCAACACATCTTGGGAGCATGCAAAATTTGAAACCTGCGCGCAAAAATGGGCGGATCTTTCGGAATGCAACGGCGGCCTGTCGCTGCTTAACGATTGCAAATACGGCCACGACATCCACGGAGACACTCTGAGGCTCACGCTTCTGCGTTCCGCTACATCACCGTGCGTAGGCGCGGACCGGGGCCGGCACGAATTTACGTATTCGATATACCCTCATGCCGGCGGCTGGCGCGAAGGCGGCACGGTGCGTGAGGCATACGACCTGAACCGGCCGCTTGCCGCTGTTTTTGCGGGCGGCGCAAACGGTGACGGCGCGCCTGTCGTTTCGCTCGCAGAAAGCTCGGCACTAAACGTCAACATGGAAGTGCTTAAAAAAGCCGACGACGGCAGCGGTTTTATTATCCGCCTGTACGAAGCGCACGGCGGACGCACGAACGCCTCGGTAAAAATATCATTGCCGGCAACTCGGGCGTACGAATGTGACATGCTCGAAAATAATTTATCGGAAGCAGATTTTGTTGACGGGTCGTTAAATTTCGTTATCAAGCCGTACGAAATAAAAACCTTCAAATTGGTTTAAGTGCAGCCTCGTTAAAAAGTTAAATTAAAGAAACGGAGGCGGATATGAAAAAAATTGTTAAAATTTTTGCGGCGTTTTTCATTTCCGCCGTAATGTTATGCTGCGGCACCGTTTTTAACGGCAGAACAATCCGCGCCGACGAAATCATGTCCGACGAAACGGTTCCGCTTTCCGCCAAACCGCAGCTGCCGGTCAAAGTTGAAATTAAAATCGCCGCCGCAATAATCAGCGGCGTGTACACTTTCCGCATTGTTACCGCGGCGGTGCGCGAAGCGGTCGATGAAGCCCTATCCGAAGCCCAGCGCACAGGCAACGCGAGCGGGATTGTGATAGAAGCCAACGCTATGCCGTTTGAAAATTCGGAGACCTTTCAAAAACTTTCAGTCACGCTCGAAGAAGGCGCGGCGCTACTGCTCGACGCTTCGGGCGCAGGGCTTATCGTCTACAACCCGATTTGCTGTTTTATGCTCGACCGCGCCGCAATAAAATCGATCGCCTCGCGCGGCGGCGACATTACGTTTACGAGCGCCCCGGTAAAAAAAGTTTCGGCGCAGGCGACCGCGGCGATAGGAAACCGCAGGCTGTTCGATTTTTTAGCTGCGTCAAGCGACGGCACGCAAATAGAAGACTACGGCGGCGGCGCTATCATCCGAAGCGTAACGTACATACCGGACGGAAACGAACTGGTGGAGCATTTATGCGTATACAAAGTGGCCGACGGCAAGTTGAGCCGTTTCCGCAGCGCCGTTTTCGAAAACGGCTGGATGTTGTGGAGCGGCACCGGAAACGGAATCTACGGCGTCGGCTATCATTCGCCGGTTCCCGAGTTTACCGACACCGAAAGCCACTGGGCGCGCGAGCAGATCAGATTTTCGGTACGCAACCGTTTGCTTTCGCCCGAGTCCGAGACATTGTTCGCGCCCGACAAAGGCGTGACACGCGCAGAATTTTTAAAGGCCATATGCCTGCTTGCAGGCGCCGAGCCGGCAAATTATCTGTCGAGCCGTTTTTCGGACGTTACAGCGGCCGATCCGGCCATGCCCTATATAGAATGGGCGGTGGATAATAAAATCATAAGCGGAACCGGCGGGGGGCATTTCAACCCTAACGCGGTTATCACACGGGAACAATCCGCCGTGATGCTTTATAACTTGACCAAGGCCGTAAACTTGATATTGCCCGAAGCCGCCGCGCCCGTTCAATTTACAGACCGCGGTTCCGTGAGCCCGTGGGCGTCCGAAGCCGCGCAGGCCTTATACCGCGCCGAAGTTTTTTCGGTGCGCGGCAACGGCATCTTTAACCCGCTCGGCGGCGTGAGCAAATCCGAAGCGGCAAACATTTTGTTTTTGTTCAACCAAAAAGTTCTCGACGCGAACCCGTCCCGAGGTTGGACCGCAGTTGAAAACGACCGCTGGATGTCTTTGGATGTGTTCGGCCGCGCACATACGGGATGGAAGTTTTTATACGACGACTGGTATTTTTTTAACGAAAGCGGAATTCTTGCCACCGACGCGATGGTCGACGGCTATTACGTCGACGCGGACGGCATAAGAAGATAAAAAACGCGGGCATAAATTTATGCGCGACGCCAAATAAAAAGGAGCTGACCGGATGCCTTACCCGAAATTGCCTAACCTGCACGAAAAAATAAACAGATTGTACGATTATGTTTCGCTGCGGCACGAATACGGGGCGAAGGGGCTCGAAACGCCCCTCCTCGATTTGGAAAAAGCCGTTGACGACACGCTCGAAAAAATTCTTGCCGCGCCCGTCGACGAAATTTTGCGTGCCAAAGAACCGGATTGCCTCGAAGCGATAAAAAAATTGCGCCCGGACGGGCCGAGGCGCATATGGAAAAAATTCGACGCGGACGTTTACGCAGACCGGCTGGCGGGCGCGTTTTTAGGCAGGATGGCGGGCTGCACGCTGGGTGCGATCGTCGAGCTGTGGGATGTTTCCGAAATGGAAAAATACGCCGCGCACTACGGCCTTGCATTCCCGCCGAAAAATTATTGGACGCACACGCCGTGGCCTTACCATCTCCGTTACGGCAAAAGCGCGTGCAGCGACTACACGCTCGGCGGCATCAAAGGCGTACCGGTCGACGACGACATAACATATACATTGCTCGGCCTCCTTATAGCCGAAGACTGCGGGCTCGGTTTTACACGCGAAGACGCAGCCAATGCTTGGGTCAAATATTTACCGTATGCCTGCACCGGCGAAGACATCGCCTTAAAAAATTTAAAGAGCGGTGTTTCGGTAAAAGACTCCGCCGATATAGGCAACCCGTTCTGCCAATGGATAGGCGCGGACATCCGCTGCGACCCGTTCGGTTATCTCGCGCCCGGCCTGCCGGAAAAAGCGGCGGCAATGGCTTACAACGAATCGTATGTAAGCCACAGGCGTAACGGCATTTACGGCTCGATGTTTTTTGCGGCTGCAATCGCCGCGGCTTTTGCGACAGGCGACGCGATAGAAGCGGTCCGGATAGGCATGACGGAAATTCCCGCTGAATGTTCGCTGTATAAAGACATCGAATGGGCGCTGTCTGTATGCCCGACCGTCCGCGATTACAAGGACGGCCGCGCCGCGGTTGACGAGCGTTTTGCGGGGATGCATCCGGTGCATACCAACAACAACGCCTGCTTGACAATATTTGGCGTTTCGATTGGCGGCGGCGACACGGGCCGAGCCATTTCCGAAACGGTTGCAATGGGTATGGACAACGACTGCACCGGAGCGACCGCGGGCAGCCTCGCCGGAGCCGCAGCCGGCATGGCGGGATTATCGCCGCACTGGTACAAGGATTTTGACAACACCGTTTTTTCTTATTTGAACCATAACGACGAGTTTACAATCGACGACGTGCTGCGCCGCTTCGCCGCTCTGGCCGAAAAAAATTTTTAATGGAACCTATAACGGTAAGCGTCGCCCGCCCGAAAGATTTGAAAGGATGCCTCGCGTTTTTAAACGCGGAGGTTAAAAAATACGGGCTCGAATTTAACGGAGACGAGAAGCGCGGCACGGCTTCGGGCCGCGGCTTCGCGGGCAAGTACGAGGTTTTTGCGGACAGCGTAGTTTTAACCGTAACAAAAAAGCCGGCATTTGTGCCGGCTTCGTTTGTCGAAAAAAATATAAAAAAATATTGCGAAGATTATCTGCGCAGCGAAGGTTGACATCCCCATGCGGATCTTGGTCGACGCGGACGCCTGTCCCGTCAAGCAAAAAATAATTGCCGCCGCAAAACGGAAAAATATTCCCGTGCTTATGTTCACGAACTACTCGCACGAAATTTGCGACGGCTACAGCATTGTAATAAAAGCGGACGAAGGAAAAGACAGCGTCGATTTCGCGTTGATCGCCCAGCTCACGAAGGACGACGTTGTAATGACGCAGGACTACGGCCTTGCGGCGATGGTCATCAGCAAGGGCGCGAAGGCGATCAATCAATACGGCTCGCTTTACACAGACGAAAATATCGACCGCCTCCTCACCGAAAGACACATCAACAATGTCATCAGGCGAAGCGGCGGCCGAATTAAAAGTGCGCCGAAACGAAAAAAGAAAGACGACGAAAGCTTTGAAAAAGCTTTCGAAAATTTGCTCGCCAAAAACGGCGCCGCAGATGCTTGATTATGTTTGATGTCTTGCGCGGATAAAAATAAATTTTGAAGTTGCTTTTGCAATTCAAATTTTTATCCGTGTATCGAACAAAGCATCTTCTTCATATTTTCTGACGCGTCTTCCTTTGTTTTTCCGTGAGCGCCAAGGAAGAACCCGAACTTGCCTTTAAACCTCTTTGCCAAATCCCATTCGCCTACAACCCGGTTCCATACGCCCCTGCCCGTCAACGCTTGTTCGAGCAGGTCGAGGCTGTTGTAATTTGGATCCGCGTCGAAGCCCATGAACCCTTTTGTTTCGGACATTGCTTTAAAGAACCGATCGTGCTTCATGCAGCAATGGTAAATGAGTCCGCCGTAACGGCCGGAAATTTTTTCGTTGTACGGCAAAAAAAATTCTTTCCACATGGGTATTGATACCGTAACCATGCAGTCGTCTGCTATGCCGGCTCCGCGCGGCGGCCAGCCCGACGCCATCGTGTCGCCGATTAGCCCCCAAGAATTGCGCGCGGCTTCTATTTGAATTTCGTCCACTTCAAATAATGCCTGCGTGACCAAGCCCAATAAATGATGCACCGCTTCGGGGCATGTATAAATTCCTTCGAGCATATCCTCGTAATGCCAAACGGACGTGGCGATTGTCCACGGCCCCGAGTTGTCGCTGATGCTTATCGGTATTTTTCCCTGCGTCGCCTCGTTGTAAAAATTTATCCTGTCCAATATCGCGCCGAGCCGGCCGCCGCGCCAAAGGTCCGGCATTTTTGTTTTTAAC
>Ga0123353_10003868_pt1 | contig 19118 bp, 14 predicted proteins | sample TergutLab28metaG_3_FD_92763 | JGI IMG/M metagenome (GOLD analysis project Ga0123353, IMG submission 92763) | Labiotermes labralis P3 segment gut microbial communities from Petit-Saut dam, French Guiana - Lab288 P3 | ecosystem: Host-associated > Arthropoda: Insects > Digestive system > Gut ... | reverse complement strand
TTTGTCGTTTTTGTCGTTTGTCGTTTTTGTCGTTTTTGTCGTTTTTGTCGTTTTTGTCGTTTGTCGTTTTTTTCGTTTTTCTCGTTTTTGTTGTTTTTGTTTTTTTTTTTGTTTTTGTTTTTTTTTTTTTTTTTTTTTTTTTTTTGTCAGGAACCTTCCACCAATGCTCATACATCATTCAGCTACCAATTCTACTACATAATCTTATAGCATCAGTATATTAAACACCTTTATCTCACTCTCTCAAATACAATTCTTACCCCAGAAATTTCTTAAGTGTTGTAAATATGTAACAAGCAGTGTTGCCCCTATGCTTAATTAAGCACCAAACCTTGCACATACATTAGGAAATAGAGGTATAACTCCTTGCATTCTTAACCTCAGCACTAAATGAAGTTCTGTGGCCAACTTCACACCCTGGCACTTCAGCTAAGCGGGAAAAATCCCTAATATACATTGTACAGGAGGTTGGTTGTGCCTCTGAGCCAGTCTAGACTGTTTACAGAGAGAACATCTACTTTCAAATATGGATTAAAGAATATTTATGTACACAAATATTGTGATCTGTATAATACAATATAATATTCCTGTAAGATGACTGTACATGTCTATAACAGATATGAATTTACATCTCTATTGGTATTAGGCAATGTTTTCATACTATAACATGTTCTGCATTCTCAGCTTTATACCTATTCTAATGTTATCGCCAACCAGACCCAACTGGAAAGGCAAGAACTGGCATATCTACACTATGACTGGGTCATAAAGCCTACACTTATTCAATCTAAATGTTCACAGACAGTAAGCAACAGGTTTTGGCCTGTAAGGATTTTCAACAGAAAATATATAATGAATGCATGACACAACGTACTTATGTTTATAATTGTCCACTGCTTGTATGTAAAAGTACCGAGCCGGCATAACTATTTGGTCTGGAAATAAACCTGGACCCCATATCTGACACTCCGCTGGGTCAATCTCTGAATCTATGCTAGAGACTAATCGTACGCCTTCCAAAACAAAACTATACAACAGCATTAACAAAAACATATTAAATTGAATAGCCTCAGTACGGTAATAAGAATGTACTTTCTGGCGGAAGTAAGTATACCATTCGTAAACGTACAATATTTTGGACACAATACACACTATTATGCTAGTATAACCTCCAAACCAACATAACCAATCGTTTGTTGCTACGATACGACAGACCACAGATGAAAGGTATCACTGACGCCAATCGTAAGAATTGACATAACGGTGCCTTTCGAGATTACGGAGAAATCTCCACAGACGCATATCAATGATTTCCCACTCAATGCAATGTACATATAGCACATACAAAGGAATAATGAATTACTCACACAAATTGATTTGTGCTCACTCATGTCCATGACCACATCGACAACATGCTATCTCTGAACGTGGGCACCAGTCCCAATTTATGCCTAAGGTTTGCGCCACCGCTTCGAAGACTGAAAACTTGCACATTTCTCGACGATCGCATAGCACGGTTGTTACATTGCAACAAATCATACTCATCCGTGATGCGTGTACTCTGACCGACCGACTAAATGAAAGATAATTCGAGCAGGTGGGTGATTCAAATGTCGAAAGTGGGTGCGAGTGACGTCATTGAATTAGAGACACCGGATGGAATTGATACAAATGTGCAATGTACAGACACGTATAAAGTGTCCTATACAAATACCGATATGCGGTATGATGACTTCTTTCGGCAATTCTTGTGTAGGAATAGGCCATGCGTTGTACGTGGTCACATAACTGAAAGATGGAAGAGTGCAAATGAATGGATTTCCGACAATAGACCAAACTTTTCGTATATGTCTCAGAAGTATGGTATGTATTATGAATACCGTGTGCCGGCAATGTTGCTAGTACGTCTACTTTTTCCAAATTAATAGCGACTGCCTTGAACACATATTCTAACCTTACAATTTGAACTGTATTGCAGATTATAGTTTTGCTACATAATGTTGTATGGTACAGACATTATTGTAATTCCTGTGAACGTCTAGTTCTGACATGGCAGCAGGCTGGCTACATCATTTCTTACCATGCTGTTCAGTGTCATTCTGCCTTTTCAGTTGTACTGGTCCCTGTAAAGGTTGCCTTCATTGTGTTCCTAATTATGCAGTCAGTATTCGTTCTTATGGCATGGCTTATCTATTGTATGTGACCAGGGAAAATTCCTTTATGCAGATCCTATTTGTTCCTGTTATGTTACATCATAGGCGTCCAGTATCCTATACAGGCCAAGAAATTCTTCTACAGAATTTTTCTTTCAGCTCATTTCCTGAGTTTTGGGATAGCATCAGTTTCTTGCATGCATGGTGACCATGCACCCAAATTTTTAAATATGATTTCCTATTCCTATAGACCTCCTAGTTTCTAGAAGTTGTTAGTAGTGCATAACAAACCTTGTCAGTGCGCCTTATCCTTCTCTGTATCTCTTAGTTTTTGGTATTATTTTAAGTGATACCTATGGCCAGTCAGTGTTAACCACCAGGTTTCCAGTGACATATACAAGTCCTAAGTTGAAGAGCATTTGGGCCAGCCCATATTGTTTCAGATTCTGTTTTGATTACAGCAGTACCAATCATATGTGACTCTGATATCTCTTGCACTCCCATGTTACTCATTTTAGCCAGGTTAATGTTAGTAGCTAATGTCATGCGGCAGTTTTATACATGATGAATATTCGTTTCTCCCTTTGGATGCTGTCTTTTGCTTGTTTAAAATCAACACAAATTTCAGCTGATCTCTCTACTTTCCCACAGTCTGTTTTACTGTAAATAGTTTATTGTGGATCTCCCTTGGATGAGGCCTGTTTGATATTCACCCAACAGGTGTGCAGTAGATGGATGCAATTTGAGCTAAAGGATGTCAGCAAACAGTATTTATGTCCTGTTATGTGTGGCAAATATGCTTCTGCAGTGTGTTTCAGGTATATGTTTTTAGCACATGTGATAAAGCAGAAAAGTGTATTAACTTCATTTTCTCCAATATATTTTATATCTTCTGTTATGATGCTATCAGTACCTACACTGTGATTCCTTAAGCATTCTATGGAGGGTTTACTTTCATCTAATGGAAGTTTGTGTGATTTATATTGGTTGTACCCACCAGTTTATCATTATCTTTTATTATGTATTTTCTCTTTCCTTGCTTACCTGTGTCTCTGTTTTCACATTTAATAGTTCTTCAGAATACTCCTGCTTTAATGCCTATTATTTACTTTATAATATTCCTCTATTTATCTTTTCATCCCAGTCTTGAAAGACTTGCTTTAATTATTCAATATCCTCACATGCCCCATCTTGGGTAATATTGTAGTGTAAACTAAAATATTTTGGATGTGATAAGATCTTGAAAAACTATTGCATGAATTGTCCAATAGATTCTGTAGTTGCTGGTAGAGCAAGGCAGGGTGGACCATGACCATGGTCTAATTTTATATTCTTGTGCATTTTGATTGCAAGTATTTTAAAATTAGATCTGACACCTGAAAGGGCAACATAGGATTAGAAGAAGAAGAAGAAGAGGAGGAGGAAGAAGAAAAAGAACAGGAAGAAGATGAAGGAGAAGAGGAAGAAGAAGAAGGATGAAGAGGAAGAAGAAGAGGAGGAAGGGAAGGAAGAAAAAGATGAAGAGGAGGAGGAGAAGAAGGAGGAAGAGAAGAAGAAGGAGGAGGAGGAGGAGAATAAAAATAATTATAATAATAATTTTTAAATCAGACCAAGAAAAGAATTGTGATAAACTGAGTGGCTTCTTGGTTGAATATTGCTGGTCATCCCACAGTTCTGGACTAACCTGTGAACCTTACCGTTACATGTTGCTTCCTGCTTCGCATGAAGACTATATATATATATTTTTGTTTGTAATAAAAATAACCTGCAGTAATTATGCTGAATATATTAGGCATCAGGGATTTATACATGTATGGTACAGAATATATTTAATGTAACATTTGAATACTTCATATTAAATCCTTGCAATATTTTTGTATTGTACCAGTTCTGCATATTGTCTGTTTTTATGGCTTACTGCACATCCTGTTGTTACACTGACTAAATTTCGGATGCATGGAATATATATCTATGTATGCAGAAATAAGTTATTTAATGATGCTGTTAGTAGCTCACTGTATATTACTGAATGATAGGGTGATTAGTGAATAATGAATTGCGAAGGGTACAAAAAGAAGCAGTTGTTGGCATTTACGTGGAGAGTAGAGGAAAGTCATGAAACACCTCAGTCAGGAGAGCTGGTCTCTAACCTGACATTCAGACCATGAACTTCCTGCATGTGAAGTAAAAGTACTAAACACTTGACCACAATATTCAGTGTCTGTGATGGTATATGAAGGTACTTCCAAACGTAGCTTGTTAGTTCACAGAATTGAAAAGTGATGGGGTAGTTAAAAACCAGTCATGTAAAACATGTGGCTGAAGTGGCAACCTCTAAACAATGCCATACAGCACACATTAAAGTTGCTGGCTCTATATGCTATGAAAAGTATTCATATATCTTAAAAAATGTAAATATTAGAAAAAAATGTCATGAACTTGGTGAAATTCCAACTTCATCTCTCTTCTTTGCTTTTTCCTAACGTTCTGCTGCTGATTATTAGGCAGTGTGCAGTCTGTTCTTAATTAATTGGTCAAAATTTAACACTGCTGCATGTACATGGTTATAAGACATCTGTGACAATGACGATGATGATTACTATTATGATCATGACAGAAATATGTGTACAAACAGCAGACTATAACATCCATACCAAGGAATAACAAAAGTATATACCCTTAACAGAAAATATAAAGCAAACATAATACCAGGCTTAATTACAAACACATGCAAGTCTTGCACTGGACCGTGGCAGAATGGAATATGTACATGTCAAAATATGGGATTTTCAAATTATGATGTTGCAAATATTCTTGACAAACCAAGCAGAGTTATATTAGTTCAGCACTTATGCAGTAGTGTACAATGGAATCCTGTACATCTGCATAAAATGAGCATACCTCTGCGTGATTGATAGTGCCCAAATTCAGATGTGAATGTATGGTAAAACAAGAAAGTGCTTTGATTGTATGCATTATTATACACAAGTTTGTGAGTATTTCTGTAAGGCATGTGGTGTCTCCTAAACTGGTACATTAAGAGTTGCAAAAATATCAGAACCCACTAGCTGATAAATGCCATCGTAATTCAGCGCCTGTAGATACTACTGCTCTACTGCTACTACTACTACTACTAGAAAGCAGTAGTAGTTTTTTTTGTTCTTGCTTCAGGTGTCCGAACAGTGCTGTTTAATATTCTTAATTTCTTTCTTCTGTATAGGAAATGTCACAGTTCCAGTATCTAACTGTGATGAAAAGTATTACAATGTTCAGAAGGTATCTGATACACAGCTATGTGACTATATGAAGTACTGGCAAGATTACAGTAGTCAGAGTGATTCAGATTTGCCGTGTCTGTATTTGAAGGTATATGCTTTTACAGTGAGTGTACACTAGTCACTTTCATTTAATTTTTTTTAACATTCATTCAATATTCTTGTTCTTAAAGGACTGGCATTTCACACAAGATTTTCCTGAAGAGAATATATACAGGGTTCCTCAGTATTTTGCTTCAGATTGGTTGAATGAGTATTACAGTGCAAAGACAAGCATTCAAGATGATTACAGATTTGTATATATGGGACCAAGAGGATCATGGTAGGTTATAATTTTATATTACAGTACAGTAATGACTAGGCTGGGTGACTCAAGATCATTTTGAGCCATAATAGGGACAACAGATTTTTCTCTTCTCCAGAACACCCAGACTGGTAGTTGTGTTGACACTTGTATGATTGCAAATTGACAAGTGTCACAAACTGTATCCCATTGTACATGTTGACTCCCTGTGGAAAAGTGGGAAAAATAACATACAGTGAATTCTTCAATGATATTGTAATGATGTGTGTGAGTACCACTAATTCTTTTAGCTGCGTAAATATTATCTCCATCATTTACACAGTAAACCTGCTACTTTCATTCTATAAACATCAGTCATCTTTAGTTTAAAAATTGTTGTGTATATAGACATTTTTCTTTCATTAACAGCTTGATCTTACATTTATTTTAGGACCCCTCTGCATGCAGATGTATTCACTTCATTTAGCTGGTCAGTGAATGTCTGTGGGCGTAAACGGTGGCTGCTGTTTCCACCAGGTGAAGAGGCCTGTCTTCAAGACAGATTTGGGAAGTTGACATATGATGCCACAGTCCCAGAATTACAAGATGAAAAAATGTACCCAAGATACAAAGAACTCTGCAGGTCTGAAGAAATTATACAAGAAGCCGGTGAAGCTATTTTTATTCCATCAGGTTGGCACCATCAGGTTTGGAACCTGGTAAGCATGATAAAATCCACATAATACAATAAGAGCTGTGATACCTAGCAATGGATGATCCAGAAAGCTCAACTGACCGTAAACTAAGAGGCCCATTACATTTCACTGGTCCATGACATTGCAGCATCCAGCACTGACTCTGAGAGTTCTGCCATTAATTACTGTTTTTTTTTAACATTATATACACACGCCATGTTACAGTATAGCATATCAAGTGACAAACTGCTAAGTCTGTCCACGAGATTGTTAGATATACTTACGATACACATTAGGTATAATGGTCTAATATGAGGGAAATAACAATATTTGGCAATCCTTTGGTCCTGTAGGTGCCAGGTATTACAACTTGTACTGTACTTCATGATTATTTCATTCATTCAGAAAAGTATTATACACGTATTATCAATGTTTTTCATTGTTACTTAAATCCTTATGTTGTATTTTAGGAAGATACAATCTCAGTTAACCATAACTGGATAAATGGTTGTAATATTGAGATAATGTGGACTTCACTGAAAGACAATCTCATGGCTGTGAAAAAGGAGGTAGAAGACTGTAAAGATATGGAAGGATGGGATGAACATTGTCAACTAATGCTGCAGGCAATGTTTGGCATGAATTATGAGGAGTTCTATTCTTTTCTGACCTTCATTGGAAAAAGAAGAATGGATTCTTTGAGAGACAATGAACCTGTACTTCAGTTTGGAAACTGGCAATTAGGGAGAAATCATATGCTGTTTGATCTAATACAACTGAAGGGAATATTAATAACCTTCATTAAAGACACTGATACCAAGAGCCTGAATTTTTTTAAGAAATTGGATGACCAATCAGAACTTATAAAGGAAATTGAGCATTATTTCTCATAATATATATATTTTACAATTTCCTTCGAGTTCCCATATGTGTACTTTGTAATTTGTGATTTGAGCACCATTTATTTTTACACCATATCTAAGATGTGAATAAACAAACATCTTTATTATGGGGCTACTGAAAATTAACTATTAAACAATACACATGATGTGGTAAAAACTGGATTAATTGAAATAATGTATAACAAGTTTTTGTTAGACATTTTCTAAAACATCTCTCAATACCAGCCATCACGAAATCAGTCTGCATGTTAACAATGCTGTGAACTTGCTTGTGACATTTCTGGTGCCACATGATAATTCAGAAACCAAACTAGTTCTACATTGGAAAGCAGTTCTGTTAAAGCCATTTTTGAATTTGCCATTGGTAGATGAATTATAGAAGTACATACACAGTAACTTTCTAATGATGTGTGTACCTACCTCATGCTGATGTATCCTCAAAGAAGTTTTACCAATCAGTGTAGCAGGACCATAGTTTTGAGCATGCAAACTTTTAATTGGGACATTTAACTAATCTCATATGTAACTAATGTGTACCCACAAATTTCCATCTCATAGACCTCTATTTGGCCTGCAGTTGCTATGTCATGTACCATTCATATGACATAATATTTAAAACTTAATGAATACTTATGTACTCAGACAGTCCTTCCAATAAAACGTTTTTCAAGACTGTCAGTGTTAGTCAGTGTTCCTTTTCTTCCAGTAACCTATGCTAATTTCCTTTCATACAGCTTTATATTCTCTAGGAAGAAAGAGAAACAAACACCACTAGTCCAATAAGTTACATTATGTTACTGCACATACAAATCACCCAGCACAATGTTAAAATTGGTTTTCCTTGTAATTTATTAAGGAGTTGCCACATAAAAAAAAAGTTTCAAACAGAAGTTGAAGACAAAAAATTACTGCAATGATAAGTCGTTTTACAGAAAATGAATGAAGGTCAGTATTTGTGTAACTCAAGGACACTCTCAGTTGCCAAGATTCTGTAGCAATAGTAACAGATGAATGAATGAGCATGGAGCATTGGTGGTATGATACTGACAGGGAAATCCTTAAGTATTCAGAGAAAAATCTGTTCCTGTTACCTCAGTCCCAATTACAGTAAGACTGGGATCAAACCTGGGCCTCTAAAAGTTAAATTTTTATTTCATGTTAAGTAGGGGTTAAGTTTCTTCAATAGAGATGAGAATTATGCATTCTTGATAACTTTACCATGGATCCCAAACAAGAAGTTTAATCCAAACCTGTTCAGTAGGTTTGGAGTTAGTGTGCAGCCAGTCACTTCTTGTTCTCGGTGCAAAAATGTGCATCAAGTGGTCACATCAAAACTAGCACAAAATTATTTACAGTATTAAAAGATGGATTTGACTGCTTCAAGATAATACTTGTCTCACATTCATTTTGAAAATTTTGCTTCTAGCTTATGATGGTTCAGAGTCCATATGCCATCAGTATTTCAGGAAAGAGGAAGCTGACTTACATTAAATCAAGAAATTCTTCAAGCCATCCAAGAGCAGCTAAATGGCTAAACTGTTTTTCTGAAACTGATGTTTATTTTTATCTATTACATTCCTGTCCTTGAGGTTATCTACTAGACAATATTCTAACATCTTCATGTTTAACAATTTTAGTCATGGAAATGTTTACATGAACACTATTTTTCCCTCCATTATACAGAAATTTGACTTACCATGAACCATGTCCTTATGAAAACAAAGTATTAAAAAAATCACTTTCTGATATTGAACTGCTGCTGTTCTTAAGATCCTAATACAGCAGAGAATGCAATGAGTCACTTGGAGAACTTCATAATTTGTCATTCAACATTTACCTGTGCTGTCCCATATTTAATGGACAAATTACAAAAAGGCGCTTAAGTTCCAGATTCAATTGTAACTTAAAATGATAGTTCAATTTAACCCATTCCAAAACAAACTTTTAAGGTATAATCCACTTGGAACATCATTTCAAAGTTCTGTATGATATGGTACAAAAAATGTACAGAAATATTTGCTTTTCGTTTCAAAGTTTGAAATTGAATACCTATTTAAAATGCTTGTGAAGTGTGTCAATATGATATAAATCTAGAAATATCAAAACCAACCAACCCACCTCATGAAGAAGTTCACTGAGAATCTAATAGCTCCTGAGCAGGATTATCAGATTGCAGAAAACTGTATCAAACACTGCATAATGTGGCAATTCTGAGATCAGATACCTTGATACAGAATGACAGGGCCTATTCATTTACAGAATAAACTTCTCAGGCACTTTCACATACTTGATAAAAATGATTAATCGCTTTCCCATGTTTGTCCATCCAGCCACCTACCTGTCTGCATATATCAGCTTGACTCCCACTGGAAGGATTGTCATGAAATTTGATATTAGGTACCGTTATGAAAATGTCAGGAAAATCCAAATTTAGTTAATATTAAGACAAAAATATCAGGCACTTTACATGAATACCCAAGTATATTTTATTGTTTTTAATGTCATACATGAAACTGTCACAGCAGCACTGTTGATACCCACATGTAGGGCAACAATGTGAAGACTGTTGTTACGTTTCCAAGGCAGAGTTTTCAGTACTGATTACATTACTGCCATTGACTATGTTGTACACAAACATTCAGTTCATACAATACGGAGGATATCATATGCTTCCCTTAGAAAGAAATGGTGAGTGTGGCAGTGGGACAGGTTTTTTTCTGAGTTCTTCAGTTTTCCCATCCATATCAATTCACTGATGCTCCTAACTCATCTTACCTACATGTTGGTCTTATCAGGACAAAAGGGCGATGCTTGGGAGCCTTGATAAATGCAATCCTCTTTCTGAAATCAGGTGGCACTGAACAGAAATGCAGTTTCACTGTCTGTAAATTGGTGAGTGTTATCTGTGAAGTATGAAATGAACCCTTATATATGTGGCAGTCAACCACCTAGGTACTTTTATATTGCTGACAGCAACATATCTTCCTACAATTGATCTTTCTGAACCAAAAGGTATTAAACTGTCAGGGCAGCTGGGAAAGTATAAGTGGTACAAAATATTTGTATGTCACCAATAACACTAAGAGAATATACTGATATGTTTGCATGGCAAGAGTGGTTAAGCATACATATAATGTCACGTTATACGTACACCTCCTACCTTATTTACTTATCTTTGATTTTCAAATCTTTGATTTTTCTACAGCAATGACACCATCACGTCCTAATTGTCCAATCTCTTGCATTGTATACTTGTTATCAATGAGTATTTCAACTGTGTGTTGGCCATGTTGTGATTTAGGTTCTGTAGCCCTACTGATGGGAGGTGTTCTGCTTAGACGTGGGGCTGCTTCAGGTGCAGGAATATTATAATCTACATGTGTTACAAAGGAGTTCCTTGCAGCATTGTGAGGATGTTTGGGAGCTTCATCCAATGACAGCACAGGAGTAACACAAGCATCAGTCCCATCAAATATCTCACACCATTCCTGCTGTGTACGTTCTTGAAATTTCTTTGTGAATAATTCTTGATGAGCTTCAAAGTTTTCCATCTGTGGTACTTCTTTGTCTGATAAACCCAACCCATGGAGCAGTTTGGAGTAAAACTGTGGTTCCAAAGCCCCTACTGCCATGTATTTTCCATCTTTAGTTTCATACGTGTCATAGAAATGCGAACCAGCATCCAGTCTAAACAAACATACAAAACATTTCTATAAACTGCTATAAATACCACTGTTACACAATCATGTGCACACATGCACACCCCTGTATATGCCAGTTACAGACATAAAAAATTAAACTGGATGTCACCATGTACACAAAGAATTTCCATCTCTTTTATTTGACATGTGACTTCCTCTCCATGGGTTTACAGCAGGGGAAAAAAAAACTTTAAAATACTGTCTGGTTCTACTTTAATCTCAGTCACTACCACTGTAAGGAAAAAACATGCTACAAATTGCTAATTTTTCATTTATGTATGTGAATATCCCATGTCATAATATGACGATTCCTATCTATTTTTGGATTTGTCCTTTCCTTTCAATGACAATACAGTTCAGTACGTACATGTTTTCCCCACGTGGTTGGCCCCAGTATGGATGTTTCTGTGAACGAAATATCCAGCTACTAAGATATGCTGATCCCTCTACCATATTGGCATCTACAACTTGTCCACAACCTGATTTTGTTCTTTCAAACAAAGCCATCATAATCCCAAGAGCACAGAGTAAACCACCACCACCAAAATCAGCTGCCAGATTGAGTGGTGCAGTTGGCTTCTCATTCTTACGACCAAGGAGTGATAGTAAACCTAAAAGAAATTGAAAGTTTGGTAAGGAATTACCACTATACACTGCGTAATATACCAGAAGAGCGCAAATCTCATCTACTTCACAGCGGAAGCCTGAAATCATGCACAATTTATCTGAAATTATGTATACAACTTTAATTACAATTTCTTCTCCATGATATACAATTAAATCACCACACAATGAAGAGCATTATAGTACTGCAAAATTCAGCATTAAGCAAAACCTGGAATGACAAATTTTACAACTTATGGGAATAAACTCTGTCTAGGAGTACTGGCAGAACATAACATACATACACTTTTGGAGCTATTTATGTTTTACATCTTTTTCATACACAATATGACACAGGTCTCTTCTTACAATTTTGAGGATAAAATTAATTCCTTCTTTTCACCTAGAACTTTGCCATTTTATGAATATATTATGCTTTAGTGCATTATATATTTTGTGGCTTGGTGCTACAGGGCTAATGTCAGAAAATGTCACTCTTTAGTTAAGGTATCCATGTGCATGAAATTAATCCACATTTTATTATGCCCAAAGGGCCAATGTCTTGCATTTCCAAAACATACAGACTGTACACTCAGCACTGTACAGAGAAAAATGTTGTCCTCAAAAGTAAAGACTCTTGTACAAAAATCTTTGTACAGCTCAGTTGTACATTTAAAAACCGAAAAAATGACACTTGTGACATGTATCAGATGATATTAAAGTCACCTAAAGTTCATACAGAATGCTTACAAGAACAAGTGGGGGAGGAGAGAACACCACTAAGATTTGGCTGATTTTTCAAATGGAGAAACAGCAAGATAAAATTAAAAGTAGTAGGAATCCAACAGTTCTTATGGTCTCCTGATTTGCAGAAGTGTCCTAATCGTCTATAAGTAGGTGCCATTTTACAGAAGACAATTATGGGCTGTAACTTGAACACTTTATGTTAGAGGAAGGGTCATGTGTCAAGAACCACCTGTTACATGTGGAATGAAAATGTAGCTGCACAAAGTGGCCAAGAAATAGCTTTCTGCATTAACAAACATTTATGTGAACTTCCAAATGATAAGGAAAAAATAAATTTTTATGACTGTTATCCATGTCTAAACCGTAATATTTACATAGGAATCATGTTTCTAGTGAAATTCTGAGAATTTCTTTCAAAAAGGTCAATACTAATACATCAAAAATTCTTTGGACCTGGGTACACTCACTTGGAGGCTGATACAATTCATGCCTTAATACAAAAGACATGAAAAAACGCAACAGAAAGTGTGGAGCTAAGAAGCAACTGGATAAACCTTATTCAGTGTATTCCACCAATCGTTAATGGAGATGGAGCAGAAAGGGTTACTGAATTTCAAATCCTTGGTCAAGACAGTCAACATACACAGAATGACAAATACAGGAGAAACTGTATCGTGGTAGAAAATAAAATAGTGGGGTACAACCCTGACCATCCAACACAGATCCTCTACAAGTACACATCTCAAGATGATCGCTTCAAATCCACAGACCTGTCCAAAAATAATCACTGATGAGATCAGAGAATGACTTTTTGCCTACAGTGATTGCAGATAAACCTCTCCTTCTAGCTGCACAACTGGCAGGTCTTTAAGCTTTACAACCATTCATTCACCCTAACAGTGGCCATTTTGTAGCCCATTTCTCTCCATATTGGAAGCCTACTCTGAGGTGGACGATGTTCTTAGTGAACTGAAGATGAATACAAATAAACCTGTCAGTACTGTTAAGAACACTGTGTAATTATGCTACATGAATGCTGGAGTTTGCTAAAATTTTGTTACATTTTTTACTATGAATATAGAGGCCAATTTTGTTGATTTTAATAAAAAAAAAAGTCATTATAGGGAATTCTTTTGATTGATTTTAATAAAAAGTTTAATTTGTTTGGTGCTTCAATTCTTAGAATTGTTACCAGCATTTCACGTTCAAGTCCTGATATGGACTGGCGATTCAGGTTCAAACCCTGAACAGGTTCATGGATACAAATTCCTTTGACTGTAAATGAGCTAACAGGGAACACAGCAGAAGGTGTGAGGGCCATTAAGGCATTCAAAAGCTTCAGCCTGGACAAAACTGTCAAGCTGTAGGAGTTTTACAGCTTGGTTTTTTCTGTGTGAAATCTGAGACTTTTGTCACTTTGAGGACATAATTCATTCAGTAGAAGTGTCTGTGAGCGACCCCAAAAATGTTCATTTAACATAAGTTTGGGGTCTACTGACTCAAATTAGCCAGCCAATGAGATTTGACTTTCCAAAAAGTTAAATTCAGCCTATGGGGTTTTCTGAATTTGAATTTTGACCAATAGGATCATTTCGGTATATAGGGGGGTATTTGTTTGGAGAGTACAGGAGAAGCAAGCAAGTAACACTCTGTTTTAGACCGCTGGAGGGCATGTGTGCAAATTTGAGTGCTCCATTAAAACTTATAAAATTTCAGCAGTAATTAATAGTAAGGCGTATTATACAAATAGATTATTATAAGTCCGTGTGATTACTCAAAGTGCCATGGATACACCTGATAATGTCTTATAATATTCCAACTTGTAATCTGAAAGTCAACTGACACAAATAAACAAACAAAAACCCAGAACGAAGTGTTGTGTTCGTAAATCAGCTAGTCATAGCAGATCATGGGCCTTGCAGGGACCTCCTATGCAATTACCCTGAGATAAGACCTTCAGGCTAACTGAGAAGAAACGGGAAGCTACAACTCAAAACCCACACCGGAAAAGTACGGCAGCAGAATGTATCTTTCATTATTATTAAAAAAAAAAGTCATCTCAAGCAAACAAGTAAATAAATAATTACTATTTAAAAAACAAACAAAAATGGTCATTACAAGCAACATTAGGGCCAAAGTCAAGATTTGGATAAAGCGTGTACTTCTAAAGGTGCCAATGTCATTTCTTTTTTTAGAAGAGTTTGTCCAAAAATTCTGGAAAGAACTGCTAGGGATACCTACTAAAAAAGAGTTATGTATCAAGTTTGTAGGGATAAGTATTTAAGTAATATTTCAGATGCTAAATAACTGGAACACTTCAAATGCTTGTCATTGAAAATTAGCTTTTTTTTCACCAAGCCACACAATACACCTATATAATTAAATTATGGAAAAGAACAGCAATGCTCAAATGACTGAAACTGATAGTCTGTACTTTCACACAGGAAATCTGAAGAATGCTGGGTACTATTCAGCTGGTTAAATAGCAATGATTTTCTCTATGGTGAATAACAGAATGACTGCATGTGCAGTTGTGACTGTACGTGCAGAACTGTGTCGCAGTGAATAAGATCTGTTTTTGCGGTTCATTCATTGAAACTGCCAATATCCAAGACCATACTGAGCCAGTGTTAGAATATAACAAAAATGAAGAAAGCAGTCATGGTCTAATTAAGACACTGGCCCAGAATTTGGAGGGACCACCAAAAACCACGTTCAGGACAGTCACTGTCCAGGTTGAGATTTGAATGAGGTACTTCCATATGTCTCATACAGTATTACTGCTACACCACCATGCTCAGTAACATACAGTGGTACTATGGTATGCCACATACATGGTCAAACAACAGAGTTCTTCAAGTGACCTGGTCTACAAGAAAAGATACACATGAAATAATAAGATGCATGCACCACATCGCCTTTGTCTTTCTAAAAGTCATCAAGTGCATCCACAGGAACTGCATCTCATTTGGTTGTTGTTCTTCTTGATGCCCAGAATGTTCTAAAATTGTTTTGTTTGAAAGCAGGTTTCACTTTATTGATACATGCTGTCAGGTGAACAAGATGAGTGGCTGCGCTGAAAGACACTGCAATTTGACACAAAGTGCTTCACTGTCACAGCAGAATAAGCTCATCTCTTAAGACTGTGTAGAACACAATGCATGCAGATCTTCTTCAAGAATCTGACAAATCCCCTGTTTGTTAATCAGTACTTGATCCTCTATCAATCTGAGGGTCATGTAACAGTCTCCATCTACCAGGCTATGAACTTTTCCAACTGTTTCCACATTTTGTGCAGTTGATGGCCACCAACTCCTGGGATCATATTCAAGGTCTCCATGCCCCACTATGAAACTTCTCAACCTCTCAGAACACAGGTACACTCTGTCCAACAAAAATCAACCGGCCTGGAATTTCGTACGTCCCACTCCAGAAGTCACATGATGCACAGCTGCCATCACAATTTGAGTCAATTTACTTTCAGCATATTTGTGCATTCATGGCATTTCTCTGTCTTCCATTCATTACAATCCATCACACCATGTATATATTAACCAAAGATACCAATACGTTTGCCCGATTTGAAGTTAGAAAATGAATTAACCTGCATTAACTTTCTAATGCTACAAGACAGTTTAATTTCCATAAACTGTCTGAAGCATTTCATTTGTTTCTAAACCCATTCTCCTGATTTGAAACAAAACACGATGTTTTCTTGTGCTACTTCATGACAACAAAGGGAAACACAACTGACATGCATAGAAAGGGTGAACTGATTTGAGCTGAAATAAATGTTTTCATTAATCTGTGGTGGTGATAACACAAACTGAGACAAACAAGGCACACCTTTTTTTTTACACCAAAATCATTTTTGCATGACATCCCTCTTTATAACATTCTGCTACTGCTACTCCTCTAGTAGTAGTAGTAGTAGTAGTGGTGGTGATGGTAGTAGTAGTAGTAGTAGTAGTTAGTAGTAGTACAGTCATCCCCACTACTGGAGAAGCAATAGCTCCACTTTTCACAAGGATATTTCTCAACTGTACAAACATATGTATAAGTAAACATTATGTTTAATACATAAAAATGCTTAGATAATGTTCTAGGAAAAGACATACTGAGGGTGTGGATGTGGGAGAGGCAGGATAGAGGCATGAAACCAGGTTAAAATCCAGGAAATCCATAGTGTACACAGATCCATAAGAACAATACTATAATTTTTTCATGTACAATGGTGCAGGTACAGTCATATTCCTAAATAGGGAAATCTGAGTTTCTTACCAGAAACGGCTATATAATTTATGTCATGGCCGGCCATCTTAGAGTACTTGCCATATTGCCCAAAACCTGTTAATCTAGCATACACTAACTGTGGATTATCTTGAAGAAGCAGATCAGGTCCAAGTCCCAAATTCTCCATAACCCCTGCAAACAATACAATAGTAAAATCCGCATACAACTTTTTGAAAATATCATAATAATGAAATTAGTAAAATGAATTAATCATAAAGAAAACAATACCACTTCTGAATGGTTCTATGAGCACATCCGAATTCCTGCATATTCTGCGAAGTACTTCTACACCTTTTGGATGCTTTACATTAAGAGCCAATGATTTCTTTCCATTGGCCAAACAATCAAAATCCGGCCACCCGGCAATCTATTTGAAATAATACATATTGGTATATTAGATTCACCCTATCAAACATATGACACACGACAATTTATGACTTCAACAATAGCTTCAAATTATTTACACATTCAGCAATAACTTAAAAAACCCTCAGTCCTTGACACAGAGTACTGCATGACACCAAATGGTATTACGGTTATAATTTTTATATTTCGATTAACTGTTTGGTTATAGTGAACTTAACAAGAATGCATATTTTGTAAATTTCATTATTCTGGGTACGTTAGGTCGTATATTACCCTGTTTAATACAAAATTTATAAAATCAAAAGTTTCAGTGCAGTTCTTACACAACATTAACAATGAACACTTTCATCCACTTCTGTCCCTGTAAGACTTACTGAATGTAACTTACCTTATCAACTCTTATAACCGATGCACCAAAGTCTGCAAGTACCATACCACAAAATGGTGCAGGTGCAAGCCCTGCCATCTCAACAACACGAACGCCCCGTAACGCCATTAATGCTGTTTTGATACTTGAAAGATAAACAGCACTTGTATGCTAACCACAGATCAAATTTCATGTGTCACTCCGTAAGTCAATTAACATATATCCCATTGCCCACTAATATGGCAACGCGGGAAATGGAGTAGATACACTTTCGAACGCAGGTGGCATGCACTTCGGTACAAATAACACATCACGCTTCACACATTCACCTATGTGTAGTTCTTCAAAGTCATTGCTTCACCTTCAAATGAAGGTACGTGTGCAGCCGTTCACACGCATTTTGCGCTCCAATAGCGATTATTTCGTTATGAAACAGTCTGTAAAGTAGTACCGAATATGTACGTTAAAACAGACGTTCTCCGCTATTCAAATGCAGACCTGAGCAATTTAGAGCTGCGTGAAGTACTGAGCAATCGAGTTGCGAGCCGAGAAAGCGTAGCCGGTATAGCGGTTCAATATAGGCTGGACGGTCAGTAGATAAGCGCGACATTTTTCGCAACCGTATTGACTGGCTCTGAAGCCTCCTAAACTTGCACAATGGGCACCGAGATGATCTGTGGCACCGGGTTTCTACCGGGCACAGACCGTGTGTGTCACGTGGCGTAATCTCCTTCCATCTAGCGCCGAAGATAAAGAAAGAGTAAATCTATACCTTTACTCCCCCTCTGGGCTTTCATAGCCGGTTATAGGCTGAACTTTACCTTTTTGTTGCATTACTTGGCACTCGAGAACCACAGGTTCAGGCTGCCACAGGTTACTTTGTTTCCAGTGTTGGCAGACGCTGGTAAAGATATGCCCTGACTTTGGGGTGGGAAGTTTAAACAACATCCTGCCTATTATCATGGTCTTAGTCTAGACTACGATTTCCGAGACTGAAGCAGCCTGTTCGTAGGAAACGATATGCATTCAGGGAGAGCATTTTAAAAGCAGTTCAACGCGACGTGGAGCAGATTAACCCTTTAAATGCCGAATTAAATCCCATCTGCCATTTGCTGGCGTTATTAGGAACTCACCATATTCTCCACGGTAGCAGGATAAGGGTTAATGCGTCAGAGGACGCCGACGACTTTCGCCGCCTTTCCCTAAGTGGTAGCGAACCGTATATAACTTCGGCGACTGCTTTGAAGGTTATTGTGAGTTTGTACAAGTAGTTTGTGTTGTACGCTTTATTCCATATACACTCTGTATGCCACAACAAAACAATAAAAAATTGACTCAGAGACGCGTGGTTCTGTTGTCTCCTACGAATGGCTCCTGTATGATAATAACATATACAAAGACATGCCACGTGCTTCCAAACGTGCATACTCCATTTCCCGCATTGCCACACTTTGGGTTACAAAATAGTTGCCATTGCATATGAGGTGATCTGTTATTATCAAATTATGGTCACAGAATCAATAACGGATATTACAAAGCCAGCAAATTTAGATGTCCAGCATACCATTCACAGTTTGCGTTAACTCAGGTGGTACACAATTCTATTCTTTGATGTTTCTTGGACCGTGCATCATTGTGATAACTGAAGAATAAAAATCAAATACATGCCACTTATTATTTTATTGTACTTCTTATAAGCTCAACATGTTTCGGGTATTACTATGCCCATCATC
>Ga0123353_10003865_pt1 | contig 19121 bp, 8 predicted proteins | sample TergutLab28metaG_3_FD_92763 | JGI IMG/M metagenome (GOLD analysis project Ga0123353, IMG submission 92763) | Labiotermes labralis P3 segment gut microbial communities from Petit-Saut dam, French Guiana - Lab288 P3 | ecosystem: Host-associated > Arthropoda: Insects > Digestive system > Gut ... | reverse complement strand
GTCCCTGGCGCGAAAGGGAAAAAACTGCTCAAAGACCTGTCCTATGCCCAGCATGTGATATTCCACCCCTTCGACGGTTTCTGGGACGTCAAGCACGCACAGCGCGGAAGCAGCGGCGGCGCGCTGGTGATTCTGGGCGCGAGTATTTTGATAACGGCGTTTTCCTATATCGGTTCGGGATATATCAGGTATCCCAGTAATTATTCGCTGGGGGCCCTGGTGGGGGCGGCGACCACGATATGCGCCCCGCTGCTCATCTGGTGCCTCGCGAACTGGTGCCTTACCACGTTGATGGACGGCGAGGGCACGATGAAAGATATCTTTGTGACCACGTGTTATTCGCTGACCCCGTATGTTTTGATGCTGCTGTTCACCACGGTCATATCCAATTTCCTGGTGATCGAGGAGTTTTTCGTGGTGACGTTCCTCAACGGCGTCGCCCTGATCTGGTCTTTCCTGCTTATCTTCTTCGGGATGATAACCATCCACAACTATTCGCTGCCCAAGAACATCCTGGTAACGGCATGTTCCCTGCTCGGAATGGTGATCATAACTTTCCTGGGGACGCTATTTATAGACCTGACGGTAAACATGGTCAGCTACTTTACCAGCATTTATAAAGAACTCAGCTTCAGGCTATGACCGGGAGGGGAGGAAACGATATGCGCAGATCCGCTATTCTTGTATTACTTATATTTATAATGCTACTGCAGGCCTGTTCGGAGGTGGCGGCGCCGGGCGCGGGGCAAAAAGACCCCCCCGAGGAGATCGGCACAGGGGTCGAAGTGAGCTCCATCCCCCCCAACCGGACGGATAACATGACTGTGATGGCCGGGAACCAGTACCTCGAGCTACTGGTGAACGAAGCGACATGCGAAATCGCGGTTCGCGAGAAAAGCAACGGTTTTGTCTGGTGCACCACCCCGCTCGACCTTGATTCGGACCCCGGCATAACCGACGAGCAAAAACGGCAGATACGCTCCCTTGTCAAGCTTACATATACCGACGAAAAGGCCGAGGAATCCGTTATGTACAGCTTCACCGAGAGCGTCCTCAAAGGCCAGTTCGAGATCGCGCCCGTCGAAGGCGGCGTGCGCATCGACATGGTGCTCGGCCGCATACAGCAGCGCAACCTTGTCCCCCCTGCCGTACCCGAGGAGCGGTTCGACTGGATAGTGGAACAGATGACCAGCGACAGGGCGGTCCGCAGGCTCAGGGCGCTTTATAGAAAATATGAGCTTGAGGAATCGCTGTCGGACGCGACCCGGAAGGCGTACCTGGACCAATACCCCATTCTGTCAAAAATGAATATCTATGTGGTGCGCAGCCTCAACGACCGCGAGTCAAGGGAAGTGGAAGGCTACATGAAGGAAGCCGGCTACACATTTGAGATGTACGACGACGACCTGGTTGCCACCGGAGTAAAAATAACGGAAAAAGTGATCCCATATTTCGCGTTGTCCATCGAGTTCCGGCTCGACGGCGCCGACCTGGTCGTAAGCCTGCCGGCCGGCGATATCAACTACAACGACGAGAAGCTGACTTTGAACTCATTGGAGATACTCCGCTTTTTCGGGGCCGGACATGCCGATACCGGCGGCTATATCTTCCTCCCCGACGGTTCGGGCTCTCTTCTGATGTTCAACTCCGACGACAACAAGAACATCACGTCGCTGACGGCCAAAGTATACGGCAACGACTACGCCCTGTCATACCTCAGGGAGGCGCCCATCCGCGAGAGCATGGCCCTCCCGGTGTTCGGGATCAAAGCGGGAGATAGCGCTTTGTTTGCCATTATCGAAAAAGGCGACCCTATGGCCTCGCTGAACGCGCGCCTGAACACGAGGCTCAATTCGCACAACATCGCTTACGCGACGTTTACGATCAACGCCAAGGACGAGTTCAACATAGACGAATATTCGTCCCAGGGGGGCTGGTGGGTACTCGACAAGAACCCCTACATGGGGGACTTCAGCATCAGGTACGCCTTTTTAAGCGGCGGCGACGCCAACTATTCCGGGATGGCCCGGTATTATCAGAACTACCTCGTCGGGAAGGGCGCGCTCGCGAAGGCGGGGCAGTCCCCTCCCCTGTACGTGGATTTCCTGGGCGCCGTCGACTATACGGAACGGTTTTTGTTCTTCCCGTATGATAAAATTTTCCCGTTGACGACGTTTGAAGAAGTCCTGTCGCTGACCGACGCAATCATCGAAGGCATTTCGGATACCCCGGCCGTAAGGCTGAAGGCCTGGATGAACGGCGGTCTATGGTATAAGGCGTCCACGCACGTGAATGTCGAACGGGTCATAGGCGGGAAATCGGGGTTCAAGGACCTAGCCGCAGCGATGAAAGGCCGCGGCGTGGGCTTCTACCCGGACGCCGACCTCATGGGAGTGCGCAACGATACGTCGTTTGACGGTTTCAACCGCACGAAAGACTCGCCGAGGATGCTGGACAAAAGGCTGGCGGGCGTGATCTCCTACGATATGGGCGCGAGTATGTTCCAGCGTTACTGGGGCATCTTGTACCTTATCACGCCGAACAAGCTGGCGGGCGTTTTTGCAGGGTTCGACAGGGACTATTCGGCCCTGGGCGCCGATGGGCTGTCCGCCGGTTCGCTTGGCAGGTACCTCTATTCCGATTTTAACAAAAACAACCAACTCAACCTCCAGCAGAGCGTCGATCATATAACCGGGCTATTACGGACCGTGTCGGATAAATATTCTCTCGCGGTGGAGTACGGGAACGGCTATGCCCTGCCCTATGCGGACCATGTGCTCGATATCCCGATGGGCCACTCAAAGCTCGGGGCTTCGGACATGGCGGTCCCGTTCATGCAGATGGTGCTCCGCGGTCATTTGCCCTATGCTGGCTACTCATTGAACATGTCCGACGATTATGAGACATTACTTCTGCGTTCGGTCGAATACGGCGCCGCGCTGCACTATACGCTGGCGGCGCAAAACCAGGACAAGCTCTGGGAGCATTACTCGGTCGGGGCGGACGTCTGGATGGGCAGACTCATCGGGGATACCGTCAGGCTGGGCGGCGTATGGTCGGCGACGGCGGGAAAAACTATCATATCGCACGAAATGCTGGCCCAGGGCCTGTTTGAAACTGTATACGAGGGCGGCGTCCGGGTGGTCGTCAACTACAACCGCGTCGATATGCCGGTGGACGGGCGGACCGTGCTCGCCAGGGACTTCGCGGTATGGCAGGATAACGGGGGGGCCGCCAGATGAAGAAGATAAATGACACGGCCGCCGGGAAAGATATTTTTATCAAAATCGCGCCTTTCGCGGTTTTGGCGCTGGCGCTGGTTTTGGTCATATGCGCCGCGGTCCCCGCGCTGAACCCGATCGACCCTTTCAGCTCGCTGGAAAGGCTGGCGCCGGTGCTCGACGAGAACGGCGAACCTGTCCTTCACGGCCAGGTAGACGCCAACGGGCGGCCCGTTATGATCCCCGTACTCGACCAAAACGGCGAGCCTGTCATGGAAACCGTAATGGAACAGGCCAAGGGCCCGCTGTTTGACGAGTTCGGCGAACCTGTGTTGAACGAATCCGGCGAGCAGATGACCGGGCCGCTGTTTGAGCAGGAGACGGACGAAGACGGTATGCCTTTGTATGGCGAGGGCGGCGAGCCTCTCATGGCGCCCGTTATGAAGCCTGTGATGGTACCGGAGCTCGACGAAGAAGGCAACACCATTATAGTCGACTATTTTGACGAAGACGGCCAGCCGATGTATGTCCAGCAAAAGGACGACAACGGCGAACCGGTTTTTACCGAGACCGGCGAACCCGTGATGGTCATCGAACGCGGGCCGTCGATGACGCCGAAGCTCGTGGAAGTCAACGAACAGCTGATGGTAATGATGTTCGAACCTTCGGCGGTCGCAAGCTGGAAGCCGCTGACTTTGATCGCCGGGCGGAACGCCGACGTGACTTTTTTCGAACAGGTTTCCAAAGCGTCCGGCGAATCCCTTATTTGGGCAGCCTGGAACGGCGCCGAAATAACAAGGCCCATGAGCCCGTTCAAAAACAATGTCAATAACACCGTTATCGCAACGCTGTTCGCGCTCTACAACACTTCGGCGACGATACTGGGCCTTGCCGCCCTCTGCCTGCTGCTGACGGGGGCCGGCGCCCTATTGTTCCCCAAACGCCGCTGGATCGCAAAGATAGGGGTCGCGGCTTCCGGCGCGGGCGCGCTCTACAGCCTCCTGAGCTTCCAGTCCATACGCCGTTTGAACGCGGAGATCATGCCGTTTTTTGAAAAGGAAGCGGCCAAGTTCATGCTGGACCTCGGGCAGTATATGGAACGCGAAGACGTGGCGCTCGAAGGGTTCGCGCTATCACAGGCGCCGGGGCTGTTCGTTTTTATGGCGGCGGCGCTGGCTTCCCTGGCGGTATATATCTTTTGGGTGGCCCGCCGCGCGAGATACGATAAGGTAGTCGTGGAACTAAAGAAAAAGAACAGCAAATACGGTTATGTGTTCACATCCCCGCTGATGATAGGCTTTTTCCTGGTTTTCATCGTCATACTGTTCAATTCGGCGCTATACAGCTTCAACAGCGTGGACACCAGCAGGAACCTCCTTACACCGGTCGGGCTCGACAACTATAACTATGCCCTGCGTATAGACCCGACTTACGCGAGGTCTGTTCTGAACCAGGCCGCGCAACTGCTCCCGAACCTGTTTATCACGATCATCTTCAGTATGGTGATAGCCAACATATTGAACCAAAAAATGAGGAGCAGGGCGTTTTTCCGCGCCGTGTTCTTCGTGCCCGTCATCCTCGCCACCGGCATCATAGCTTACGCGGACGTCAGCAACTATCTGATGGATACAATGAAAACGGGCAGCATCGACGTCGGCGACGTTTCGGGCCAGGGCGGGTTCTTCGCGGGCATGAACGTCATGAGGTCGATTTTGGGGAGCGTCAGCAACAACCAGGACATAGCGGCTTTCATATCCAGCGCGTCGAGCGGCGTGTACAATGTCATTACGAAATCCGGCGTGCAGATACTGCTGTTTTTGGCCAGCATACAGTCAATCTCCCCTTCCATATACGAGGCCGCGACCATAGAGGGCGCGTCCAGTTGGGAATGTTTCTGGAAAGTGACGTTCCCGATGCTGACGCCGGCTATCATCGTCAATTCGCTCTATACCATCATCGACGCGCTGGTCAACGCCGACAATCCCATCATGACGTCAATATACAACAGGGCGTTCGGCGCGGCTTCCTTCGGCATTGCAGGGGCTATGGCGTGGTTCTATTTCGCGGTGGTGGTGCTGTACGTGGGGGCGTCCTATTTATTGCTGATACGCGTGTTCAAAAAACAGCTGGCTTGAATATATGCAATTACGTTAGACCCGAATCCACAATGCTACACCTTATATATATTTAGTGCCAGCTTGGACCCATTATGGCGTAGGGGCGGTCATTGACCGCCCGAGCAGCAAGTATCTCTCAATTTTTGCGTTTGACCGACAATGGAGGTAATCATGAAAACGAACGGAACGGCAAGGCCGGGGAGAATAAAGCGCAGGCTGCGGAAACTGCGGGAACCGAGTGTATGGAAGCATTTCGCATATAGCCTGGTGCGGTTCATCATGCTGCTCGGGCTGTCGTTCGTGATATTGTTCCCCCTGCTGGTGAAGGTTTCGTCCTCTTTTATGAGCGTGGAGGACCTGCTTGACAAAACCGTTTTGAATATCCCCCGAAACCCGACGATCGAAAACTTTTCGTTGGTGATTACGCAAACCCGATATTACAGCGCCCTTTTCAACACGGCTCTTGTATCTTTACTGTGCGCGGCGTTTCAGACATTCGTAGCCCTCGTAGTCGGGTATGGCATGGCCAAGTTCCGCTTCCGGGGAAGGAAACTCCTTTTCGGGATCGTGATACTGCTTATGATCGTCCCGCCGCAGGTGCTTTTATTACCAATGTACATGCAATTCCGCTTCTTCGACATTTTCGGTATTTTGCAGTTGCTGACGGGCAGGCCGGTGAATATGATCGACAGTATGTGGGCGCCGGTGATCCTCTCCATGACCGGGCTGGGGCTCAAGAACGGCCTCTATATATTTGTAATGAGGCAGTTTTATATGGGCACTCCCGACGAGCTCATCGAAGCGGCCACTATCGACGGGGCCGGGCCGTACCGGACATTCTTCCGTGTTATCGCGCCGCTGGGCACGCCCATCATAACCACTATAGCCCTGCTGTCATTCTCATGGCAGTGGACCGATACTTTTTATTCGCGGATGTTCTTCAACAATGTGAGGGTGCTGCCGAATATTCTGGGCTCCATCGTGGGCGTGCAGCATATGATCGGCAAGGAAGCGTACCTGAGCGTCCTGCTCAACACGGGCGCGCTGCTGATACTGCTGCCTTTGCTGATATTGTACCTGTTCACGCAAAGGCTGTTCGTGGAAGGGATAGAACGCAGCGGCATAACGGGATAAGTCAAGGGGACGATAAGTCAAGGGGACGGTTCATCTGTCTTACCAGGTGCATCACATCCCGGGGGACGTAAGACAAGGGGACGGTTCATCTGTCTTATAAAAGATATCAATTTTATTTAACTGTTGTGCATTATAAGACAGATGAACCGTCCCCTTGTCTTACCCGTCCCCCGTCCCCTTGTCTTATTACCGTCCCCGGGATAAAAACCCCTGATTATAGAGGAGACAGACCATTATGAACAAAAACCTGGTCACAAAACAGTCCGTATACGGGACGGAGAGCTACTACATACCGGAGAGCCTGTCGGCCATTGCCGACGGCGACAGCCGTACGGTCTGGGCGCTGAGCTCGCGCGAAGCCGCAACAGGACTGAAGCCAGTATGGGTAACGGCGGACCTGGGCTGCGTACACGTCATATCGCGCTATGTCGTAAAGATGGCGGGCGCCGCTGGCATGGACGCCGCGTTGAACCTGTGCGATTTCGAGTTGCAGACCAGCAATGACGGGGTGACTTTCCGCTCCATACAGTCGCTGTCCGGGAACGCCGCGAATGTGATCGATTTGGACTGCGCCCTTTATGCGCGGTACTTCCGCATCTGGATAACGAAAGCGACAAACTGCGGAGGCGACGGCGTCGCGAGGCTGTCCGGCCTGGAGCTTTACGGGACGCCCGCCCCGGAGGACCGCGTTTTCAACTCCGGCGGCGTCTTTTTACGTCAGCCCCCGAAACCGTCGAACCGTATCGTGGAAACGGTCAACCCAACTGCGGACCTGGTTTTCGCGACATATGTAGCCACAGACGAACCGTATGATATGGACAACACCGGCGAGGGCGACGTGACTGCTGCGCTCCAGCGCGCGCTGGACGACTGCGGGCTGCTCGGCGGAGGCGTTGTCTTCCTGCCCGCGGGCAGATATAGGATAACAGGCAGTATCACTCTCCCCTCCCATGTAACGCTGCGCGGGGACTGGAAAGATCCGGATACGATGGCGCCCGGAGAGTCCGATTACGGCACGATGATACTAGCGGACGTCGAGAGCTCACAGGAGGAGTTCCCCGGGCTCTTTCGCATGACCGGCAGCACGGGGATTAAAAACCTGACCATTTATTACCCCAGCCAGAGCATCGACGACGTAAGACCCTACCCGTGGACGATAGAGCTTCCGGGGACGGCCATGGACGACGGGGCGTGGATGGCGCAAACGGTCAAGGATGTGACGCTGCTGAATTCATACCTGGGCATTGCCGCGAGCCTGACCAATAACACGGCAAGGGGCAACCATGAGATACACTACCTGAACAATATCAGGATCTCCGCGCTGAAAAAGGGCATGCATATACAAAACTGCTCCGATACCGGCCGCACGCGCGACGTTACGGTCGCGAACAGGTTCTGGGCCAACGCGGGCGCCGGAATGAACGCGCCGGACGCGAAAAAAATGCTTGAGTATACGCTGGCAAACACGATCGGCCTGGCATATGGCGATTCGGAATGGGAAAACATGTACAATGTCCGGGTATCAGATATGAATATCGGATTCCTGGTCACCAAGGGGCCGCGGACCGGGGTAATAGGTTCGCTAATGCTGGTTTTCGACACCCATGTCGACAACTGCGTCACAGCGCTGAAAGTCGAAGCCGTGGACGCCCGCTGCGGCACACAGTTTGCCAACTCGTCCTTCCGTACGGTAAATGGCCGCGCCGACTCCATTGCCCTGCATATTACCGAAAACAGGACCGGCAGCTCACTTTACAACAATTGCACATTTGACGCCGGGGGCGGCCGACTGGTCTATAACGAGGACAGCCACTACGCGAACTTTCAGAATTGCCATTTCGGGTCGTTCGGTTCGGCGTATGGAATCGAATGCAGGAACGACGGCCGCCTCATTATCGAAGGCTGCGACTTCAGCCAGATAGCCGCGGCAAACCGCGTAGCCGTAAAAGCTGATCCTACCAGCCGCGCCCTTGTGGTGAACGCCGTAAAGTTTGACGACCCGGAGGAGTTTTTTCTGGTCAACGAAGCGAGGGGCAGCGCGGTCGATTTTAGCGGTTGGGATACCTTCAAACGAACCCCGGTCAAGGGCCATCTGAAATACACCGGCGGGACCAAACCAGCGGGGACGCACCTCATCATCGCGACAGAACCGCCATATAACGCGCCTGTGAACGGGGCGGACGACGCGGCACCGGCCATACAGCGCGCTATGGAAGATATGGGCGCCCTGGGCGGCGGCGTCGTATACCTGCCCGCCGGGCATTACCGTATGCACGAGCCCGTAGTAGTCCCGGAAGGCGTGGAACTGCGCGGGGCGGACGGTTCGCACCACAGGGCGGAGAGCCGCGGCACGACATTCTTCGTGACGGGCGGGCGCGATACGAAAACGCCGGACTCAGACCCCGCCGCCGTCACGTTAAAAAGCGGCGCCGGGCTGCGCGGCGTCAACTTCTGCTATCCGCTCATCCCCACGGAATCATACGACGATTATTTCGCCTATCCATGGTCCGTGCGCGGCGACGGGAGCGGCGTCTATGTAGTCGACGTCACGTTCCTGAACGCTTTCAAGGCTATCGACCTCTCCGGCGACCACAGCGCCCCCTGCGACAACCATTATGTCAGCTACGCGGCGGGCTGCGTGCTGCACGATGGCATCAGGGTCGGTAAGAGCAGCTCCGGCTGGCTGGAGGACTGCAACTGGAACCCCAACTACTGGAACCGCACCGACCTTCCCAACCGTTATCAGCGGGGCCCCTACTGGAGGACGGGAGCTTCGAAGTATATCGCGAATAACATGACGATGCTTGCACTGGGTGCCTGCGAAAACGAAAACATCCTGAACTATGCCTTTTACGCGGCGCAGACTGCGTACCGTATGTATGAACAAGATGGGAAAGGCCCCAATGCAACGTTGATAAACGTGCCCGCGGACGGGGTTTCTGGTAACATCATAGTTGAAGCGACGGGGGATAAAGGCGTCAATATCACCAACACGGTCCTTTGCGTCCTGGCGGCCACCAAGCCGACAAACGACGGCATAGAGGTGCGCGGCGGAAAACTGGGAGTATATAATATGCTGGCGCTGGGGATGGTCGACAATAACATCAGGATAAACGGGGGCAGCTCCGTTTTCCAGGGCGCCTGCTTCTTCCAGAAAACCCTGCTTGCACTAAAAGGGACGTCGACCCTAAGCGGTATCATTTTGAAAATGGACCTGGAGGACGGCGCCATATACGATAGGGACAAAATCGCCATGCTGAGCGATATCCGTAAAGTGGTTTGCGAAGCGGAATACGAAACAAACAAGCAGAGCTTCGACGTTCATACGCAATATAGTATCTATTCCAACATCGAAGGGTATGTATAGGCAATTATATATTATGAGGAGCCATTTAATGAAAAAAACGCAAAAACTTACAAGCTTTTTACTCGTCATAATACTTTTGGCCCTGCCGCTCATGGCGTGCAGCAGGAACAACGTGGAGGAAAGCATGGGCCCTTCTGAGACAGGCGCCGGACCGACGGGCGCCGCCCCATCCGCCAGTTCAGCCCCGTCCCAGTCCGCTTCCCCGTCGGCGCCTGAAAGGGTCCCGGGGCCGGTGGACGGCAACCTTGCGGCCATGGGTACCATCAGCGGTACAGAAAGTTATTTCAAACCTGAAACGCTCCTGTTCCTGACCGACGGGGACGACGAAACATTCTGGGAGCTTAGCTCCGGCGACGCGGCGACCGCGTTCAAGCCCGTCTGGGTCACCGTGGACATGGGCGACCTGTTCATGCTGTCGCGATATGCCGTGAGATTGGCGGGCGCCGCGGGGCTGGACAGTTCGCTGAACCTTTGTGACTTCCTGATCCAATGCAGCACCGACGGCGTGACGTACCGCAACCTGCATACGCTTTCCGGGAACACCGGCGACGAAGTTGACATAGGCACGGGCGCTTTTGCGCGGTACTTCCGTATCTGGATCACCAAAGCCACTTCCGACGAAGGGGACGGGATCGCCCGGATCGCCTCTATAGAAATCGAAGGCGTAGTGCCGAGGCCGGGGCTCGATATAAACATCGCCGGAATAGTGATACGCGACCTCCCGGAGCCGGCAAATCGGATCGTGGAAACAATCAACCCCACCGAAGACCTTGTGTTCGCGACATATATTGCTACAGACGCGCCGTACTCCATCGACAACACCGGCGTCGAGGACGTTACTTCCAAACTGCAGCGCGCGCTGGAGGATTGCGGTATGCGCGGCGGCGGCGTGGTATACCTGCCCGCCGGGAAGTACAGGTTAACGAAAAGTATCGTTATCCCTTCGCATGTGACGCTGCGCGGCGACTGGAAGGACCCCGACACGATGAAACCGGGCGACGGGGATTACGGCACGATCATCATCGCCGACGTCGCCAGCACGGAATCTGAGTTCCCCGGCCTCATCCGCATGGCGGGCAGCACAGGGCTCAAATGCGTGACGATATTCTACCCCAACCAGAGCGTCGACAATATACAGCCCTATCCCTGGACGATCGAACTGCCCGGTTCCGCAATGGGCGACGGGGCGTGGATGGCGCAGACCATCATGCACGTGACCCTCCTCAACTCGTACTATGGCCTGGCGGCAAGCCTTACCAGCAACACGAGGACCGGCAACCATGAAATACACTACATCAACAATGTCAAAGGCACCGTGTTGAAGAAAGGCATGCATGTCCAGAACTGCTCGGATACGGGTCGGACGCGCGACGTCACCCTCAACAACAGCTATTGGGTCAACGCGGGGGCGGCATTCAACGCCCCGGACGCCGGAAAGCTGCTGCAGCACACATTGGCGAACACGACCGGCATGGCGTACGGGGACACCGAATGGGAAAACATGTACAATGTCCGCATATCGGACATGAACATAGGGTTCCTGGTAACCCAGGGGCCCCGTATCGGCGCGTTGATGGAGATTTTCGGGCTCCATGTGGACAATTGTATGACAGCCCTGAAGGTAGAGGCGGTAGACGAGCGCTGCGGCATCGAGTTCGCCAACTCGTCGTTCAGAACTGTCGACCACCCGGACGCGATAGCGCTGCATATAACCGAAGACAAGATCGGGAGTTCCCTGTACAACAACTGCGTGTTTGAGGCGAGGGGCGGCCGCCTGGTGCTGCTCGAAAGCAACCATTTCGCCAACTTCCAGAACTGCCATTTCGGCGCGTTCGGCGCGTCGAGCGGCGTCGAGGTAACAAACAGGGGCCGCCTGATCGTCGAGGGGAGCGACTTCAGCCAAAGCGCGTCGCCCGCGCATGTTTCGATAAACGTACAGGCAAGCGCCCGGGCGCTGGTCGTAAACGCGGTCAGGTTCAGCGGTTCGGAGGACGATTTCCTCAGGAACGAATGCTCGTCGTCCGCGGTAGATTTTTCGGGCTGGGATACGTTCCCGCGCACCCCAGTCGTCGACCATCTGAAATTCGACGGAAACATCAAGCCTGCCGGGACGAACCTGATCATAGCTACGGAAGCCCCATATAACGTACCAGCCGATGGCGGGACCGACGCTGTGCCCGCTCTTCAAAAAGCGCTTGACGACATGGCTGCGCTCGGCGGGGGCGTTGTGTACCTGCCGCCCGGCCATTACCGCCTGCATATCCCGCTGGTCGTCCCGGCAGGGGTCGAACTTCGCGGTGTGGACGAATCACACCACAGGGGGGAGAGCCGCGGCACGAACTTCTTCGTTTCCGGCGGACATGCGACAAATACGCCCGATTCCGACCCTGCGACGATCACGTTGAAACAGGGCGCGGGACTGCGCGGCGTCACATTCTTCTACCCGCTTATGCCAAACGCCACGTATAAGGACTATGTCGCCTACCCCTGGGCCGTACGCGGCGACGGGAGCGATATATATATCATCGACGTGACGTTCCTCGGCGCATATAAAGCCATAGACCTCTCCGGCGACTACAGCGCGCCTTGCGACCGCCATTTCGTCCGCTACGCCGCGGGCTGCGCGCTGAAGGACGGCGTACGGGTAGGCAAAAGCAGCGTCGGCTGGCTGGAGGACTGCAACTGGAACCCCAATTACTGGTGCCGGACAGACCTGCCCAACAGGGTCAACGAAGGCCGCTACTGGCAGGACGTCGGTATCTTTATCGCGGAGAACCTGACCATGCTTGCGCTTGGCGCCTGCGAGAATGAAAACGTCCTGAACTTTGCCATGTATGGCGCGCAGACAGCGTACAGGATGTACGCTCAGGACGGCGTCGGGCCCAACGCCACGCTGATCAACGTTCCTGCCGACGGCGTATCGGGCAACATCATCGTGGAGGCGACCGGGCCCAAGGGCGTCAATATCACGAACACGGTCCTATGCGTGCTGTATTCCAGCAAACCGACCAACGACGGGATCGAAGTGCGGGGCGGCAAGCTGGGCGTGTATAATATGCTCGGCCTGGGCATGAAGGACTACAATATACGCATCACGGGAGGGGACTCGGTTTTCCAGGGCGCGTGTTTCTATGAAAAACGGATAATAGCCACCGGAGGCAGGTCTTTCCTCAGTGGCATCATATTAAAGGAAAACATGAGGGGCGGCGAAATATACGACGATACCATGATCACCCTGCTCAGCAATATCCGCCTGGTAATGAGTTCGTAGTAAGACAAGGGGACGTAAGACAAGGGGACGGTTCATCTGTCTTAAGACAAGGGGACGGTTCATCTGTCTTACCGACGATATATATGCAAGCAACTCATAAGACAGGGGGACGGTTCATCTGTCTTGCCGACGATATATATGCAAGCAACTCATTAAAATTATAATTTGTAGGGCGCGAAGCCCCCGGCGCCCGCAAACAGGAGGTAACAACCGTGACTCCACGTGAAAGATTCAAAAACGCCGCTTCACATAAAAAAGTCGACCGCCCAGTGTTTGATCTGTGCGGGTGTCCGCAGACACTTATCGACGACCCGAAAATCCCTGTCAGAATGAATGAGCTCCTGGGTATCAAAGGCGAAGATATCACCAAAGGGTATCTCGACGAACGCATCCTGAAGCGCTTGCGCATCGATACGCGCATGACGGGCGGGATGCCCCGCGCCGAAAGCGAAAACTTCAAAAGACTCCCCGACGGATTTATCACCGAATGGGGCATTGAGTACAAGGCGATAAACGGGCATTATGAGATCGTCCGGAATCCGCTGAAGGGCATGACCCTGGACGAAGTAAAAAAGTTCCCTTTCCCAAGAGCGTCGGATATCGACCCTAAAGTGTATGACGAGTACCGGGAACACGCCCGCAGCCTGTATGAAAGTACCGACTACGCAGTCATCGCCCAGCACCCGTGCCTCGGAGTACTCGAACTGGGCTGCTGGATGTTCGGGTTCGACGACTTCCTGTACCGGATAGCCGGCGAACCGGAAACGGCGGAATGGTTTTTTGGCAAGATCCTTGATTATCAAAAAGAAGTCATTGAGCGTTATTATTCAGCCGTCGGGCCGTATATAGACTGTACCACCAGCGGCGACGATTTCGGGACGCAGCAGTCGCCGTTCCTGTCGGCGGCTATGTTCGACGAAATGATAGCCCCGTTCTTTAAGGAACGCATCCGTTATACCAAAACCTTCACGGACGCATTTTATCAGCACCATACCTGCGGTTCGGTATACAGGCTGATCCCCTCCCTGCTTGAGTGCGGCGTCGATATCCTCAACCCCATCCAGCCGCGTACATTCGAAATGGAGCCGGAACGCCTAAAGGCGGACTATGGCGATAGAATGGCGTTTTGGGGAGGCGTCGACACGCAGCAGCTACTGAGGGACGGCGACGTCGAAACGGTCAAGCGCGAGGTAAAAGCCCTGCTCCATATATTCGGGACCGACGGCGGCTATATATTAGCGCCGGCGCACTGCATCCAGCCGGACGTCCCAGCCGAGAACGTGATCGCGGTCTATGATGCAGCAGCGGAAATGTACGGTTTGCAATAAGACAGGGGGACGCATAAGACGTAAGACAGGGGGACGGTTCATCTGTCTTACCTCCCTCAACTCGGTAAGACAGATGAACCGTCCCCCTGTCTTACCCCCTGTCTTACCCCTTGTCTTACCCCCGTCCCCCTGTCTTACGATTTGAAAGGAAAACATTCAATGACTAATTACGCTGATATGGTCAACGTCCATATGGGCGGCGTCGCCCATATGACCCGTCAGGCGACTATGCCGATAATGGCACTGCCCCACGGGATGATGCAGACATATCCATTGTTCAATCTTGATATGCCGGACAAGTATTTTGCCGACAGGATATACGCGTTACCCGCGGGACCCGGTGATATCATGCCCGTGTGCGGCAGAACCATTGCGAGATTCGACGACCTGGCTTCAGGGTTTGACCACGACCTGGAAGAGGCCCGGCCGTATGTCTACCGCGTCTGGCTGCAGGATATGGACGTCGACGTCGAATACACGGTTGCGCGCCACAGCGGTATAATAAAGCTCACTTTCCCGGACCCTGATAAAAAAGAGTTCGTCATATGCGTTGCGGGCGCGTCCAGGCTCGGGCTGTCCGGCGGTAAAGCATATGCCGCAGGTACATATCAGGCCGCCCCGGGCTACGCGGTATATGAGTTCTCCTGCCCTGTACGCGGGAGTACAGCCAATATTGACGCCCCTCTTTATGTATCCCAGCAGAGGGAACCCGCAAGGGTATCCAGCCGCATATTAAGGCTAACGGCTGAAGGCCCCGGGCGGGAAGTGCTGATAAAGTTCGGCGTATCGTTGATAGACGAAGCCCAGGCGGAAGACAATCTCCGCCGCGAAATACCGGATTTCGACTTCAACCGGGCGATGAACGCCGCCAAAGCCGAATGGAACGCGCTCCTTGGCAAGATCCGCGTCGAAGGCGGCCGGGCGCAGGAAATTGAAATGTTCTATACCTGTATGTACCGCATTTTCCTGCGGATGATCAACTTCAGCGAATACGGCAGGTATTACAGCGGGTTTGACAAAAAAGTCCATAACGACGACGGGCATGAGTTCTATTGCAACGACGGCATGTGGGATACATACCGCGGCGCCCACCCCTTGCAAATGCTGCTTGAACCGAAGGTACACGCCGACATTTGCGAGTCCTACATCCGTATGTTTGAACAGAGCGGTTGGCTCCACGACTTCCCGACCCAGGGGGGTGGCCGCGCCGCCATGCTTGGCTGCCACACGACCGCCATGTTCGCCGACAGCCTGGCGCACGGCGTCGCGTTCGACGTCGATCGGGCTTTCAAAGCCGTGCAGTTCGCCCATAAAGAAGGTTCCCTCGTTCCATGGCATAACGGCCCCGCCATGGAGCTCGACCATTTCTATTATGAAAACGGATTTTTCCCAGCGCTTCCGGAGGGAGAACCCGAGCCCTATCCGCAGGTTCACAGCTTCGAACGCCGCCAATGCGTGGCTGTGACGCTGGAACAGTCCTATGACGACTGGTGCGCGGCGCTTTTGGCAAAAGCAGCAAACGATCCGGAAGACGAGAAGCTGTTCCTGAAAAGGGCCTATAACTATAAAAACCTTTTCAACCCCGAAACAGGTTTCATGAGCCCCAAAACAAAAGACGGAAAATGGGTCAGTCCATTCAACCCTTCGCAGTGCGGCGGTATCGGGGGGCGCGCATACTATGCCGAGAACAATGCCTGGATCTATACTTTCAATATCCAACATGACGTCGAGGGCCTGGTCAGGCTGTTCGGTTCACGCGAAGCATTGGAAGAAAAGCTCGACCGCATGTTCGTCGAACAATACGGGAACGACGGCAAATGGCTCTACTTATGGCAGTATTCCGACGGTACCGGTTCATGGGGGCAGTTCTGCATGGGCAACGAACCTAGCTTCCATATCCCCTATATCTACAACTTTACAGGTTCGCCGTGGAAGACCCAGAAACATATCCGTGAGCTGATCCGGATGTGGTTCACAAACCACCCGTATGGATTCTGCGGCGACGAGGACGGCGGCGCCATGTCCGCGTGGCTGGTGTTTTCCGCCATGGGGTTCTACCCCTTCTGCCCAGGCGGCGATTACTATACCCTCACCAGCCCGCTCTTTGACAAAGTCGCGTTTACCATGCCGGGCGGGAGCGAATTTGTTATACACGCTGAAAGCGCTTCCGGCAAAGCCAAATATATAAGCGGCGCGACGCTTGACGGGGAGCCGCATGATCGCCCGTATATCACTTATAAAGAAATAAAAAACGGAGCAGTCCTGGAATTAAAAATGACGGAAAAACCCGATACCGGCTGGGGTTCGGACGTCAAACACCAACCGCCGTCGTACACTGTCCGGGACTAGCGAAATGATAAACGATTACCGTTTTAATACAGAGTCGAGTACCCCACTCATTTCAATCGTTATAATTGCATTCCAACCGCCTTCATATGCCATATAAGGCTTGTTATATGAACAATTTTTCACGAACTTTATATAAAAGTATATTTATAAGACGCGACGCCCCCGGCGCGGCGCTTGTCAGGAGCATCAGGCGCGCCTTCGCACTGATTCTGGCGGCCGCTGCGCTGGCCTGCGTTTCATGCGGCACAAAACAGAACAATGATAACCTTGAAACAAACGCAGGGCACGGATGCAATTCGGAAAACCCCGGGGCAACCGCTGGGGCGGATAATACTGACGGGGGCGAAAATGCAACCGGGGGCGAAGAAACGACGGGAGGCGAAGACTCCGTTATGGATGAATATATCGCTGAAGAACTGGCATATGCGCAGAATAATGTCATTCATGTCGACGATATTGTCAAACAGGATTTTATCCCCGTCAAAGTGGTTGACCGCACTACGCTGGACGGGAAAGTAATAACCGGCTATCAGGGCTGGTTCGGTACGGAACGCGACGCCTGCCCGGAGCGCGGCTGGCTCCACTGGAGCAGCGTGACGCCGCCCTCTCTATATGGGTCGCGAAAAAACAGCCTGTATAACGTGACGTTCAACCTGTACCCGTCGGTCGATGAATATTCGACATTATACGAAACCGCCCTGCCGGACCTCGGCGGCGGCGGTACCGCGAGGCTGTTCTCCAGTTACGACTACGATACGATCGACCTGCATTTCAAGTGGATGCAGGAGTATGGGATAGAAACGGTTGCCCTGCAGAGGTTTTTCGTTTCGATCAACAACCCGGTCATTCAGCACTTTAACGCCGTGCTCGACCATGTGATCGCAGCGGCTGAAAAATACGGGCGGTCCTTTTACATAAGCTACGACCCCGCCGGGTTCACATACGACGGTTTCATCGATTTATTGAAAAGGGATTTCAACAACATCAAAGAAAAACTCACCGCTTCGCCCGCCTACCAATACCACGACGGTAAACCGGTCGTCCAGGTTGTCGAAGTAGGCAATATAACCGCGTTTTACTCACGGACAATTGACGAAGCCCTTGAAATGATCGACTTTCTGAAAGAACAGGGTTTTTATGTGATCCTTGGCACGCCTTCATATTGGCGCGCCGACATAAACGACGCGATCCCCGGCTACCACGACGCCGGCGTATATATGGCGGCAAATATGATCTCCCCGTGGATGGTCGGGCGTTTCGGGAGGGTCACGGAAGTGCCGCATTTTTACGAAAATATATGCCGCCCCGACTTTTTGTACTGTGCCGGCCGCGGGGTAAGATACACGCCCTCGATGTTTGCGGGCTTTGATTTCTCAATGTGGGTAAACGACGAGTCCAAAAAGTTCAACGAGATCCCGCGACTGGCCGGCGAGTTCTTTACCGTCCAGGCAAAGAATATACTGGAACTGGGAGCGCAAACGGTATACCTCGGCATGTTTGACGAGTACGACGAATCTACAGCCATAGCAAAAGCGGCTTCCGACTCCTTCGAAGTGCCGCGCGCCGCAAGGTTTGTGACATACTCATCGGACGGCGTATTTGTAGGTGGCGACTATTATTTACGTCTTGCCGGCAAGTTCCAGCAGATATTTAAAGAAGGCGGGACGTCCGCTGATATGCAAAGCGCGTTTGACGGCATGCACAAATCGATCGGGCCGGTGCTGCTGCGTACCGGGTTCGAAAAAGACATGGACATGATTCCGGCAAAAATGGAAAATGCAAACTTCCGCCTGGACACCTTTTTTCAGGCTATCTATGAGCCAAAGGTAAGCCTATCCATCAATCCCCAGCCGGCGCAGGCGCGTACAAACGGCGGCTCGATGCTGCTCGAGTATAAGGGCGCTGACGATGTTGTAAACGCCGACATTCTTGTAAAAAACGTCCTGTTCAACACCAGCGCGAACACCAAAATGCAGTATTTCCGCTACACCGAAGAAGCGGATGGGACCGGGGTTTTCATCGACCTCATAGCCTCGGACGGGACGCGCCTGTCGCAAACGGGCGCCGTGACCTGGACGGGGAAACCTGTCGGTAAGTCGCACAGCGCTGTGGGAAACTGGAGCGAGACATGCGTGAACGTCGGCAAATACTTTAGCGATAAAACAATAACGCAGATCGTGCTGGTCGTCCCTGAAGCGGAAAAAGGCAAAGCATTCACGACCTACTTCGACGACCTGACGATCACAGACGGCGCACTGGGGACGTAAGACACGTAAGACAAGGGGACGGTTCATCTGTCTTATCGCGATAAGACAGATGAACCGTCCCCTTGTC
>Ga0123353_10003864_pt1 | contig 19122 bp, 23 predicted proteins | sample TergutLab28metaG_3_FD_92763 | JGI IMG/M metagenome (GOLD analysis project Ga0123353, IMG submission 92763) | Labiotermes labralis P3 segment gut microbial communities from Petit-Saut dam, French Guiana - Lab288 P3 | ecosystem: Host-associated > Arthropoda: Insects > Digestive system > Gut ... | reverse complement strand
GGTCTTGGGGTCCAGGGGCAACACGTTGGAGATGTGAATGGGCATCTCCTTCTGAATGCGCCCGCCGCGAGGATGCTGCCGCGAAGGTTTGAGGTGCTTGAAGACGCGATTGACGCCCTGCACCAGCACCTTGCTGTCCTGCGGATAAACGCTCATCACTTCGCCGGTCTTGCCCTTGTCGTCACCGGCGAGCACCGTCACCATGTCGCCTTTTTTCACATGCATGGACATCACACCACCTCCGACGCCAGCGAGACGATCTTCATGAAGTTTTTCTCTCGCAACTCCCGGGCCACCGCACCGAAAATGCGGGTTCCCTTGGGGTTGCCCTGGTCGTCGATAATGACGGCCGCCGATCGGTCGAACCGAACGTAGCTGCCGTCCGCCCGGCGGACCGGGTACGCCGTCCGAACGATGACGCACCGCACCACGTCGCCGGCCTTGACCGCACCATCGGGAACCGCCTTCTTCACCGAGCAGATGATCACTTCGCCCAGGCTCGCCGTCCGGCGGTAAAACCCGCCCGAACGCGTCGAGCCGCCCAACACCTTGATGCAGTACAACTCGTTGGCGCCGGTGTTGTCGGCACAGTCTAATCTGGTTTCCTGTTGTATCACGGATTAACCTCGTTCCGCTTTGGCTTGCGAGGAGATGGTCGCCTTCTTCAGCACCCGCACCAGTCGCCAGCTTTTCATCTTGCTGATCCGGCGGCAGGCGGTGATTTCCACCGTGTCGCCCTTCTGGGCTTCGTTCGCCGGATCGTGGGCGGCCAATTTCGTCCGGCGAAGCAGATACTTCCCGTACATCGGGTGCTGAACCTGCGATTCCACCAGCACGCGGATCGTCTTGTTGCCCGAAGCCGACGTCACCAACCCCACGCGGCGGGTGTGATGCGCTTCTTGTTCCTGGGTCTGCGGGATCGTCTGTGCGTTTTCCATCGAAGCACTCGCTATTTCCGGCTCGCCAGCTCACGCTGACGCTTGACCGTCAAAATTCTCGCCACGTCACGACGCGCCTTGCTCAACTGCGTCGGATCCTCCAACTTCTCCGTCACCGATTGCGACCGCAAATCAAACAGGTGACGATGAAGCCGATCCAACTCAATCTGCAACTCGTCGTCGGACAAGTCTCGTATGTCTTTAATCTTCATGGCTGTCTAACCTTACACTCGTACGTAATTTAATGGCTGTGCCGGCGGTGCACCAGGCGGCACTTCACGGGCATCTTCGCCGCGATGCGACGCAGCGCGCCCTTGGCGGTGGTTTCGTCCACGCCGCCCACCTCGAACAGGATCGTTCCCGGCTTGATCGGAACCACCCAGTCGTCCGTCTCGCCTTTGCCGGTGCCCATGCGGACTTCCAACGGCTTGGCCGAAATCGGTTTGTCCGGGAACACGCGGATGTACACGCGGCCTTCGCGGTGCAGGAAGTGCGTCGCGGCCACGCGGCCCGCTTCCAGATGCTTGCCCGACACCCATGCCGACATCATGCTCTGGAGGCCGTACTCTCCGTAAGAAACCGTGTTGCCACGCGTGGCCAAACCCTTCATCTTGCCACGCTGCATCTTCCGGTACTTAATTCGTTTTGGCATCATCGCCATAAGGCACCTTCTGTCGTATCCGTCACACGGGACATCGCCCGTCGATAAACCTGCGTCACTGCATCACACTCATCGCGTCACACGACTCGACCGTCACTGCGGCGGGGCCTGCTCGTTGGACTTGGGTTCCGCCGCCGGGGCCGGGGCCTGCTGCTGTTGCTGCTGCTTGAGGCTGCCCAACCGGCTGCCGCCCGGACGCGCGCCTTCCGCCGAAGGACGCCGCGCGTCACGGTCGCGACCGCCACGACGCTCACCACCGCCGCCTGGACCGCCGCCCGGTCCGCCACGCTCGCGACGACGACGCGCACGCGTCATCGCAGCCGCCGCAGCCTGCTCTTCCTCGCTCGGCGTCTCACCGAACATCCCGCGGTACACCCACACCTTGCATCCGATCACACCGTACGTCGTGAAGGCCGGCACAAAACCGAAGTCCACGTCCGCTTCCAGCGTGTGCAGCGGAATGCTGCCCAGAATAATCTGCTCCGTGCGGCTCATCTCCGCGCCGCCCAGTCGGCCGGCCACCTGAATCTTCACGCCCTTCGCGCCCGCCTGCATGGCCGCGTCGGCCCGCTGCTTGAGCGTCCGGCGGAAACTCGCCCGGCGCTTGAGCTGCTCGGCGATGTTCTCGGCCACCAACCTCGCGTCGATGTCGGGATTCTTGATCTCGACAATGTTAATGCTCACGCGGCGGTTGGTCAGGTCCTCCAGGTGACCCTTGAGCTTGTCCACCTCGGCACCCTTGGGGCCGATGACCAGGCCCGGTCGGGCGGTCTTGAGCAGGACCTTCACTTCTTCGCGGGTCCGCTCGATCTCCACGCAACTGACGGCCGCGTGGGGAGGCTGGCGGTTAAGCTTTTCGTCCACGAATCGTCGGATTTTTTCGTCCTCGACCAGGAACTCGCCGTAGTTGCCCTTGGGGGCGAACCAACGACTCTTCCATCCGATCGTCACGCCGGTGCGAAAACCAGTGGGATTTACTTTCTGGCCCATAGTGTTCTTTCGTTACGCCTGTTCTTCGACCACCACGGTAATGTGGCTGGTTCGCTTGAGGATCGAGTGCGCCCGTCCGCGGTCCTTGGGGTGGAAACGCTTCATCGCCGGACCTTCGTTCACGAACGCTTCGCGGACCACCAGGCTTTCCACCTTGGCCTCGGCCTCGTTGGCGTTGGCCACCGCCGAGGTCAGGACCTTGCGGACCTGCGTCGCCGCCAGGTTCGGCGTGAACTTCAGGATGTTCAGGGCTTCCTGCACCGCCCGGCCGCGGATCATGTCCACCATCCACCGCGCCTTGCGGGCACTGCCTCGTGCATATTTATATGTCGCTCGCCATGCCATGAAGGTCACCTTTTACTTCGCCGGAGCGGCAGCGGCCGCTTCCTTCTTCACGCCGCTGTGACCGCGGAAGACGCGCGTCGGACTGAACTCGCCGAGCTTATGCCCAACCATGTCTTCGGTCACAAACACCTTGTGGAACGTCTTGCCGTTGTGGACCATGAACGTATAGCCCAGCATTTCCGGCACAATCGTGCTGGCCCGAGCCCACGTTTTGATCGGCTCGCGGCTGCCCGTCTGAATATTCTTCTGGACCTTCTTGTACAGCTTCTCGTCTACGTACGGTCCTTTTTTCGTGCTTCGAGTCATGCTCTATTTTCCTCTTACAGCACCATCACGGGCGAGACGCCCGTGCTACGTTTACAGCACCAACTGGCCGGTGCGGACGTTGCGACGACGCCGCAGGATCATCTTGTTGTTCGTGTTGCGACGCTTGCGGGTCTTTCCGCCCTTGGCGAGTTGGCCCCACGGGCTCACCGGGTGCCGGCCGCCGCTACGACGACCTTCGCCGCCGCCCATCGGGTGGGCGTGCGGATTCATCGCCGAACCGCGAACCGTCGGGCGGATACCCAGGTGCCGCTTTCGCCCGGCCTTGCCCCAGCGAATCGACGCGTAATCAATGTTGCCCAACTGGCCAATCGTCGCGCGGCACTTGGCGTTCACCATTCGCATTTCGCCCGAGGGCATCACCAGATGGGCAAATTTGCCGTCTTTCGCCGCCAATCGGGCCACGCCGCCGGCAGTGCGGACCATTTTTCCGCCCTGGCCCGGACGCAACTCGACGTTGTGAACCTCCAGACCCACCGGAATCTTCGCCAGCGGGAGGCAGTTGCCCAGACGCGGTTCGGCCGTCTCGCCGTTGTAAATCTTCTGACCGACCTTCAGGCCCTGCGGGGCCAGAATGTAGCGTTTTTCGTGCTGCCACGCCTCGCCCTGCTCGTAAACGACCAGAGCGATGTTGCAGTTGCGGTTGGGATCGTATTCAATCGTCTTGACCGTGGCGGCTACGCCGTCGATGTTGCGTTTGAAGTCGATCACGCGGTACAGTTTCTTCGCGCCGCCGCCGCGATGCCTCACGGTGACGACGCCCGTATGGTTCCGGCCGCTCTTTCGCTTGAGCGGACGAACCAGCGACCGTTCCGGTTTGCTCGTCGTCACGTCCTCGCGAATGAGCACCGAACTGAATCGCCGGCCCGGACTCGTCTTTTTGTATATCTTAATCATAACCGTCTCAGTCTTCTCTTAACTGCTTTAGTCGTATTGGCTTAGAACAGGTCGATGTTGTAATCCGGGTGGAGGACGACCACGGCTTTTTTCCAGTGGGACGTCGCGCTCCACCGGTATCCGGCCCGGCGGGGTTTGCCTTTGCGATTGGCCGTGCGAACCTCTTTCACGCGGACCTTGTAAATCTTTTCGACGGCCTGCTTGATCTGCGCCTTGTTCGCGTCGGAGTTGACCTCGAACGAAAACGCGTGCCGGGTCTGGGACAGCCTCGTGCCTTTTTCGGTCACGATCGGGCGGATCAACACGTTATAAATGTCGTTTTTCACTTGGTCGCCTCCTGCTTGCGCGCCATGATGGCCTGCATCGCGTCGTCGGTCAGGAGCATCTTGGGGCGGGTGAGGATGTCCCACGCGTTCAGCTCGGCCAGCGGGCAGACGGCCAGGTCGGAGATGTTGCGGGAACTGAGGTAGAGATTTCGGTCGGGGGCGGCCAGGGTCAACAGGCAGCGGCGGTTGATGTTGAGGTTGCGGAGCACCGAGACCATCGTTTTGGTTTTCGGGGCGTCGGCTTTGAGTCCCGTGACGACCATCAGGTCGTTGCCCTGCATTTTGGCCAGCAGGGCCGAGTCCACGGCCGCCTGCCGCATCTTCTTCGGGAACGTCTTGCGGAAATCGCGGGCCTTTTTGGCGAACGCGACACCGCCGCCTCGCATGACCGGCGTTCGGACTGCGCCGCGGCGGGCGTTGCCGGTGCCCTTTTGCTTGTACAGCTTCCGCGTCGAGCCCTCGACCATGCCGCGGCTCTTCGTCGCGGCCGTGCCCTGCCGACGGTTGGCGTGATACGTCACCAACGCCTGTTTCAGCAACGAAACATTCACGTCGCCGCCAAACAGGGCTTCGTCGACCTTCAGCGTGTCGACCTGCCGCCCATCTGTGTTGTATACCGGAACTTCCAGCATGTTCGTGTCCTGATTCGACTATTTTTCAGCAATTCGTCGCAATTTTCGCGAATTTTCGAGTGTACTATAAGCCAACCCAACTCGCAACAACAATCCGGCGACAATTTTGATCCACCGCTGGGCTTTTCACCATCGCCTGCCAAAATCCGCCGCCTGCGCCCGATCCGCCGTCAGACTACTTCTTCTTGACGGCGCCCTTCTTGGCCGCCACCGGGGCCTTGGGCTGCGGGGCGAGTTTCTTGCTCGCTCGCACAAACACAAAACCTCCTTTGGCCCCGGGGACGCTGCCCTTGACCAAAAGGAGGTTATTTTCTTTGTCAATCTTGATAATCCGGTGATTTCGGCTGGTGACGCGCTCGTCGCCCATATGGCCGGACATTTTCTTCCCGCGTTTAATGTCGCCGCCGAAACCGCGGTTGGTGCCGTACCCGCTTTGCGAACCGGGGCTGCGGTGCTTGCGTTCGGTACCGTGGCTGGCGGGCAAACCGGCAAAATGGTACCGCTTCATCACGCCCGCGTGGCCTTTGCCCTTGCTCGTTCCGATCACGTCCACCGCGTACACGCCGTCGAACAGATCGACCGTCACCTGCTGACCGGCCTCCAACTCGCCGGCGGCGGCCAAACGCACCTCGCGAACGAACTTCGCGGGTTTCGAACCGGACTTGGCGGCATGGCCGATCTCCGGCAGCTTGGCCTGCGAAGCCTTCGCCTCGCCGAACCCCAACTGCACGGCATGATAACCGTCCCGGTCGGGGGTCTTGACCTGGAGCACGCGGCACGGTCCGGCCTGCACGACCGTCACCTGCTGAAGCACGCCGGCGTCGTCATACACCTGCGTCGCGCCGATTTTTTTTCCGAGTATCGCCTTCATGACTGCACCTAGGCCTTGATCTTGATGAATACGCCCGCCGGAACGACCAGCCGGTTGAGGGCTTCGATCGTCCGCACGGTCGGTTCGTAAATGTCGATAACCCGCTTGTGTGTCCGCATTTCGAACTGCTCGCGGGATTTCTTGTCCACGTGCGGGCTTCGCAGAACGGTGTACCGCTCGACGCGCGTCGGCAGCGGGATGGGCCCGCGAACGCGTGCGCCCGTCCGTTCGGCATGATCCACGATCTCCTTCGCCGATGCATCCAGCGCCCGGTGATCGTAGGCTTCCATTCGAATTCGTATCTTGTCTTGCACCATAAAAACCATTCTCCGACGCCGCCCGCCCCGCCAGGGGCAGGCAAGAATAGAGCTTAGCTAGTCTACAGACGCCGACGCCAATGTCAATTCTTTTCCAACAAGTTTTTTTGCGATTTTTGAGTTTTTTTTACCACAAGGCACAGAGGACCACAGAGGGAGCACAGGGTAATCGAAAAATGTTTCGCGATGGCTTGCCTTTTTGCGTTGTTTTCACCGCTCAACATCGCAAACCGGCTGGGCCTTCGGCCCGGTCATTCGAACACTCGGGTTTCGTCATTGTTTCGGAATTCGGGTTTCGTCATTCGGGTTTGACTCTGCCTCCCAAACGTAACGTGCCCGGTCACGGGCGCGTGGCGTCGCGGGCTGCCAGGGGCCTGGGCCGAGGAATTCTTCCACCAGCGACGCCAGCGGGCAGCCGAAGCAGGTCTGGCAGGCGGCGGCCCCGGCGTCCTGTTGGCTGGCGGTGGCGAGAAATTCGGAAAGTCGGAGGCGGCGCGACGGGTGGCCGACCAGGTTGCGGAACAGGACGTCCGCCAATTGATAGCTGGCCCGTTGTGAGGAGGCGAGCGAAAACGATTGGCCGGTCCAGAATGTGCCGATGCCTTTCCAATTCCAGTACCGGCGAACGACGCTCGCCTGGCGGGCGTCGAGGCGAGGCCCCCCGCCGCCCCAGCCCTGATTGAAACCGGCCGTGCTCGCCGCCCACTGCGCCAAACCCTCGTTCAACCATGCGGGAACGTCGCGCCTGCTCAGCATTTCGTGGGCCAACTCGTGAACGAGCGTGCCTTCCTGCGAACGCAGCACGCCGTTGATCACGATATGCAAATAGCCGTCGGAGGAAATGTGCATGCCGCCGGAGGCGCCGTAGGTCTCGGCCGAATCGGGGTCGTAATGACTGATGTAATCGTAGTAGGTGTTCTGATCGGCGAATACGAGGACCGCACATTTTCCGAAGCCTCGCTCCTGCGGGGTGCGCTGGACCAACTCGTCAAGGCGCTGCCAGGCGGCGTCGCCGGCGTTCAGGAGTTCGGTGACCTGCTGCGGATCGTCGGCGCTGAGCATCAGCAGGTGCTTGCCCTCGTAGAGGCGGTAATCGTCGTCGCGGTCGAGATGCCGCCGAAGAACGCCCAGCCACTGGGCGGCGAGTTCCGTCCAGAGCAGGTCAACGGCGGGATGCTCGGCATACGGCCCCGCGGCGGCGGCGACCTTCGACCAGTTGACGCGAGGAATCTCGCCGTCCGCCCGCTCGATCGCGCCGGGAATGTCCTTGAGGTACAGATCAATCCCATCCAGCGACGCGGCGGAAGGAGAAGAAGGAAGAGAAGGCTTCTTTTTCTTGAAAAAATTGAACATCGTACGGCCCATCATAGGGCCGACGGATTCACGAAGGAAGAGTTTTTTCTCGCAACATTCGCGGGGGTGCACGTCGCGTTTGCCGCCTACTTCTGCTTGAGTTGATTCGGTCTTATCTGTACTCGTTTGCAGGCCTGGTCATGATTTTGCAGGGCGGCTTTGAGATACCATACCATGGCCTGCCGTATGTCCTCGTCCACACCGATGCCATTTTCGTAGCACAAACCAAGGTTGTATTGAGCGGACGCATGACCTTGCTCGGCGGCTTTACGATACCATTCGAAGGCTTTTGCGGCATCCGGATCCACACCTGCCCCTTTTTCATAACACAAACCAAGGCTGTATTGGGCGGGCGGATACCCTTGCAGGGCGGCTTTGCGATACCAGCGGACGGCCCGCGGGATATCCTGATCCACACCCTCGCCTGTTTCATAGCACCAGCCAAGGTTGTCTTGCGCCGCGGCGTGTCCCATTTCGGCGGCCTTTTTGAACCACTCGAAGGCCTGTTCAAGGTCCTTGTCCACGCCCCAGCCGTTTCGATAGAACAATGCAATGGCGCGAATCGACAATACATTCCCCTGTTCGGCGGCTCGTTGATACCACTCGAAGGCCTGAACGAGATCCTTCGTAACGCCCAGACCGTGCTCGTACCGCCAGGCCAGACGGTGCTGACCCATGGAGTGCCCCTGCTCGGCCGCCTTTCGAAACCATGCGACCGCCTGGACGTGGTCCTGCTTGACACCGGAGCCAAAATGGTAACACCAGCCAAGATTATGCTGGGCGTCGGCGTGTCCCTGCTGGGCGGCTTTGGTATACCACAAGACGGCTTGGTGGGGATTTTTCTCCACCCCGATGGCTTCGGCGTGGCACAAACCGAGAACAAACTGGGCGTCGGCCTCGTCCTGTTCCGCCGATTTTTCAAACCACTCGAAGGCCTTTTGTGTGTCTTGCTTGACGCCCGTTCCACGGAGGAGGTAGACACCGTAGGCGTATTGGGCCTTGGCATGTCCTTGGTCCGCCGCCTTTTTATACCACGAGGCCGCCTGGATGGCGTTGACGGCCACACCGTTTCCGGTGGCGTAACAAACGGCCAGTTTGAACTGCGCCTCCGCATCGCCGGCCATGGCCGCCTTGCGATAGTCCGCCACCGTCTCCGCCCAGGCGGGCGTGAACATGGCCTGCATCGACAACAGCAACACGGACACAAACAGAACGTTTTTCATGATCAACACTTCCCTCTTTTAGCTGCTTCAACACTTACTCCACCCGGAACGTCCGGGCGCAGGCGTCAAACGTGGCTTCGAATGTCGAAAAACGTTCCGGAATGGTCGATCCCGTGATGATATAGGCTTTTTTTTCCTTCACGGCAACGTAGGCTACCGTCTGTATTGGGACCGAGCGCCCCTCGACGGGGGTAACGATGACCAGGCGCTTGGCTTTGATATTGCCGAAATCGAAATCCGTAGCCGACGCCGTAACCTGATCCCCCCGGGTCTTGCCGTACATCGCCGTCATGGAGACCCGCACAAAGTCATCCAATGACCTCGACCCGGACGCCTCGATAGCGACGCCGATATTCTCCTGGTACATGGGCAATCGCCGGTCAGTGGGAGACTCGAACACCACGTCCACGCCCTTGTCCGTCCGCGGTTCCCATGACGCCGGCGGAATGATCGAGAATTTTTTCGCCTCGTCGTAATACTCGCCGGCCCGGCTTTTACGCGAACACCCATCCGTCACCGCGACCGCCAGAATGAGGGCGACGACCGTGGTCAATCGTGTAGTCATAGGAAGCCTCCTACACGTAATTCTCGACAAAACATCGCGGGAACTCGCGTAATTCGCGGTGAAAACGCACTATCCGACAATGCAAAAAGGCGAGCCAGTAAAAACGTTTACACGTACTTCAAAATCGAGTCCGTCACCTGTTTCGGTGCCGGGGCGTAGGAGTGGGGTTCCATGGTGTATTGCGCCCGGCCGGCGGACAAGCTCCGCAGTTGCGTGGAGTAGCCGAACATTTCGGCCAGGGGGGCGTGGGCGTGGAGGACGCGGGTTTCGCCGCGGTTTTCCATTTCGGTGATGACGGCGCGGCGGGCGTTGAGGTCGCCGGTGACCGGGCCGAGGGATTGCTCGGGCGTCGTCACCGTCAGCCGCATGATCGGTTCGAGGAACACCGGATTGGCCTTTTGAACGGCCTCGTTGAACGCCAGGGCCGCCGCCTGTTGAAAGGCCATCTCCGTCGAGTCGGCGGGGTGACTCTTGCCGTCCACCAGCGTCACCTTCACATTCAGCATCGGGTATCCCGACAGCGGGCCCGACGTGGCGGCGTCGCGGACGCCCTGCTCCACGGCCGCGATGAACTCGCGGGACAGTGTGCCGCTTTTGAGGTCGTTGACGAACACAATCGTCTCGCCGTCGCCCGCCCCGGCCTGGGGCGTGTGGGCCTCCACCTTGAGCGTCACCACCGCGAACTGCCCCCGCCCGCCAAGCTGCCGAATGAACTCCTGCTCCACACGGGCCTGGCCGAGGATCGTCTCCTTGTACGAGACCTTCGGCTTGCCCACGCGGACGTCCAGGTGCATGTCGCGGACGAGTTTGTTCTTGATGATCTCCAGGTGCAGCTCGCCCATGCCGCTGATGACCGTTTGGCCGGTCTCGGGATCGAGGCGGAATCGGAAGCTCGGGTCCTCGCGGCGGAGCGTTTCGAGGGCGTGCATGAGGGCGTTTTTGTCGGCGTTGGTGCGGGGTTCGATGGACATGGAGATGACCGGCTCGATGAACTCCAGCCGCTCCAGCACGATCGGGGCCCGCGTGTCGCAGAGCGTGTCTCCGGTGATGCTGTCCTTGGCGCCGACGACGGCGACGATTTCGCCGGGCCCGGCTTCGTCGAGTTTTTCGCGTGTTTTCGCGTGCATCCGCCAGAGGCGGGCGATGTTTTCCTTTTTGTCCTGCGTGCTGTTGAGCACCCGCGACCCGGCAGCGAGCGTTCCGCTGTAAATGCGGATGAAGTGCAGATCGCCGTGCTGGTCGGTGAGAATTTTGAACACCAGCGCCGCGAACGGCTCAGCCGGGTCGGGACGGCGGGTGAGTTCCTTCGTGCCCCGCAGGCTGTCGTGCCCGGCCACCGGCGGAATGTCCAGCGGGCTGGGGAGGTAGTCCACGACGGCATCGAGCAGTTTTTGGACGCCCATATGTTTGAGGGCCGACCCGCACAGCACGGGCTGAATGGCGTTGGTGCAGGTGCCCTTGCGGACGGCCCGGCGGATTTCGTCGTCGGTGATGGCGTCGGACTGGTCGCCGAGGTATTTTTCCATCATGGCGTCGTCGAACTCGGCCACGGCGTCGAGCAGGTCGTGACGGGCGATCTCGGCCGCGTCGACGAACTCGGGCGGGATGGCCTCCTCGCGCATCGTCGTGCCGACCTCGGCCCCGTCGTAGAAGAACGCCCGGCGGGTGATGAGGTCGATTTGGCCGGCGAAGGTTTCGCTCTCGCCCATCGGGATTTGCAGCAGCACGGGGCGGGCGTGAAGCCGCCGCTGGATCGACGCGACCGAACCGACGAAATCCGCGCCGATGCGGTCGAGCTTGTTGATGAAACAAAGCCGCGGCACGTGGTAGCGGTCGGCCTGCCGCCAGACGGTTTCGGTCTGGGCCTCGACGCCGCTGACGCTGTCGAACACCACCACCGCTCCGTCGAGCACGCGGAGACTGCGTTCGACCTCGATGGTGAAGTCCACATGCCCGGGCGTGTCGATGAGGTTCACCTGGCAGTCCCGCCAATGCAGCGTGGTCGCCGCCGAGGTGATCGTGATCCCCCGCTGCTGCTCCTCGACGAGGTAGTCCATGACGGCCGTGCCGTCGTGCACCTCGCCGATCTTGTGCGTCCGGCCGGCGAAATAGAGAATCCGTTCCGACACGGTGGTCTTCCCGGCGTCGATGTGGGCGATAATGCCAATGTTCCGAAGTTGTTGAAGGTTCTTTGCCATACGATTGGCCACATCATAACAGCCGCGGAGGGCACAGGGAACTCCAAGAGAAAAAACAGGCCATTTTTCTCCGAGTTCTCCGTGCCCTCCGCGGCGGTATTTTCGCGATCCCTTATTCGCTATTCGCTCTTTTTCCAACGCCCCAACCCGTAACCGCCAAATCCACCCAGCACCGCCCCACCTAGCCCACAGAGAATATTTTCCAACATATTGGCGGAAACGATTTCCTTGAATGACAGCAGCACGACCAGAAGAAAAGCGACAAACAGGAATGTGAACAGCAAGTATAACCCCGTCATGCTTCGCTCGTGCTTTCGCCCCTGCTCTCGATCCTGCCAACCCAGTTCCTTGTCTCTCGCCGCGAAATCCAGATACTTATCGATTTGTTCGGGCTGTATCTTATCCGCAATGACCGCCGCCGGGTCCCTGCGTGACATGGCAGCAACAAATCCTTGAATCGACACTTCCCTGTGCTCTTCCGATTCTTCCGGAATCAACGATTCATTTTCTGTCTGTTGCAACGATGCCTTTTCGTCATCCATGGCGATTCTTTGCCTCCTGCTGTTCCGCAACTTTCAGCACGTCTTTCGTCATCCCGCGCAACACCGCAGCCATGTCACGCAGTACCATGCTGTAGGAATGCGCGAACAACCTCACCGACTGCGCGCGACGTTCATCCTGATCTCGCGAACCGGACGCACCGGCCATTTTCGTATCGTTTTTCACCATGACACACCTCATCAATAGCGTATACTCAATTTTCGGCACGTTCCAACGAAAAATTCACCCATTCCACCGCCATTATATGCGAAACCGGTCATTTTTTGAATCATTTTCCCGCCGGCCGAGTCTATATTGATAGCCGCATGTGCGGAGACCGCCGCACGGCGACGTCGGCGTTTCCACGAAAGGAACAAAGTCATTTATGCCAAGCCAACTCCCGACAAACCACCGGACGCGTTGCCTGCTGCTCCTCGCCGTTGGCCTGACGGCATTTCCCGCCGACGCCCAGCGTGTCGAAACACAGCCGGCTCAGCCCCAAACGCAGCCGGCGGGCGCGGGGGCGGTGGCGTTGCGCGGGCATACCAATTCCCTCACCAACGCGATGTTCAGTCCCGACGGCCGGCGGGTCGCCGCGGGGGCGAGCGGCCGCGATCGTGACCGCGGCCAGACCGCTCACCTCTGGGACGCCGCCACCGGCAAGGAAATCGCCGTCCTGCAACACGACGGCGACGGCTATGACGCCCACGTTCTGATGTTCAGCGCGGACTCCACGCGGGTCATCACGTGGGGCGGTTCGCTCGAAAAAGTCGCCCGTGTCTGGAACGCCGACGACGGCAAACGGATCGCCGAACTGCGCGGGTACGACTTCGAAGGACGGTACGTCGCGTTCAGCCCCGACGGCCGGCGGGTCATCACGACCACGGGACCCACCCGCGTCACCCGGCTGTCCGAAAACAGCACGAGCTACCACACCGAGTCGGACGTCCCCCGCGTCCGGGATGTCGACACCGGCAAAGAAATCGCCGTCCTGCAAACCGACGAGACCCACTACTACCCCACGTTCAGCCGCGACGGCAAACGAGTCTTGACGGTCGACTTCGACGACAACGCGCACCTCTGGAACGCCGAGACCGGCGAAAAATTGGCCGTGCTGCTGCCCGGACACCGCGAATGGGAGCCCTTCGTCGCCGCGTTCAGCCCCGACGGAAAACGCATCGTCACCGTCACGGACGGCGATGCCGTCCGCGTCTGGGAGGCCGACAGCGGCAAGCAACTGCACACGCTGAAACTCGGCGCCGACAACCTCCACGCCACCGCCGCCGTGTTCAGCCCCGACTCCACACGGGTCCTCACGACGTCCGACGACTTCATCGTCCGCCTCTGGGACGTCGCCACCGGCAAGGAAATCGCCGTGATGGACCATCTGATGGGCCCCGTCGAACAGGCCGCGTTCAGTGCCGACGGCCAGCGCATCCTCACACTGGCCAACAACATCGCCCGAGTCTGGGAGGCCGACACCGGAAAAAAACTGGCCGTCTTTTCCGGCGACAAAGACACGGGCGAACTCGTCGCGTTCACCGCCGACTGGAAACGCGCCATCACCTGTTCGGAGAACTGGCCCGCGCACCCCGTTACCTACAGAAGCCAGGTCCCACGCACCGCCCGCATTCTGGACCTCGTTTTCACAGGCCCGGAAACTGACCCGGACGACCTCGAAGAGGCCAGGCTCGACAAGAACTCCACCGCCCTGCGAGGCCATCGGCGACCGATCCATTCCGCCGAGTTCAGCCTCGACGGGAAACGCGTCCTCACCCACTCCTGGGACGACACGATCCGCGTTTGGAACGCTGACACGGGCAAGGAACTGTTGGTCGCGCGGGACGAACAGACGGTGCGGAACGGGGAGTCGGAGTTGCGTGAGGACGTTGGCGTTGCGTTTGGGCGCGACGGCGAGCTGTTAATTACAAAACGCGACGAGGACGGCAAATTCATCCGCGTCCGCAATATCGACATGGACAAAGAATTGGCTGTGCTTCAAGCACCCAACGTCGCCGTCAGCGACGTCACATTCAGCCCCGACGGCACACGCGCCCTTGCGAAGGCGAACGACCTAACCGCGCACATCTGGGACATCGCCTCCGGAAAAGAGTTGGTTGTGCTGGGCCTGCCGCCGGACCCACTGGATCGTTCGAATCTGCCGAACCATCACAAAATCGTGTTCAACACTGACGACGGGAAGGCACCAACCCAACCGGACGAGGAGAGCGAAAAGGACGAGGCGAGCGCGAAGGACGAAGAGGGCGCGAAAAGCGAGGAGGGCGAAGATGAGGGCCTGGAGGACATCGAGATTCCGGGGGACTCATTTGACTCGCGCGAGCGGCCTCGATGGGGCACGTTCTATTCTGCCGAATTCAGCCCGACGGACGAACACGTTGTCGCGATCTGCTCGCTCGGCCTTGCCTCGCGATCGACCGCACACGGCAGTTTCGTCATCCTCTACAGCGTCGAAACCGGCGAGCCCATCCCGCTGCGGCGCGGCGAACATTCGAAAACCAGCAATCGCCGTGGCGAATCGCACGTCCAGGCGTCGTTCAGTCCCGACGGCAAGCGGCTCGTCACCACCGGACATGGGGACGGGATCACCCGCGTCTGGAGCACCGAAGATGGCAGCGAAGTCCTCGCCCTCGACGGCCATGAGTCCGGGGCTAACTTCGCGGCGTTCACGCCCGACGGAAAACACATCGTCACGGCCGGGAGGTGGAACGACGACATCCGCATCTGGAACGCCGACACCGGCGAGGAAATCCATGTCCTTCGCGTCCCCGGCAAGCCCGAGCGCCCGCCCCACATCCGCCAAACCACGCTCAGCCCCGACGGAAAACAGGTCATCGCGTTCTCGCACGACAACACCCTCCGCATCTGGACTATCGACGACGGCAAGGAACAGGCCGTCCTTCGCATCCCCGCCAGCCAGGACGGCATCCCCGTCCTCAGCCCCGACGGAAAACGCGTCGTCACGTTCTCGACCTGGGGAAAAACCGCCCGCGTTTGGAACGCCGACGCCATAACCGAAACGCCAACCGCGGCCGCTCTGGTCGACGCCATCAAGGATTGGGTCCTCCTGCTGGAAGCGGACAACCTCGCGGAGGCGTCGCAACGCTGGTGCAACAACGAAGACGCCGCCCAACAAATGGAGAAATTCTGGCCAAACCTGAAGAACTGCCACCAGCAGTTTGATTACAGAACATGGACCGACCAGGCCGGAAAAGTGGGCAATTCCACCACGTTCACCGTCGGCGGACACGACGCCGGCCATATGCACACGGTGTGGAGTTTGACCGCCGCCGGCTGGCGAATCGGCGAGGTGTTCATCTGCCGATAGCCGCCGAGACGACGATGCTGGGCGTACCGGCATGGGGGCCAACCACATTACAACACCATCGAACAAACCATCCGCCCAACGCGATCGCGCCGTTTGCGATCCGCGTTGGGCGGATGGTTTGTTCGATGGTGTTCGCGAACTACCACGCGAAGTGGGCGAACGCCTTGTTGGCCTCGGCCATGCGGTGGACGTTTTCGCGGGTCTGCATGGCCGCTCCTTCGCCCTTGAACGCGGCCATCAGTTCGCCGGCCAATCGCTCGGCCGTTTTGGACCCTTTGCCGCCGCGGATGGCTTCGAGAATCCAGCGGATCGACAGCGAAAGCTGCCGTTTGCGGTTGACCTGCATCGGCACCTGGTAGTTGGCGCCGCCGACGCGCTTGGAGCGGACTTCGATGAGCGGCTTGATGTTGTCGATCGCCTTTTCGAACACTTCCAGCGGTGTGGCGTCCTTGACTTTCTTGGCGATGATGTCCATCGCGTCATAGACCACGCCCTGCGCGACGCTTTTTTTACCGTCCCACATGAGGCAGTTGATGAACTTGGCCACCAGTTTGCTGTTGAACCGCGGATCCGGCGTCAACTGCGACGCCGAGGCCGTAAACTTCTTGAATGCCATACGTTTCCACTTTCCTTAACTCAGATCACCCAAACACCCAAGGGCCGTGCGAACTCCCGCACGCACCCTCACCGCGACCGGACCGTCCGGCCGCGATTACAAGACGAAAATTTCAACACTACGCCGCCACCAGCACCGGCATGAGCATCACATGCTCAACGTGATCCAGACGGGACAATCTATGCTCGACAACCGTCAACACTTCTGAGTATTCGGCCCCGCTCACGCCCTCTCGATCTGGAAGCACCAGAATTTGCAAGAAGCCTTCCTGTTGCTTGTACTCCTTCGCAACAATCAGGCGAAAATCAAACTTTTCTTGCTGAACGTACGCATCCAGCAATTCCTGAATACGCTGCTGCAATTGTTTGACCTGCTGAGGCGTTTTTTCACTTTCATCACTCATCGACGACTCCTTTAGTCAGCGAAAAAATTCGGCTCATCAAACGGACGGCCTTCCGGGCAGCCATAGCCTCAATAGGACGCGATGGGCGATAATCTGCCTCCAGTCGCATCTTATATAACGTACGCAAGTCCTCCGCCACAAGCCAACGATGTTGCCCAAGCATCCGAAGATGGCGTAAAACCACTTCATCCAGTTTCTCATGGCCGGGGCCTTCGCGTCCATCCGCAAACGTCATACCGCACAACGCCAACATATGCGCAATCCGCGAGTACGCGGCATAATACGCCCGGCTGACGGTGCTTCGGTCGTACCGCTCCTGCGCCAGAAGACCCACCGCGCCATAGCTACTGCTTGCCAAGGTGTTCCAGTCCATCGCGACCATCCATTCCGAACGGCGAGACGCTCACCTCAACCGCCGCACCATGCATTACTTCGGCGTCTTGGCACCGTACTTGGACCGGCCTTGTTTGCGGTTGGCGACGCCCAGGCTGTCCAGCGTGCCGCGGACGATGTGATACCGCACGCCCGGCAAATCCCGAACTCGGCCGCCGCGGACCAGCACGATACTGTGCTCCTGAAGGTTGTGGTCGATGCCCGGAATATAGGCCGTCACTTCCTTCTTGTTCGACAACCGAACACGGGCCACCTTCCGCAACGCGGAGTTGGGCTTCTTCGGCGTCATCGTCTTCACCAGCAGACACACCCCGCGCTTCTGCGGATGACCGTCCAGCGCCGTGTTTTTCTTCTTGGTCTTCTGAACCACTCGCGGTCTACGAACCAGTTGATTGATCGTCGGCATTCTTTCCTCTTCACGTTCCTCGGGCGAACCGTTCGCCAAAAACGAAACAAATTCAAAACAAAAACCACATCGAAAACTCGCGGCCGTTTCCCGTCGAGACCGCCTCGGCCTCGACGACCATCCGCGCAGACTCCTATCGAAACCAAACAGCATACCGCCCCGCGACGCCCCAGTCAAGCGGATAGCGCGAGGAAAACAAGAAGAAAATTCCCACCGAATTCTTCGACATGTACATTTCCTTCTTGTCAATTCGTCGGTCTTGTGACATACTTCACGCTTTGCTCTTGAAAAAAAGAGAGAAGGAGAAACGCACATGCTGTTCGATCCCATGGGCCGGCAGACTGGTAAACGTTTTGCCTTTATGTATCCTGCCCCCCCCCCCCATCTTACCAATATGGGCTAATCGCCGCCGAACCGCGATTCGAAGGCATGGAAACCCGTCTCCTGCTGGCGGTCACCCCCGCCGACTTTCTGCGAATTCAGGAACTCTACCCCAACCTGAACCTCACCGCCTACGAGGACTACACCCGCTACGACATCACGGAACCGTCCTTGGACTTCCTCCAGGCGGTTCTCAACACCATCTCGGTCAGCACCAGTTCGCAAAACAATCTCATCGTCGTCCGAACGGACGCCGACAACAATACCATTTTCCTCGAAGGCTCCGATATCACCATCAACATCGATGCCGAAACCTACGGCACCATCACCATCGTCTCCCTCAGCCCCGTCGGCGACGAGCCCGTGCCGCTGACGATCGACGCGCAAGGGAACTCCAGAGTGCTGCGCGTCGGCGCCACCTCCGATGTCGCCCTGGCCGGAGTGACGATCGCGAATGGGTATGTCTCGGCTTATAATGGTGGCGGTGCAACTATGTACGGCGGCGGTATCCACAATTCCGGCACGTTGCTGGTGACGAATTCCACCGTTACGGGGAATACGGTCTACTGGGGCTGCGGTGGTGGCATATACAACCACACCAACGCCTTGTTGACGGTGATGAATTCCTCCATCATCGGGAACGCGGCCACTGGTGGAAGCAACAACAGTTGGGGAGGCGGGATCTATAGCGAAGGCAGTGTCCTCGGTGGCAACAGCGCCGGCAGGGTGACGGTGGTGAATTCCACCATCGCGGAGAATACGGCCGCCTACAGTGGCGGTGGGATTTGCATCCGCTACTGCACATTGACGGTGGTGAATTCCCTCATCGTAGGGAATGTGGCCAGCGGCTACGGCGGTAGCGGCGGCGGAATAGATAACGGCGGCGCAACGACGGTGGTGAATTCCACCATCGTGGGAAATCGGACGACATCCACCAACAGCGGCGCCGGCGGAATAGCTGGCGGCAATTTGACATTGAACAACTCGATTATCGTCAACAATACATCGAACGCCGTGCGTAGTGATCTAGGTACTAGTGGAACTGGATCGATATGGGGGTATAACTGTCTGACGGGCTATACATGGAACAGGCTCTGGGATTATCCGACGGACAGTATCCTGTATGATCCCGACCAACAGTTGTTCGTGGACGCGGCGGCTGGAGATTATCGGTTGGTTGCTGGGTCGCAGGCGATTGATATGGGGAGTAATGTTCGGGCCTTCAATGCGGGGTTGAGGTCGGATTGGGTGGATCTGGCCGGCGAATATCGGTTCCGGAATGGGGTGATTGATATTGGGGCGTATGAATATCAGATTGGGGCGACGAAGATTGCTCCGGCGGCGCCGGGGGCGGCGTCGGTGTCGAATATTGGGGCGACGCGGGTGACTTTGTCGTG
>Ga0123353_10003863_pt1 | contig 19122 bp, 13 predicted proteins | sample TergutLab28metaG_3_FD_92763 | JGI IMG/M metagenome (GOLD analysis project Ga0123353, IMG submission 92763) | Labiotermes labralis P3 segment gut microbial communities from Petit-Saut dam, French Guiana - Lab288 P3 | ecosystem: Host-associated > Arthropoda: Insects > Digestive system > Gut ... | reverse complement strand
TGAACAATAGGTGTGGGGTCAGTCTATAACACAACAATATTTAAAGGTGTTTAATAATGATAAAAGTAAAACTACATGTTTCGGCCTAAGTGACCATCATCAGGTTTACGTTCGAAAGTATTGTGGTATTCCTTTACAGGGTTGGAATGGATACGTCACGATGGTGAGATCTCAGCATCTGTGATGTTGTATATGCTATTGGGGGCAGGGGGGGGGGGTGATCTGTAACGTGCGCTATCCTGGGGGTAGCTTTAGTTTTCTCGCTGTTTTCCTGAGCGGGTCTCCGGTTTCTGCATTCCTTTCTGCTGTCTACTGCTGGTGGGCTAATGTGTTGTGTGTGCTCTCTATCCTTTGTATCTGTGGTGTGGTGATCTCTGTGTCCGGTCCATTGTGGGTTCGTGTATTTGTCCTCCATCCAGGGTGTGTCGTATTTGGCGGATAGGTGTTCCGGTGCTTGACCTGTTTGGTGATTATTGCATGGCACTGTGATGGTAAAGTCACTTGGAATTGTGGTATCACTGCTGGTATATATATTTGTAGTTTGGTGTCACTTGTATTCTCCGGTTAGCGTGTCGTACTTGTGCTGGTTCGTTGTTCAGTTGTTATGAGGAACCACTGCACTGGTTTCAACAATTGGTTAAATGGACCGTTTAGTTAAGGAGACATCAAGAACACCATGGTACTGGTTTGAACAATTAGTTACATGGACCACTTAGAAGACTGACATAAACAACACCATGATACTGGTTACATGGACCACTTAGAAGACAGACATAAGCAACACATGGTACTGGTTAGAAGAAATGGTTACTTGGACTACTTAGAAGACAGACATAAACAACACCATTGTACTGGTTAGAATAACTGGTTACTTGGACCACTTAGAAGACAAACATAACACCATGGTACTGGTTAGAACAACTGGTTACATGGACCAATTAGAAGACAGACATACACAACACAATGGTACTGGTTTGAACAATTGGTTACATGAACCACTTAGATGACAGAAATAAATAACACCGTGGTACTCTTTAGAATAACTAGTTACATGGGCCACTTAGAAGACAGACATAAACAACACCATGGTACTGGTTAGAACAACTGGTTACATGGACCACTTAGAAGACAGATATAAACAACATCATGGTACTGGTCAGAACAACTCGTTACATGAACCACTTAGAAGACAGGCATAAAGAACACCATGGTACTGGCTAGAACAACTGGTTACATGGACCACTTAGAAGATAGACATAAACAACACCGTGGTACTGATCAGAACAACTGGTTACAAAGACCACTTAGAAGACAGACATACACAACACCACGGTACTAGTTTGAACAACTGGTTACATGAACCACTTAGAAGACAGACATAAATAACACCATGGTACTGTTTAGAATAACTAGTTACATGGACTACTTAGAAGACAGACATAAACAACACCATGGTACTGGTTAGAACTGGTTACATGGACGACTTAGAAGACAGACATGAACAACACCATGGTATTGGTTAGAATAACTGGTTACATGGACCACTTAGAAGACAGACATAAACAACACCGTAATACTGGTCAGAACAACTGGTTACATGGACCACTTAGAAGACAGACATAAACAACACCGTGATACTGGCTACAACAACTGGTTACATGGACCACTTAGTTAAGGAGACATCAAGAACACCATGGTACTGGCTAGAACTCGATATATGGACCACTTAGAAGACAGACATAATGAACACCGCGGTACTGACTAGAACTGGTTACATGGAACACTTAGAAGACAGACATTAAGAACACAATATAGTGGCTAGAACAACTGGTTACATGTACCATTTAATGACAACAGACATCAAGAACCAACTACATCTTGACAAATTCCATGGACACAGGACTTGCTCCACATTGTTCTTGGTAACAGGCCATCAACCCACAACATTCAGGCAGCCCAGCACACATCAACCAGTATATTTCAGCACCAATTTAGGGTTCTCAGAGTGACCTTGTGCTGCTGCACCCTAAACATGGCATAACAATCCACAGGAAGGCCATGAACTACATAACCAATATCACATCCCATAAGACTGGCATCTTCATGCTTCAAGGAAACTAGCAAAAGGCGCTGGAATGAAGGACTAACGACAGCTAACATTCTTGAGTGCCTCATGTCTGCTGACTTGCTAGCACACATGAAGCATTTCTTCCATACAGTCCATCATGAAGGCACTTTACCACAAAATGCCTGCAATAACAACCACGACCAACTGACACATCAACAAGGACCAAGTATGTGGCCCCCATGCTCACCTGATTTCATCTCCCTTGATTTATATGTGTGGACAGACTTATAAGCCTGTGTGTATTCCCTCATACTAACAGTGCAGAATCTAGGACAGTTTTCAGCTGTGTCCTGTCATTGTATCTGCAACAACCGTGGTATCTTGGGATGTGTTCAGCAGCAATGAAAAGACACACCCAGACATGCTGTCTTTTTTCAGCATTCCCATAAATGCATTAGATGAGTACTCACAGAATTTCATCAGAGCTAGAACTTGTACAGGAAGCTTCTGCATATTACTTTTCGTATTAACATTTTTTTTAGTTTTGCCACGTATAACACACCTCCAGAGTTTGCACACACATTTTATATCACTCCTGGTCTCCCCTCCCTCCCTGTACTCGATATTACCAATGATGTGGCAAGCAACATAAAGCGTGTTCAATAATAACTCACGTACATAAGGCATAAAATCCTGCCCCACTGGTAATAAGGAGTACCATATAATTTGCAGCTAATATGCATATATGCCTCTTGTTCCCTATAGTGACTTCCCATGATACCACACACTAATATGATACCTTAGCACTACCCATTACAGACCCTTCATGCCTGTATTACAGACACAAACATGAGACACAGTCAGCATTTAACCACTTGGGTTGACTGGGTATTGTCCAGTCATTTACAACATTCTTTGAGGTAGCTACACAAAACACAGATAGAAGTGACAATGTGACTCTACCCACACTACTTTACCTACCCCATTCATTTTCCCATCATACCTTGCACCAAAAGCAGTCCAGCACTTCTATAATCTTGCTCAAGCATGCAAGGTCCCCATTTTTTATACCAACAACTGCTGGTAGTTACTGGGGTTGAGGAAAAGAGGCATGCTACTGATAAAGTTGGGCCAGGCGATTTTATTTCAGAGTGATAATATTTTTAGTTATCTAATATTATTTACCATACCCAGTGCAGATTATTATAGATCAAAAACAACTGGAGAATATGGAACATTTCAACTATTTGGGTAGCATGATAACAAACGATGCAAGATGTATACAGAAATTAAATCCAGGTTTGCCATGGAAAAAGCAACAATCAACATGAAGAGGACCCTTTACACAAGCAAATTTGACTTCAATTTAAGGACGAAACTAGTAAAGTGCTACATTTTGAATACAACTTTGTATTGTGCTTAAACTTAGACACTTGAGATGGTACACCAGAAATACCCAGAAAGTTTTAAAATGCGGTGCTGGAGAAGGATGGATAAGACTCAGAATGACCAATCATGTGAGAAACTAAGAAGTACAATGAGTCAAGGAGGACAGGAACATCCTAAAAACAATATAGGAAGGAAGTCTAACTGGATTGGCCACATCTTGTATAAGAACTGCTTTCTAAAACACATTATTGAAGGGAAAATAATAGAGGGAAGAATATAAGTGATGAGATGATGAGGTAGAAGACCTAGGTTGCCACAGGATGACCTTAAGGAAAAAAGAGGATACTGGAAATTGAAAGAAAAAGCACTAAATTCCACTGTGGAGAGCTCGCTTTCTTAGATGCTACACACCCATGGTAAGAAAGGCTACAGAATGAATGAATATTATTTAGAGAAACACATATCAAGTAAGTCTTACTTACATACTTACTTACTCACTCCATGCAGCAGTCCTTCTTGAGAAACTAATTGGTTCTCAGCTAGTCAAGAAATTCCCCACGTTTTACGGAACCTGAAAGTTCATTACCACATTCACAAGTGCCCGGTACCTGTCCCTACCCTGAGCCAGATTGATCCAGTCCATGCCCCACATCCCACTTCTTGAAGATCCATCTTAATATTATCCTCCCATCTACACCTGGGTCTTCCAAGTAGTCTCTTTCCCTCAGGTTTCCCCACCAAAAGCATGTATAAACCTCTCCTCTCCCCCTTACATGCTACATGACCCGCACATCTCATTCTTGATTTGATCACCCAAACACTATTGGGTGAGCAGTACAGATCATTAAGCTCCTCATTATGTAGTTTTCTCTGGTCACTTTTACCTTGTCATATTGGTAACAATTATTGTTGAAATATAACATGCCATAATTTTCAAATTTATGTAACAAATCAGTCAGGTACAACATAACCACAGCAATAACACACTCACACAAACATGGTGGTTTTGGCCACCATCAACCAATCCATACTTAAGAGCAAAAGATTCATTATCAATAACATTTTTAAACAACTTTTTCAAACCAGTCTACATCATACACCTTACTTCCATTTCTTTAAAAAAAAATGAGTTAAAAGACAACAAGCTGGGAGAAGCATCAAACGCAATAACTTGGGCATCAGAGTGAAATAAATTATGACAAAATCTACTTGGACACACTCTTCTCCTTCTCTGGTATTACTGTCCAGATCAGACTTGACTGCCTCCACTATGGCCCTCCACTTACTCCAGTTTAGAACTTTGGTTTTCCAGCCCTCATCCCCAGTATTTGTTGTTTCCTGCAACACTAGCACAGGTCTGCTTTGATGTGTTCCATTCACTACCATATCCCTTCGTTCGCTACATCATTGGTTCTGTTCAGCGAACAGAGTTGAGGGTTCTGAACACGAGACTGTTATGCCCCATCCACAAACCTGGAGGACCAGGGTACCTAGCTCTACCTGAAAACTTCTTCAAAATCTGTCTGGAATGGGTAGGGCTCCCACGGTCCCGGTTTTCCCAGGACAGTCCCGGTGAAGTTTAATTCAGACACTAACAATTCTTAGTTCAATAATGAGACAAACCAGCAAGTGTAGGCGCATTCGCATAGTCGCGAAAAGCGCATACTGGCTTCGTCATGTATATCTGCATGTATCAACGCGGCTCCCACTGGACGGATTTTCGTGAAATTTTATAATCCGGACTTCCACCCGTCGAGAAACTCCAAATCTGGCTAACATCGAGTAATATCGGGCATTTTGAATAAAGTCCTACTTAAGCTTATATTGTTTTTTACAAAACAGGAACACAATTATCATCAATTTGGTTCAGCATCATTGGGTGCGATCTTGTTAAGTCGCGATAAACGCCTATCAGCTTTGTCATATCCGTCTCCAGGTATCATTTTCGTGGAATTTGATAATGGGGACTTCCACAACTCCAAATTTGGCTAACATCGAAGAACATCGGGCACTCTGCATGAAGACCTAGTTATGTGTACAATATTTTCCACACAACAGGAGATAAAATCATCAGTTTGGGTCCGGATCCTCAGGCGCGTCCCTGTTAAGTCGCGAATAGCGCCCACTTCATCATGTCTGTCCGTCTGCCTGCATGTATCAGCGCGGCTACTACTGGACGAATTTTCGTCGTTCATATTGGCAGGGGGGGGGGGGGGCTTTTACGAAAATCTGTCAAGAAACTCCAAATCTGGTTATAATTGGACAAAAGTACCCGGCACTTTACACGAGTACCTAACTTACGTGTGTTTCATTCAGTTGACAACGACTATGCAGCGCAACAATACAAAGAAAGCGCCACTGTGCTTCCGTAGTAACGCTTTCAATATTAATCACATTGTCGACAGAGACATCAGCACGTCAACAATAAACACCGGGAAGGAAATGTTGCGTTTCCACGTTTAGAATGGTTACACCAATGCGCCACAAGGTTACATTATATACCTTGTTAAATTTTAAACAAAACTTAACAGGCCTGCCACGTGCACAGTACCAATTCAACAATACAATTAACCTACTGTATGGTAATGGTGGCTGAAAAGATGTGCATGTTGTCTGACAAGAATGGACCATTGTTTCTTCTTTATAATACGATGAGGTCACAGATCGCGTTCCTCAGCCAGTTACTCATTTCGTAGCTGTCGCACTCCATACATTTACTGAACAAAGCTTGGCATCCTTGTGTTACTGCGTTGTGCCTCAAAGTGTAGTGGCACTGTACTTGTATAATGATCATAGTCAATACTTGTCAATAAGGTGACATACAAGGAAGGTTAGAAGGTGACACGAAATGCGTTATTATGTATTCTGCATTACCCTGTTTTAGATCAACTCTTTTCAAGTCAAGTGGTACACAGGAGGTAAAACAAGAAGGTCCTTGCTTTTCATTACCACAATCTGGGAAACCTAAGAATGGGTGGCCCCACGAGCAGCTACAGGCCTGCAAGCACAGCTGTAAAGTTCACTGACGCACACAGAAACATGGAAGGTTCAGATCTGGTAAATGAGGAGGCCACAACCCCCTGTTTATTATCCTGGGACCAAAACACTCCATAAGCAATGCATAGAAAATTTAAAATCATATAATCATGGCACAAATGGTGTCTGAACGCGTTTAACCTACCGTGGTGAATAACACGCGGCACAAAATACACATTCAACAAGGTGCAGAACGTAAGATAGACACTAAAAGAAAACATAAACACATAAAAATGATGAACAGAAATCCAGTGATAAGAGGTGTTGTTACAAGAGAAAACAGTGTGGCAACAGAAACGGTGACAGGTTAAAGAGTCATGAGGACAAAAATAATTCACATAATACCTATCAAAAACAGAAACTGGCCCCTCATACCTTTGCCAGCACTAGTTTATTGTTCCAGGTAATTAGCGCTTTATATACAGAATACTTGAAAGCTACTCTAAAAGAGATGCAATCTGGAATATCAAGAACAATCTCTTTACACAGTCATCAGCAGACAACTAAGCAACTATACACAGCCGAAGTATTGCCATGTTCACGCGGGAGATGGCAGCACAGGCACACAGGAGCTCACACCCATGCTGCTGATCACTCTATGAGCTTTATGCTGCTACTAAGCAGGTTTCATACTAACACATACACTGAATATAGTTGTTACAAGAACTGTTTCTATAAATTCAGACAAAAGCACTGTGATGTGCCTGTTCCAAAAAGAACGACAATCTGCAAGTATTTAAAATATTGCTGAGCAAAGTGTTCCATTCGAGCAGTACAGAAACATTCACAAAACCCAAGATGAGGAGGAACTAGAAAGCAATGGCGCTAGACTGAACTGATGTAAGATTCAGTTTTGTGAACTGGTACCTACATTGAGGATGGGATGAAGGAATAGATTCCACACACACATTCTATTTAGCAGAGATGCTTGAGTTCAACTTGGTTGACACAAACTCTCAAGAACAACTGGTTACCCACATTAACCCTTTAAACACCGAGTTAAATCCCATCCGCCATCTGCTGGCGTTATTACAACCTCACCATATTCTCCACGTTAGCAGGATAAGGGTTAATCCACAGAGTGCCATTACATGATGCTACGTTTCGCTGCAGTGTACTGCTAGTGCAACTAAGTTTCTTCAGCTCACATATTTGTAACACACATTCCAAAAACATTTTTTGAACACCTGCCCTGTTACAAGAGAACCCGTCCCCTTCTTCAGCAAGAACGTGCAACAGTGCGCACTGCAAACAGCTGTTTTCATTTTTGTATTCATTACATAATGCACACTAAACTGCCAATCCAATTAAAAATCATACCATCATACACGTAGCACAACACAGCATTCTGAATGCTTTCCTTCAGATTATCCTATATGCAATGATCATGGCTAAAGACTTGATCCTGTAACATGCCCCACAAGTACATATCACACTACCATCACTGAGCCCACTTTCATTTTCAGACCATTAATTCACACGGTAGATTAAACCCATTCAGACACCATTTGTGTTATGATTATATGATTTTAAATGTTCTATGCATTGTTCATAAAGTGTTTTCATGCCAGGATAATAGGGGGTTGTGGCCTCCTCATTTACCAGATCTAAACCTTCCACATTGACCCGCTAATGGGTCATGTTACAGCATAAAGTGTATATTAATAAACCTCACACTGAAGATTCATCTGAAATAAAGCAAGCATTCAGAATCCAGTACACCAGCAGCACCCTCACATGCAAGATACGCATGTTTCTTTGATGTTGCGAATGTGGGACACACAAAACCATTTCCACCACCTTCTTAAAACATGGTGAGTTAAAAGTCAATACTAAATGCAATACATTGAAATGAAACACAAGGACTGCCACCGTGGAAAACTAAAATAATGGTGATCAATGCGCTATCTTCCGCCATGCTAAACGGCTTGCATGTAGCAATGCACGGGGGCTTTTAAAATACTGTCCCTGTACAACCCTGTAACACAGTTTTGAGGTGCGTCATCTCCGTTGTGTTGGTTCAATAACAAAGAATTTTTGTGTATTACACATACAGTCGAACACAACTATATTTCACCCAGTAGTACAGTAGGTATACAACTACATATTTTGGCCCTATATGTTGGCTATCTTCAGGTTGTGATTTAACTTTCAGAGCAGCTATACAAGATGAGAGGGGTGTTGGGTGGGGGGAACGAGATCTCATCTCAATAGTGGGTACCATGACCTAGGGTTGTTTTAAGTACCTAAACAACTAATGATAATTTGCTCATAACAGCCCTAGGTCATGGTACCCACTATTGAAACAATGAGATCTTGTTCCCCCCACCCAATCCCCAATACCCTAAAAGAAGACCCCCACACATCTTGTATAGCTGCTGTGTAAGTTAAATCACAACCTGAAGATGGCCAACATACAGGGCCGAAACGTGCAGTTGTATACCCTACTGTACTACTAGGTGAAATATATATGTGTTCGACTGTATGTGCAATACACAAAAATTGTTTGTTGTTGTAACACAGAGATACAAACCATCTACCATCCAACATATAAATACAGAAGCAAGAATATATATATCCACTACACAAGACAGTCAAAAAGTTTCCAGTAATGCTCATATGCAAGAGTAAAGCGGGTGTGGCAAACTAAATTTTGACTTTACTAAATAATTCCCAATTTCATCTAGTGCAATATTTCCGAACCTTTGTTACCACAGACACCCCACAAAGTGTCATTAATTTTGCTGGCCCCCTCCCCAAAATTACCTCACCTCAAAGACCCCTTAGGCACAACCTGCAGAACCAATGTTAGAACATTAATAAGAAACATACTTAAAACCTAAAGATATTTATTAAGTCAATGTAAAAATGTACTATAAAAGAATAACTTTCCCAGTAGTAATGACCATGATATTAAAAATTATAAAAAGCATAAGGAAAAAACTTCCATGTTCTACAGAGCAGAAGCTACTGAACTTGCATGCCCCAACAGAGAAACACTTCCGTAGCAGGCACGCAATAACCTAAAGTAGCCAATGGCATACCAACTCTTAAATCTTAATAGTAAACAAAAGGATCATATTCTAGGGGTCATTTGGAACAAAGAATACCCCACAAACCACATGCCAATTTGCCACTGTTGTCACATAAAGCACTGGTATATTGTTGCAGTTCATATGGAATAAATCTTTCATTAAAATTTACTACCATGAGCTTAAATGTTTAAAACTTAATAAAATTTCTTAAATGATCACCTTGGGATTGCATGCTTGCTGTCAGGTGTGGCTCCACTGAACGAGCTAGATCTTGTTTCTTACACAAGCAACAGCTTCAACTGAACGCTCTACCAGCCGCTACCTTGTTTCTGACTTGCCACTGTGTTACATCTAGATTAAGAACCCCAATGGGTTTAAAACTGATGACTGATCTGGCCATACCAACAGCATATGACTGGTTTTTGTTTGTACTTTGTCTTGGTGGAGAAGGAGTTGTACTGCTGCCTTCCTGTTTGCAGAGTTGTACTGCTGCCTTCCTGTTCACCCTCCTGCATACCCTGTCTGCCAAAACTCTCGAAGCACTCCATCACAGTGTGCCCACAAGCATCATCTTGTTGCAAGAGGCACGTCCTTTTTGACATTACTGTTGTATCAAGCAGCTGATATTTGCCCCACAATAAAAGTCAGTCCAAGTAGTCTAGTTTGATTCTTAGTTTTCCACACCATGTTCGTCAAAAAGTCCATCGGAAATTTGTTCGTACTATATGATGTGGAATTTACTGTGTCCAAGAGTAACAATTCCTTTTGCTGTTGACATGCACAAATGGAGCCTCAGCTGTGGATGGAATGTTGCACAGAATTTGTAGTGATGGTTTAGGTGTTACACAAAGTTGTACGCAACTAGAGTGACATACTTGCAGAAGTTTTTGTACTCTTTTGAAATCAAACAGAAGAAAGCCCATCATGCAAAAGACTCCATACCCATTTCACTGCAATACCAGACCTAATGGAAATTCTGCACAGACCTGAATTTGAACTTCTGTGCACCTCATCCAAACCATCATCTTTGCCAAGACATGATTGCCCATGATCTACATTCACTCATGGCAAGGAACCATACACCCCAAAAATCTGTGTACATTCTGAAATAAGTATCTGTGTAGGTACTCACAACTGGGACACTCTCACTAGTATTCCTGAGCATTACCCTACCATATCATTGTAAAAACCCATACATAAAATTGATGTTATCATGCTCCTCAGTTGTAAAAATCAGAGGTGTTTAGCATTAACATATCTGTGCAACAATACAACCACACTAACCACCACTTAACACAGACGGAGAATCAGATAGTTACAACGCTGCTAATTTGCTGCACTAACACTCAACTCAAACAAGGTCACTGTTCACTCATCTCAACTACAATGCCAAATTGACCTGCAGCTTATGACTTATTTTGCTCCAAATTACCTCTGTAACACGTGCCTAAATTTGGACAAAACTACTTACAGAACACCCCATAATAAGACCCAAAAGAAGCCCAAGCATATTGCAAGAGTGCATCAAATATGTTGGAACATTATGGCACATATCTTAAAGCAAGTCACATAACAACCAAATGTACATGTACCCTCCCAAAGCAACCTAATCTAAACGCAAAAGTGCAAGAAATCAGATGGATATGTGTAGCACAAATCATACAACCTTATAGTAATGAAAAGTGCACAAACACTAAACTAAAGGAGACTAACCTACATACAAAACGCAAGAAATAATCATAAGCACATCTCGAGTAAATGGACCTGACAAAGGACTGAAAGGAATTACCAACAGTAAAAAGCTTAGAATTACTTATAGTGACCACAGACTATTTTTAAGCCAATTACAATGGCAGGCAACAGTACATCTTCTCTACCAAGACAAAATACAAACAAAAACCTTCTTGTATCAAACATGCACCAAACAAAAAAATGAATTTATCATATAACTTAATCTCAAACCACCTCAGTTTTCCAAAATGAACCTCTCACAACTTGTAAAAACATACCTGTTGACAGAATAGTTCTATAATACAACCATTTCAAAAAACACTTTCACCTCATTTTAACATTGGGCCTTTGACACGACGGTAAATTTCGCGCCTTAACAATATGTATGTAGCCAATAAAGAAAATAATATCAAGTCAGTAAGTGTCAAAATGTCATGTACCACAATATCGAAGGTTTAAAGATGCCATACCTTTAAGAAGAGGGAGAGGCTGCAATTCCAAATCTGCGGAATTCCTATACCTAGAAGAACCCTGCGATTTTTTGGTTTTCTTCTTCAGGGAACGCTTCGCAAATGGATCTATCCTATCCACAAAGGTAGCCGAAGACATGTTGTCACTGATGTGTTGGCTACTAAATTAATCTTGCACCTTTCATTAACCTGGTTATTGCAAGTTTCCTTCAGTGTGCACACTACGCATTAATTCACACATCACTGATTATTGCACGTAAAGCTATAATTTAAAATATTTTCTAAAGTTAAATCACGCTTTAAAATAAACGGCACCACTGTTTTCTAAATCATATCACTTAAATTCCAAACTGTACTGTTCACAAAAGAATTGCACAGAATTCACTGGGTGGTGGTTTGTAGCATATATCTAACACCCGTGCAAACTGTCTATTAAAATCCATACGGCATGAACGTGATAGTTGCTACTGTGTAGCACGCCCAACTCAATACTATCCTCAGGCTTATCGCCTGCCGGTTTCAAGATTATTGAACACTGCACGAATTCGAATCCACGAACACACTCCTAAAACCTGTAAATTAAAAATTCCTACACGCAATACATGGCAGACCATTCCACTTATATTTTCGGCTGAACCTGACGTTTATTTTCGATTTTCCAAAGCTCAGATGACTCCCAAGATCAGGAAATGAGAGATGCACAAACAGCGCGCTACCGCCATCATCTGCTGATTTTGTACCACCTTCTTCATTTTTGTAATGAACAAGGATTTCACCTAAACACACAATATGTATTGCACATACTTGTATTCCAAGTAACTACATTAAAACAAGCCTTAAATCACCGGAAATGTACAAAATATCAATTTTTTTTCACAAAGTCACTAACGTTGGAAATAAACCCGTCAGAGATACCTTGCGCTGAAAATAGTAATCTAGATATCTCGCAATGCACGAGAGGAAACATACTCAAAGTTAATTATCAGTACTACCTGCAGATGGCACACCAGTACAATGCGAATATGTCAATTCTCCTAAGTCAATTTGTGTTCCAGAATATATTTGCAATATTGCGTACAGAGTTGATTTTGTGAGCAGATTTTTTATCTACCATATCTTTAAAGTAAAAAATACAGGAATATTACATACATATAAATGAAAACCGGGTTTAAAATAAATCGAAGTATTTCCTGGCGGCCAAAGACGTGGTAATATTGGATCACTCCTAACAGTAATGCATAGAGCAATGGATACCGAACCTTACTGAAATTCTTCCATTAATTCCAAACGTTATTCGAATATTTCTGCTACAAATATCGACCAGTGTGGGACTCGAAATTGAAGATAATGCGATCGGAATCTTTGTATCGCATCCACCTAATGTTCTTTCCTGCCCACACTACCCTTGGTTGTTCGGTTACAAGCAGTTTGTACCGGACATTTGGAGCCATTTCACTGTTACTTTTTTCTTCTACTATGCGGGGCCAAGAACACACCAGTGATACAATAAAAGAGTGCCAACAACTGTTATTGTGGGTCTACCTTACAAGTGTAAAAATAAAAGACAACTGGGAGACCAATTCCATGGAACATAATTCCTTACTTATTAACGAAATTCCCCGCATATTATGAAATCTGAAGATTCACCACCGCTCATGCTCGAATCCGCCACTTGTCCAATCATAAGCCAGATAAGTCCAGTCCCACGGCCTACCAACTAATTTCCTTGTGATCACAGATCATTTTGTGATCAACGATTGGTAGACACAGTGGGTAGGAAAAAATTACCCCATTCTTTTCGGAAGAGTGGCAGATTCATTGTTAAAAATAAATACTTATTTTCCTACATAAATGCAGGCCCGAAAAAATAATCCTACCCTAAAGAAATCTGACGTGAAACCATCGTCATCCAGAATAGTTACTGTGGAATAGCTGGTTACAAATACTTAATTTTGTGAACTGTAGGTTCTTCCAAAACGTTGGCATATTACTACCAGGCTACATGGTGTTACATTACAGAATACATTGATTTTAATGGGTTAGAGTTTGCTGCACTGGTGTAAGTGGCTTCAACATAAAATTCGTGTTACATTTGTCTTTCGTCACTGGAAATGTGAATTTTGCTGTGCTTGTTCTGCAGAGTATTTATGAGGAGAAATCGTTCAAAGAAAAGAATGTACTTTGTCCTACACCTTATGACGTTTCTCAAGTATTGAGGTCTTGCGCAATAGAGTTACTTTGCGATAAGTACGAGTGTACTATATTTCCTGACTAGCAGCCAAGGCCGTCTGAACTGTTGCAAGTGTTGCTACATAGGTTGACGAGCATATCATTTGCAGCATTACAACCACGGGTTAGATAGCTAAGTGTTGGTTGCGTGATTGAAATTGTCGACCGTGTGTACTGTCGAGTGGTCTGACACATCATACATTACTTTAAAATTCCAAAATATGGGAAACAGGTCTTCGTTGTTGTTACGAGAAGAAGAGATTGCACAAATTCAAGAAGAAACCGGATGTAAGGATTGCCCTAATTTGTTTCATTAATTATTATTCTGGCGTTACAAAATGCAACAATGACTCTAAACTTAGCAGAATGGCTTTCGCCCGAACAAAACTTTGTTGTTTTCTAATAATTCTCGCAATGGCATGTTAAATTTAGTGGTGTCAAGACTTCGTACACTGCCCAGTATTCTGAACAACATGATTGGGAAACTGTATTTATTTCCACCATGTGAAAATAAGGGGAAAGGTACCCACTCAATTAGGAATTATAGAAAGTTATGCTCAAATAACTTGACACCCACATCAGATAGCTATATCTGGGGATGCCTGCATATAGTCAGGTTTTATTGATGGAGTGTAGTTAACTGAATTTAATTTTAGGTCTTTATGGGTATGAACACAGTTTTTATTGTAAATTTTCTAACTGTCTTGATAAGACCTGATCTGGGTGCTTATATGCCTGTAGCTGACATGGGTTGTCCAATGGTTGAAACATATTTCAGTTGGACCCAACTGAGTAGCTGCTGCTCTACCCTTTCATGTGACAGTTTCTGAAATGATGCACTTAGTTTGGAGTACTAGAGGCAGAATCATGAAGCAACATAGTTATAAACTAATTTGCTGCTTGAATAAACTGAGAAATTATGGCAAGAACCAATTTTAATTTTGTGTATAACTCCATGACAACCAGAATGATTTATAATTTTTGTGTCTTAAAGTCAGTAGCCTGTGTGTTTAATCAGTTTTTTTTTAAGTTACAGTGACTGGTTTGAAAAGATGTGATTATGTAGTTTAGATTATTAGATGTTGTGACCAGTGTAGAAGCAGAAACGAAAAGCTGTCAGGATGGTGTGTGTTCAGATGTGATCATGAAAAGAAGTGAGACATTTCTGAAACTGCAGTTACTGAAACAGATGGGTGGTTAGGTTCTGGAGTATTGTGTGTAGAATAATTACAATCATTAATTTCATTTGTAAAGTTACTGTTTCATTTCACTGGATTGATAAGATAGATGCATCCGACTGATGACAGAAAGCATGATTTTTATCAGACTGGTAGCTTTTCATGTTCGATGTTACTTTAACTTCTAAACGAAAGTTGCCTTAATAAAAGCTGTATATTTTATTTTTAAAATTCAATTATCAGCCCTTCTGGTACTTAGCAGTTTGAATTGCCATGCAGCTTTGCATCAACTGGCATAGTTACTCCCTTTATTCTGTGTGTACAACCTTCAATGCAAAATATCAAGGTTCTAGTGAAAATTCTTCATATGATTCAGTGGTAGTTAAAAATTTAACCCATAACTATATTTGTTTTTGTTGTCCTCACCCACATTATTGTTGCATGTGTAAATTTTGTATTTCTTTGTTGCTAGTCACGCCCAATCAGATTGAGCGTCTGTACAGTAGATTCACAAGCCTGGACCGTGGCGACTGTGGAACCCTGAGCCGAGAAGACTTCTTACGCATTCCAGAACTTGCCATAAATCCTTTGGGTGACCGTATTGTACACGCTTTCTTTCAAGAAGGAGGTTACAGTGATCGAGTCAACTTTCTACAGTTTATGCGTGTTCTGGCGCACTTTCGTCCCATAAAGAAAGGCAGGGACAACAAACTAAACTCCAGGGAACAAAAGTTAAAATGTGAGTGTGATAATGCATGTAAATATAGGGCCCAATATGAATTGTAATACCGCGGTAGCACAGTGGTTAAGGTGCTGTGCTGCAAATCGGAGGGTCACTGGTTCAATCCCAGCAGGTGTCATTGGAATTTTTCAATGACATAAAATCCTTCTGATCGCACTATGGCCCTGGGGTCAACTCAACCTCTAACATAAATGAGTACCAGGAGCATTTCCTGGGGGTAAAGGTGGCTGGTGTGTAAGGCTGACAACCTTACCATCATCCTGTGCTGTTGTCATGAAATCTGGGAACCTTGATTTCCTGCAACCCTCTGGGCCACTCCAGGCCTGTAACAGGACTGCTTTATCTTTTTTTAATATGAATTGTAATAACATGAAGCTTATGTATTTATACAATTTTTTGAGACTCATGCAGCCATGATATCCATATGTTCTTACGTGAGCCAATATGCATGTTATGTTGCAGCATATAGTATCATTAGTTTGTCAGTTCCTGTCATTATTTCAGTGTTCATGTGCATGGGCTACTTAGCAGCTACACCATATGACCAGCAGGCCCACAGGAACTGACAGATGATGTTGTTCAGATAAGATACTGTCCCTGTATAAGGCAGGATTGTGCTCTTGTTGCTGTAGTGCATTACAGATCCAAGTATATTGATGGTCACGAGATGTGCCACAGACAATCTTGGATATGGAAAATGATGCACTTGGCAGTATTCCTTGAGCATTGTTCTGACATCTTTCTACTAACACTGGCAGCATGCTCTGAAAATCTACCAGCAGTCCAATTGTGTATGATCCTGAACCACTTTCATTGACCTCTGTTCTTGGCAGCTTACTGCCTTAATACCCTGTTACCATGTAAAGGTAAAGGTAAAGTGATCCCATTACAGGCCCAGTGTGGCTCAGAGGGTGGGTAGAGCTATGGCTCTACTCTTCCATAACTGCAGCACTGGAAGGGGGTGAGTGGTCAGCAGCACGCCCTGGCCATACTTTGCCCCCCGGAAAGACACAGTACCCATTTTACAGGAGGCTGAGTGGGCCCCAGGGCTGGTCTGGACAGGCGTAAAATTTCATCCCTACCGGGATGTAGCTCAGTCGCTATACGGACTGAGCTACCCAGCCCACTCCTGTTACCATGTAGTTCTGATAAATTGAGATGTGGAAGGTATTTAAGGAGCATGGACGGTGTGGAGTAGCTATAGGCCTGGTAAGGTTATGTGACTTGGCAACTAGCTTCTGTGCAAAAGCATTTATCACTTACATTCCAGTGACTGTGCCAGCAACAAATGTTCTAACTGCCGCTGCGTTTGGGACTGGTATCTTTCTCTGACCTGTACGCCATTAAACAGGCACCAGTCTCACACCTGACACCTCTGCTTTGCTTTTCTTTTCCCCACTTCCTCGCCCCAAAAGTTTCAGTTTACCAGGACAGCATAGTACTTGTGACATTTTCATAGTGGTATGGTTGAGAATCCCATTCCTTGTGATATGATACTGTCACTGGCTAATGAGTGGTGTGTCATTACCTACCTGCACGTCTATTGGTGTGCTGTCCTGTGGCCATCTGCTGCCTGCATCAACCATACCTATGTAACACACAGTCTTTCCCAGGTGGCTATTCTTCATCAACTACTTGACCCTGAAGATGGAGGCAAGGCAATTTGATCCTTCAGAACAACGGAAACCATCCACCCCAGTGACGCAGCATTACCATCCTAGAAGGCTTGTATCTTCAACATGTTTTCCTTACTGCGTGGTTCAGATTTGATTTAGTGAAGTATGCTCAGGTGATCAGTGATGTTGGTATGGAGTGAGTTTCCACTTCCAGATGATGTAGGCAGTGCTGGTTTCCGAGACGGAAAGGTACAAGTTGCGAGACAAGAAGTTTCTGGACTACGGTAATATAACACTTCTAGTCTTACCATTGTTACAGGTTGGTATTGTGCCCTTCAGAGTTTATACATTGTGTTCAGCACCTCACCCACTGCTAGAAACATCTCTGGTGTTCCCCTTCCCAAGATGATGTCCAGCACCAACTGTCATTCGGCTTGCACTATCATCCCTTTAACTGGATTTTCATCTTTGTGAACAGGAAGACGTTAGGAAGTTTCTGTCCTTCATGGTCTGTTCATGCAGGTCCTTGGACACGTGAAGTCAGTTTTGTTTGTGGTCATCATTCAGCAGGTGGAGCACACATTTTGAAACAGCCTGCCTCATGTTTTATATCTTCTGATAAAATGCAATGGTGTGTGTCATATGGCATGCCCAGAATGTCAAAGATGTTGTTAATTATCTGTCTGCATGGTGATTTGACGCATTTCTTTCAAATTTTCATCATTCCCTGGATGACACGTATGTTCAGAATCCACAACCAAAGTTCAGCCACTTTTGAACTGTGAAAGGCTTTTCTTGGCATTTTGTCTAAGAAGTTATTTTCTTTAAGTTAAAACAAAACTTGATGCAAATTTTCAGTTCCTTACGGTCTGCCATTTTGCTGGGCAACAAGAGTCGAAGAACACACTCAGCACACGAATTCTCAATAAATTAACTCTGTGGTACTTAGCGGTGGTGCACAGCTGCATAATATCCAATTAACATTGCGTATGGCCGGTCATCGCACGTCATGGTCCACAGTGACGTCACTTATTGAACTGTCACTATGAATGCAGTCATGTCTTAAGGTTTTATTTAACTTCTGCAGTTTGCAGTTGTTTGCATTGCCCGTTTCATACTTATGTGAACGTAAGGACTTTGTATCTCTGCACGAAGATGTCAAACAAGTTTACTGGGGTGATGAGAATTAAATGAGATGTTATTACAGTGTTCAGTGTAGCTCATTTACCGGGATGCTGATAAGTCCTTAGCCCAGTATATATATGAATATATAAAAATACAATATATACAGTTGAATAAAGAAAGACCAACTTGATGTCACTTACTTTATTATTTCATTATTTAATGCTCAACATGTTTCAGGTATTAATACATCCATCCTCAGGAGCTTGCGACTTATTTGTTGAGTTATTTTGTGGGTTGTATTGCTCTGGTTCGATGTGTGTTGGTGTTACGTTGTGGTTTGGTTGGGGTGGTGTGGTGTGGTGTGGTATCCGTATGCAGGTTTCAGCCTGCATACGGATACCACACCACCCCAGCCAAACCACAACATAACACCAACACACATCGAACCAGAGCAATACAACCCATGAAATAACTCAACAAATAAGTCGCAAGCTCCTGAGGAT
>Ga0123353_10003862_pt1 | contig 19126 bp, 10 predicted proteins | sample TergutLab28metaG_3_FD_92763 | JGI IMG/M metagenome (GOLD analysis project Ga0123353, IMG submission 92763) | Labiotermes labralis P3 segment gut microbial communities from Petit-Saut dam, French Guiana - Lab288 P3 | ecosystem: Host-associated > Arthropoda: Insects > Digestive system > Gut ... | reverse complement strand
ACTATATTGTCCGCACTGCCGCATCGGAAGACGTATCGGCGTGCCAGTCGGCTACGCCGACCAATCGCCCGGCGGTCGATGGGCTACCTTCATACCCCCAAAGTGAAACTTGCAATCGCCCTGATAGACTCCCGAGGGCTTGACATCGACGGCTTGACATTCCTCCCCCAATACGCTACGATAGAATCAGTCTCTTACCTCTATCATCGAGTTATCATGCAATCAAAATTTTTCCACCGTTCCCTTTCCCGCTTGTCGGCGTGCTTCGTTGCACTTGCCATTTTGGGGACTTCCCTTGTACAAGCGGCAGAGTTCAAGCCGTTCGTTACCGTCCAACTCGCCGGTCCCAGTACGCTCATTAGCATCGCCGAAAAAGTGGGACCCCTCGTTGGTGCCCCCGCCGAAGAACTTGCGGCAATGGCACCGTACAAGAATTTGCCCGGGGTCAATCCCGCTGGAAACATCGGATTGGCAATTTTTGCAAGCGATGCTCCGTTCGGTTTCGATGTCATCGTCTCGCTTCCCATCAGCGACTTCGCAACCTTTAACATTCCCGGCTTCACCATTCCCGGCTTAGAAATAGACATCGCCGCCTTGCGTACAATAGCAACACGGCAGGGAAACAAATATACGTTCGTCATCCCCTTGGTCGGCACTTTCGTTGCCCATCAAAAGCAAGGGTATCTCCTCATTGCCACCGAAGATGCCGATGCCTTTGCCGCCACGGCGGACCACAGAAACATTTTCGCCGAAGTGGACGAATTCACCCTCGGCTTGCACGTCAATCTGGACAACATCAGCGAGGAACAATTCGCGAAGATTTGGGGACCGATTGCAATGACACTCGCTATGCGAGGAATGGATGTGCCCGATCCGGAAGATTTATTGGAAGTCTTCGGTCCTGCTGCGGAACAACTTGCAGACATTGCGTCGGCAACATTGGGGCTCACGCTCGATCCCCAAACGTTGAACCTTTCCGGTACAGCCCAGTTCGTGCCCAAAACGGGTACGGCAATGGCAAACATCTATGCGCTGAACAGAGATGCCCTGGCAAAATCTAAACTGGGAGCATTTCTCCTCGACACTCCGAAAACGGTGCTCTCGGGGCATTATCTCAATTATTTTGTGGACTCAGAAATCGAAATGCTCAGCGATATGATCGGCGATATGATCCGCGAAATGCTCGAGGGGGTGTGGGAAGAGGCCGCGGACGGCTTGTTAGAGGGACTCTACGAAGCATTGGACAATGATGAGGACAACGAACAACTCGCCCAATTCATCGAAGCAGTGGAAGCCTTCTTCGAATATTCAGAGGATATCTTGGACTTTTTTGCTCAGGAAAAATTGCTCGATGTTGCGTTCAACCTCGATTCGGATGGAACGTTCCTCCTGGCTTTGGGAACGAGTAACACTGCCGAAGCGGTAGCACTCGACGAAGCATTTTTCGGTACCCTCATGGACATCTATGAAGAAGAGGGCATCAAAGCATTCATTGAAGACAAAATGAAGCGGGACTACGATGCCGTTGCCGGTTATTCGATTTCATGTATTCCGAATATCTTTTCGGACTTGCCCGCCGACTTTGATCTTCCCGAAGAACTTGAGGAACTGATGGCAAGCATTCCGTTGAGTATATTCTGGGCGGTCAAAGAGGGGGAAGCCCTTGTATATGCCGCCGGTCTTGATTTTGCCAAGGCAGAACAGACATTGAAAGCCGCTTTGACAAGAACCCGAACACAGGCACCAGCGAAGATGGGCGGCACCTTTGCGTTGAAGCCGTTTGCGGAACTCGTTATGGATACGTGGCTCCCACTTGCACCGGAAGAAGTAGAAGCGGACATTGAAATGGTACGAGAAATGCTTGCACCCCTTCTCAACGCGAGTGCCAATGCCAAAGTTGTTTATGAGGCGGAGTATCCCGGTGCTGCGTACGCTCAGAAACTAGATGTGTCCGGCGAACTCCTCACGGTTTTCTTTGAACTCAGCCCGGCAGTATCGGCGGCACAAGGAGCGTCACGTCGAATGCAGTGTACAAACCACATCGGGATAATCGTGTTGGCACTCCACAATTATCACGATACACACAATGCGTTGCCGCCGCTGTACACCGTCGATGCCGACGGCAAGCCGCTCCACAGTTGGCGAGTGCTGATTTTGCCGTACATCGAACAAGGAGCACTGTATCAGCAAATCCGGCTCAATGAACCGTGGGACAGTCCGCATAACCGACAGTTCCACAATGTGGTCATTCCGATTTACAGTTGTCCGGACAATCCGATGGCAATGTCCGGCAAGTCGTGCACATATTCAGTCATTGCCGGTCAAGTGCTCGCACCAGCAACGGGAGCAAATCGACAGGTCGGCAACTCCTTTGCGGTCATTACGGACGGCACGAGCAACACGCTCGCCATCGTTGAGGTGAAGGAGCCGTTCAACTGGATGGATCCGACCGCCGACATCACGTTGGACGAGTTGGCAAAGGGAATTAACAAGACGGGTCGCGTCGGCAGTTTTCACGTTGGCGGCATCAACGTCGGTTTGTTCGATGGTTCGCGGCGATTTGTTTCCGATACGGTTCCCTCGGAACTCCTTCGGGTCTTGGGCAATCCGAGAAGCGGCAGACCAGTTACGTTACCGTGAGGAGTTTACCATAAAGAGCGGCGGGTTAATCCCCGCCGCCAAAAATCGTTTCCGCTTAAAAACAAGAGATTTTTAACAAGCGAGGAATTTGGTTGCCTCGGATGTTGCACAATCTGGTTTTCCCCCTGTGCCGCCTTTTTCCAGCTTGCGGCTATGCGGCTATGCCTGCCGCCGTTGCTACACCCGCCGCTCCGAGAGGAGATGGCGACGACGGTTCGCCAGAAATGGGCGAAGTGGCAACAGCCGATCAGTTTTCGGATTCTTTTGAAAAACCTCTTGCCAAAGGGCAGGTACGCTGTAATATAGGCGATTTGGGCAAATACGATTTCCTCTTGACTCACTCCGCTCTTTTTTTTAACATTCGGTTCGGAGTACCGGCTAAATATCCGGAGTACCGGCTAAATACCATGGAAGGCAACCGATATTCGCAGTTATCTTTTTCGGAAAAAATCCGTTCTCGATTCGATTGGAACGCCTCCGGAAAACTGCTCGTCTATTGTGTCGTCATCGGCTGCCTGACGGGACTCTGCTCCGCCGGACTTTTTTCGATTTACTTGGAAATCAAGACCACTGTCCAGTTTATCTATCCCACCGTCGGCATTACCTTGCCCGTTCCCGATGACTACACTGCCACATCGGGACCTTTGCCCGGCAAGGTTTTCGCAACAGCAGAACGAAAAGATGAATTCGGCTACCTCGTACTGCCCCGATACTGGATTCTCATTCTCCTCGTGCCCGCCCTCGGCGGTCTGTTCTGCGGTATTCTCGTTCGCACTTTTGCTCCCGAAGCCTTTGGCGATGGCACGAATCACATGATCCACGCCTTTCACACGCGCAACGGTACCCTTCGCAACCGTGTTCCTATCACGAAAACGGCATCCAGTTTTTTGACGTTGGGAAGCGGCGGCTCCGCAGGGTTCGAGGGACCGGTTATGCTCTTCGGTTCGTGGGCTTCGCACTCTCTTTCACGAGGATTGCAACTCAACAAGCGAGATCGGCGGACTCTTTTGTTGGCGGGGGCATCGGGAGCGATGGGCGGACTCTTCCAAATCCCTCTCGGCGGTGCGTTTTTTGCCGTCGAAGTGCTCTTCGCAAGTTCCGCTTTGCAACTTTCGGCGATTTTGCCTTGTATTTTGGCATCCATCGTCGGTTTTTCAGTCTTTCGATATATTCATGGCGATGTCCATTTCATAACCTTGCCCGCCTCGGCAGGAATTCATTCGCCGCTCGATTCCTTCATGTTCCTGCTGTTCGTACCGCTCATTGCACTGGCGGGGGTGCTGTTCGTGATGTTCGTGCGTGAACTGCGGTATCGGTTTTTTCATCGGTTGCCGATTCCCGATTGGTTCCGACCTGCCCTCGGTGGTTTTTTAGTCGGATGCATTGCATTGATCTTTCCGCAAGTTTTCGGCGGTGGCTATGAGTGGATGTACTACCTCTTGAACGAAGGTTTGCCCTTTCTGTTAATCCTGACACTCATTATTCCGAAGATGCTGGCAACCGCCCTGACGGTTTCTTCCGGCGGTAGCGGCGGACTTTTTGCCCCGTCGTTATTCATCGGCGGACTCATCGGTGGAGTATTGGGACATCTAACACACGTCGCTTTCGAGGCTTTCGGTGTGCCTTACGCGCCACCAGACATTACAATGTGTGTGCTCGTTGGAATGTCCGTGTTCTTTGCGGGAATTGCCAAAGTCCCCTTTGCGGCAGCAATTATCATCTGCGAAATGACGGGGTTCCATTACGAATTGCTCATTCCGTTGATCATTTTGAACTTGTTGCATGTTGCCATTCAATCGCCGTCAACGTCGCTCTACGAGGAGCAGGTGTTAGCCCCGATAGACAGCGGTGCCCATTTCGGACACTATTCGGTCGATTTGCTAAAAGTGCTCTCGGTGCGCGATGCACTTGCCGGACAGAGCGAAAATGTAATTTCCATCCCCAAGTCGATGCCGATAGCGGAGGCGGTCAAGTTGATTGCGTCGAAGCCGGAATCGGCATTTCCCGTGGTGGATGAGCAAGACAAGTTTATCGGAATGGTCGGATCGAACGACATTTGGGGGGCGTTTCAGCACTGGGAAAAGTGGCGAGATCAAACGGTCTGGGGATTGACGCAAACGGAGCCGATTGTGATTTCACCGGAAGACAATTTATACACGGCACTGCGGACATGCATCTTGGAACAGGTTACGGAGTTACCGGTGGTCTCGGCGAATCAACCCGGCAACCTGTTGGGGATGTTGCGGCAAAGTGATATTCTGGTAGCATACAATAGCCGACTCGCTACCGCAAAGTGGGCGTGAAGAGATCGCAAGAGCGGCGTGGCGTTAGCCCGCTGGTTGCAGTCAAAAGACTCTTTCGGCGCGTCACCGGAGGGCTAACGCCACCCCGCTCTTTGTTCTGCCTTGCTCTTGCGCTCTGTATCACGCCTGCTTCACCGCAATCACGCTATTGTGTCCGCCGAAACCGAGCGACAGCGAGAGTGCCGAACGGATCGTGCCTGTACGTCCGTGGTTCGGAACATAGTCCAGATCGCACTCCGAGTCGGACGTGTCTTGATTCAATGTTGCAGGAAAGAAACCGTCTCGAACCGCCAATGCCGTGATGACCGTCTCGATGCCTCCCGCCGCTCCAAGAGCGTGCCCTGTCATGCTTTTCGTCGAACTTACTGCTAACTTATAAGCATATTCACCGAAAGCGGCTTTGATCGACTTCGTCTCCACCGGATCATTGATCGGTGTCGATGTGCCGTGAGCGTTGACGTAATCCACGTCTTCCGGTTTTAGTCCCGCGTCTTGCAGAGCAAGTCGGACTGCCCTTGCCGCTCCCTCGCCTTCGGGATCCGGTGCCGTCAGATGAAATGCATCGGCGGACGCACCGAAACCCGCCAGTTCCGCATAAATCGGCACCCCGCGCCGCACTGCATGCTCCCACTCTTCCAACACGAGAATACCGGCACCTTCACCCATGACAAAACCATCCCGGTCTTTGTCGAACGGTCGACTTGCCCGATGGGGTTCATCATTGAAATGGGTGCTCAACGCTTTCAGTTGGCAGAATGAACCGATGGCAAACTCTGTGATGGCACCCTCCGTTCCGCCAGTGAGCATCACATCGGCACGACCACACCGGATACGATCCAGTGCGAATCCAATAGCATCCGTTCCTGAGGCGCAAGCGGTTACAACAGCGTGTGCGGAACCTTTGATTCCGAGAAATATCGAAACATTTCCCGCTGCTTCGTTCGCAATCATTTTGGGGATCGTCATTGCCGGTATTCGAGAATTCCCTTTTTCGTAGAGTTTCCGATGGGACTCATCATCGACTTCCATTCCACCGATGCCATTGCCGAGTAGTACGCCGCATCGGTTTGGATCGGCGAAGGTGTATTGGTCGAGTCTTGCGTCTTTCCATGCTTCCTGACCGGCAATCATGGCGAACTGCGAGAACAGGGCGGTTCGTTGGACGCTCCGGTGGTCGAGAAAATCGGTCGCTGTAAAGTTTTTGACTTCTCCCGCGACCCGACAGGCGAGCGTGGAAGCATCAAATCGGGTAATAGGGGCAATGCCACTGACTCCATCCTTGACGGATTGCCAAAAGGTTTGAACTCCGATGCCGATGGGGCTGACGATTCCCAGTCCTGTAATTGCAACACGCCGCATAGTTTGACAAAAACACAAAAAGTGTCAATCTGTTCATTGTAGCGTTGTTTTGGGGGGCTGTCAATGGTTGGGTAAACGCTTCAAACTGCTTTTGTGGAACTGAAGCCGACCCGCCGCCGAAGGGTGGCGGGTTCAGTCCTCTTCCCCGGCAGCCTTGACTCCTCGCTCCGGAGCAGGTCGATATTTTTTGTTGGGATCAGGCGGCATTGCCTTGATCTCAAAGGGAGCCTTTTCGGGAATCCTTGCTTGAAGTGCTGGATTTTTCAGGTTCGCAAGGAATCTTGCCATCACTTCGTCGCTCAATTCTGCTCCGATCTGTGTCGGCATTCCCTCCCAGAGGACGGCACCCATCACGGGTTCGATCAAGACGGCATGCGGAATGCCATAGACACCGAGGGCATTGGCAAACCGGCGGTGAGTATCGACGGCAAGGGGAGCCTTCATGTCTGCCAATTTAAGCGTTCCCGGCATATTTTTGAGGGCTTCTTCATCGGTTTCGCAAATCGAAATGACGACGAGTTCATCCTTGTACTTTTCGTGGAAGTATTCGAGGAGCGGCAAACCTCTTCGGCACGGGGGACACCACGTCGCCCAAACTTCGACGAGCACGAACTTGCCGCGTAAATCTTTCGGTGGATCATTCACCCAGCGTTCGATTTCGATGACAGGTTCGCCGCAGATTTCGGCAATGCTTTTGTATTGAACGGAGTCCGCCCAGAGCATCCGTTGCCGTTGTGGAACGGCAGTGCGACCTTCCGATTCAACGAGCCAGGGCTTGCTGTCTTGTCCGAAGGCAAGCAGCGAAAAACAAAACAGGAGACAGACGGAAAACGTGATGCGAATCATCGTACGATCATAAGGAATAGGTGTCAATGTTCTTTATTCTAACAGTGCCGCAGCGGATAATCAAGAGGTGGACAAAGCGCATGTTGACGGTACCCCAATAAAATGTTACCATGCCGCCATCAAAACATTTTGGGAGCAATTTCGATGCAAGTTTACATATCGGGCAAGTTTTTCGACAAGGATAACGCTAAAATCAGCGTCTTCGATCACGGACTTCTCTACGGAGACGGTGTCTTCGAGGGAATGCGGTCATACAACGGCAAAGTGTTTCGCTTGCGTGAACACATGATCCGTCTTTGGAAGTCTGCCAGGGCACTCATGATCGAGATACCGATCACCCTCGAAGAGATGGAGGCAGCAGTTAACGAGACTCTTCAAGTCAACGGCATCCAAAACGGATACATCCGGTTGCTTGTTACCCGCGGCATTGGCACGCTCGGATTGGACGCACACCTTTGTAGCGAGCCGCAGGTCGTGATCATTGCCGCGCAACTGGCACTGTATCCCGCCGAGTTGTACGAAAAGGGACTCGACATTGTTACCGCAGCAACGGTGCGTACGAATCCTTCGATGGTGAGTCCGCAGGTAAAGTCGATGAATTACTTGAACAACGTTTTGGCGAAAATCGAGGGACATCTTGCTGGTTGTGCTGAAGTGCTGATGCTCAACACCAAAGGGGAAGTCGCGGAATGCAGTGGGGATAACGTTTTCATCATCCGTGATGGAAAACTGCACACCCCGCCGCCGGAAGCGGGAATTTTGGAAGGAATCACTCGGCAGACGGTCATTGACATTGCGGTGGACATGGGCATTCCGGTTCGGGAGGCACCGATGACGCGGTACGACATTTTTGCGGCGGACGAGTGCTTCCTAACGGGGAGCGGAGCAGAGTTGATTCCGGTGGTCAAACTGGACGGCAGACTCATTGGCGACGGCAAACCAGGACCGATGACAAAGAAACTGTTGGACCGGTTTCATGAGGAAACGAAGAAATAGGACGCAAGAGCGGCTTGGGCATTGGACCGTGCCCAGCCGCTCTTGCGCTATGTTTTACCCACATTCCCCTATCTCCCCAGTTGCTCTTGCTGGAAAATTTGCTACAATCGCCCTACATCGTTAGTCCCTTTGAGGATGGCATACAGGGACGAAGAATCCCCTAACCCGTTAAGATTTATGTCAAACGTACTCCGCTTTCGGCTCGTTGCCGCTCTGTTTCTTCTCGTTGCCTTGCAACTACCGCTCTTCGGGCAACTTTTTCGTAATCTCCCGCGAAGAGCCGAACGGCAGCCCGCCGTAACTTCCCCCGCCGATGCAATCGTGCAGATGCAACGGCTGACGAGCGAAATGAAGGCAAGTCCGCGTAAAATTACCGAAAACGATCTGAACCGCTGCCAAAGACTCTTGCTCGATGCAGTCAATGATCTGCAACGTCAACTTCCCCGCGAGTTCGATAGGGCAACGGCAAACGATTGGAGCACAACGTTCAAACTTGCCGAATTGCGAGCAACACTGGGGCAACGAACACCCAATCCGGAAATCCTCGAAGCCGTTCAAGCCGCATTCCTTACCGACAAAGAAGGAATCCACTGGATGATGTTCGACGGTCTTCGGACGGCACTGCGACGCTATCAAACCATTGCTCTGATGCTCGAAGAAGACAGATACGAAAGACGGTTGACCAGCGTGTGCGATAATCTCGTTGGTTACATCGAAACGTACAGTGAAGGACGTAGTCCGCTCTATTTCGTGACGTTGAGCAATGCAGCCATGTGGCTCGAAGACATAAGTCTCTTCGATACGCGTGCTGCCAGATTAGCAGAATTGACGCGATCCGCCTGCTCCGGGGTTAATGTGCGGTTGCAGGTCGGGAACGACTTTGTCGCTGCCGGTTTCGTACAAGATATTGAACAAGAGATGGACATCGACGAAGTGATATTGGGAACGAAAGTCATCGGTAGCGGAACACTTTCGGGAACGAGTTCCGCCGAACTCGTTGCGTCGACGAACCGAGCCACCATTAAAGTCATCGCCGATGCAATGTTGGAAACACTGACAGAGGGCACACAGCGGATGGTGACGTTGAATAATCACACGACGGGGACCCTGCGGGGGGAAAAGCAAATCCTGTTCGCTGCCGAAGGAATTACGACGGCACCGGCAAGATCGAGGGCAAATTTGGATGCACAACTTTCGGATGTGCAAATCAATGCTCGTCCCCTTGTCCAACGGATTGCACGAAACCAGATTGAACCCCGAAGTGCTGACTCAATAGCGGAAGCCTCTCGCCGTGCCGAGCGTCAAATGAACGCCCAGATGAATGAACTGATCGACTCAAACATCGCCCAATTGAATGAAAAGTACCAAAGAATTCGGACGGCGGCGATCAAGGCGGGGCTGTTCCCGCGTGTTTGGAATCTGTCGAGCACCACCGAGGAGATCGATTGGTCGATTCTGTTGGGTAACAACTATCAGCCGTCGGCACCGAATCCGGCACCAGCAATGAGTCCGACGAACGGACTGGCGGTGCAGGTGCATCAATCGTCGCTCAATAACATGCTGACGATTCTGCTGGCGGGGCGTTTCATTGACGAAGAGCGATTTGCGGAGCGGATTGGGGAATTTTTGGACGAAGTGCCGGAATTCTTGCAGCCGAAGGCGGATGAAACTCCCGCGAGGGTTTCATTCGATGGCACCATGCCGGTCGATGTGATGTTTGTGGACAACAAGATTCGTGTGGTCGTTCGGCTGACGGACATTCAAGTGATGAACAACGCGGGTAGGTCTTTTACCATTACGGTCGAGTACCAAGTCAAAATGGAGAATGGTGTGGTCGTTTTGGAACAGACGACCGCGGAGGCGTTTCCGACGGGTTTCCGACCAGATGGCGGGGTGTCCTTGTCGGCGGCGCAGACGGTGATTCGGTCGTACCTAATGCGGCGATTGGAGGTATTGCCGAAACGTCAAGAGGCAAAAGCGTTGGACTTGGGCGGCGAGTGGTCCGGCAAGGGACAGTTGATACCACAGTTTGCCTCCACGGAAAAGGGCTGGCTGACGTTCGTGTGGAATTGGCAACCCGCCGAGTGATACCCGCGAAAAACAACGAGCCGCAAACGTCAGGGAGCGAGGCAACGTGTTTTCTTCGCTCCCTAACGTTCGCGACTTTATGTGGCGGACTCGTTATTTGCTTGCGTCAATAACACTGACTCAAGTGTTCGTGAATAGTCGGGAGACACTCTTCCAAGAACCGTTTAACAGTGTCATTGTCATCACCGGCATTGTCATCACCGGCACCGGAATACGCCTGGGCTTGTAGTTTATAAACATATCGCAACTTACGATAATCATAACGTGGTCTATCTGAGGCTTGCCAGGCATCTCCAGAACTCGCCGCCCAGTAAAACGAAATCCGATTATTGAAGTCCAGAGACCGACCAACAAAATCCACTCGCCAGAATTCATTTTGAATTTCACTGATTTCACCATCTTCGGACTGCGTTTGAACGCTGATCGGAACGCGAGCCCGAGCCGCCTCTTTTTCGTAATCCCTACCACCAAAACAGATCTCTGGTGTGTGTACCGTAATCCTTCCGGAAGGTCCTACCATCAACGTTAGATGGACATCCTCCTGTGTATCAGCATGCTTGTAGGTGCGGATGATGTACGAATCCTGAACTCGAAGCATCTTCTCTGCGTTATCACTCATTTTTTGTTCTTCCTCTGCCCTCCACTTGCCGATTTCCATCGGCAACGCCTTTAAGGATGTGCGAGCATCGTCCATCCCTCTAAACGTTCCAAAGCGGCCCGTCAGCGTGCCGGCAAACCACGTAAACGCCAAAGTGAGCACGACGACTACGGCAGTTCCTAACAAAAACGATGCAGTTCCTTTTTTCATAATACGAAGGTGGGTTGGAGATATGAATACTGTTCGAGCAACGACGAGCAACACATGTGAGTAAAACGTTCTATTGTGACAGACCACCGATTGGCGGAATATTGTTTTGGAGAACATCATATATTGCTTTGTTCTCTTTGGTCATGTTTGGAACAAGAGGAATCAGCGACTCTCGGGCGTTATCAAAATACCGACGCGCCTGAGCGGGACGACCATCCAAATGCAGCGCGTAGGAAAGGTGCATACAATAAATCGGCAGTTGGCACGACAGTTCGACAGCACGTTGCAACACGGGAATGGCTAGGGCTGGCTCGCTGGCATTCAGATAAATCAAGCCCTTTGTATCGAGCAAAGTAAAGTTGTCCCTATTTGTTTCCAACGCTTTGTCCACCACTTCCAATGCCTTTGTATGCTGTCCGAGCACCTGTGAATAGAGCATCGCTAAATTGTTCCGGAAGACAAAAGCCCATTTCTCGTCGAGATTTCCCAGTGCCAGACTGTCTACATACAGCGGAATTGCCCGTTCCGGCTTCCCCCGGACAATCCAGTAATCAGCAAGGGCGGTAGTCATTTCGGGGCTGGTCACGGGCAACGGTTTTTTGTCGATTCCGTCGAGAAACTCAACCGACGGAACGTCAAACATGATCTCCAGTGGACCGGACAATCTCTTGTCGAGTTTGATCGCCGCGATTTCGACAGGCGAAGCCCATTCGATGAAGAACCCGCCGGGGATGTTCGTAATCTTCGGTCGGCTCACCCCCTGCGCGAATGCCACGGATGAACAAAGTAGCGCGGCACCAATCAGCGCGGCACAAAGGCAAAATGTGTAACGTTTCATAATTAATCTCCTTTTTACTCCGGTGCGGAGCGAAACCCTATTGACTCAAAAACTTTCTACTATTCTACGTAATCCTCCGGTGAAAAAAATTGGATGACCTCAGGGTCTAAATTTCCTGTTTGCTCCGGCAAACGAACGACAAGGGTTACCGCCTTTCGGGAGTCCACCCACTTTGTTCCAAGCGTGATTTCGTGGTCCTTTTCGGCTCCGTCGGGGAGGACTCCTCTGAGTTTCAATCGTTCCCCTCTTTCGATGCGGTCCATCAACAGGTCGATCCGTTCAAATACTTCGTCCGACGGTTGCACCTGCGACATCAGTACCAACACGGCAGGCAACAAAACCGGCATCATCGACGGCACAAGATCAATTTCATCCAAAAGCATCGTAAAGCCCGCATCGACATCGCCGGACCTCGCAACGCACAAGGCAAGCGGATAAATGAACGAACCGCCGCTCTTGGCAGTTTCGCGGAGGTGCCGTTTGGCACTGTCGAAAACATCCGCGTCCAAAAACAGTTTTCCCATCGTCAAATGCAATGTGAAAATCAATGCGTCTCTTTCTCCCCGCGCTTCTGCCAGTTGGATGCACTGTCGGGCAATCGTGTCGGCATCAATAGCATCTTCATTAGCGATTGCCTCCTGAACCTGCGAATACATTCTACCGTAGGGTTGCGGAAGTTGTCCCATCCGACCCTCGAGCGTAATGCCGCGAAGTGCCGCATCACGCCGAACGAGTCTGGCTTCGTCCGAACGTCCGGCATCTTCGAGGTGAGTCATAAGCCGGTTCCAGACTTCGGAATTCATATTACCGAAACGAATTGCGCTGCGATAAGCGGCGATCAACCTGTCGCGAGCAACCGTATCACCGGGACTCGACTCGAGATACCGTTCCTCGATCATCGCACTGAGAAGGTGGGTTTTATCCCACTCCGGGCTGTATCGGGCAATTACTTCTTGGATTTCCCTCATCCCAGCGTAATCGAGATCCTTTTCGGCAAGTTTCAGGCGAACGTCAATGTATCGCCAGTGAGTTCCAGCCGGTCCCTCAAGCCGGAACAAACGTTCTCTAATCATTCGGACCGTTTTGTCATCCTCTCGATCCAGCGACAATTCTGCCAGCATAACAAATCCTTGGGGGCGGAGCGATTCCGGGCTTTCGTCAAACGTCGTTTTCAACTGCGTATAGGCTTTTTCGAGGAACGAAACACTATCGGTATCTTCCCCTCTCAGGTTTTGCAAGAGTCCGACGAATCGGTCCTTTCTCTCGCTGGACAACCGGGTGCTTGTGATGGCTTCGTCGATGATTTCGATGGCTTCATTTCTGCTGTCGCGGCGGAGTGCGTCATAGATTCGGGCACCGAAATAATCGTCTTCACCATCGGGGAATTCCCGTAATTTTTCTAAAAGGCGGTCAAAGTCGGTGCGAGATGCCAAACTGCTGTAAATCCCGACCATTTCGGTTACAAAAGCCGGATCGTCGATGTAGTGTACTATATTGTCGTCCGCATCTCGAACAAAGTTGATCGCATTGCCCGCGGTGTCTTGCTTTCGCTCAAGCCTGCGAAACTTGACGAGGGCATCGTCCATGGCTGCCAGAATGGTATCTGCCTGGTTGGTCAGGTTTGCTCTGACAACTCCCAAGTGAATAAGACGAATATCAAGGATCCACGGTTGCGATAAGCCGTTACGGAAAGCCTCGAGCGACTCCAACTCTTTTTGAACTGCGTCCAATCCGGCGGGAGTAGCGGCATTGGTTGAAACCTGCGACCGAAAAAACATCATTGCGTGCTCATATTGGAAGGATGAATCTTCAGGGAATAACCTGGCGGCTTCCGCCAACGCTGCTGTTGCCTCATCTAGCCGGTTCAACTGTTGATAGGCTAGCGACATCCCGATATAAGCCCGGTGCAAAACTGCGGGAACGGGGAATCGGGAAGCACGCCGATAATAAGTCGCCGCATGATCCCACTGTTGCGACTCCCCCTTCAGTCGAGCGAGTTGGAGGAGAGACAGCGGGAGCAACTGATAATAGACACTTCGCCGCTCAATGAGGTAATGCTCTTGGAGTGTTCCGAAGTCAACCAGTACTTCTTCGAATCTCTGCACGGCTTCCGCTCTCCGTTGCTGGATGACACCAAACAACTGTTGCATTTCGTCGCGTCGGTTTTCCCGTTGGACTACCTCAAGCCTGCTGGCGGCGACATTTGCTTCCGTACTATACAACCAGGCGGTCAACAGGGTTTGCATGTCGCGGGTTCGCCGAACGTCCCTCGGTCGAGTCTGCCGCATGTCATCGATTGTCCGGGACAAATCCCCCAATCGTGCCCGAGCCTCATCAATCATATTGTGCTGAAGAAGCTGCATGACCAGTCGCCCGATTAATTCTTCGTTTTCACTGAAATTTCTTGAATTTTTAAGCCCCTCGTTCCACACGTCAATCGCTTCCCTGGCGTTTCCTGTATCCAACAGATATTCGCCGAGATACTGATATCCGAGAGGATCACCCGGATTCGCCTTGACGGTACGGCGAAAATGCCCTTCGGCTTCTTCTATCCAGCGGGCGGCACGTTCCAACTCACCTCCTTTGGCGGCGATCCTTGACTGTTGGATGGCATGGAAAGCGGATAATATCAACCCTCTATTGCTATCGGGGGACAATTCCAACACTCTCCGCAAGTCGGGACTGGGGAGGTCTATCTCATCACTGGTGGAATATTGCGCAAGAAATTGGTATCGGGCAAGATAAGCATCCGTTTCATCCGGGTTGCGTAGAACCATTGCTTCCATACGATCGCTTGCCAATGAAAACCGGTCTGCGAGAGCCCTCCTTGCCAACGCATCGCTGGCAGAGCGAGTGAAGTTCACCCGGTCTTCCTTCCCCACACTGACAAGAAAATCGGCGTAACGTTTGGCGATCTCGATGTCTCCCGGCTCCCGGGTGTTCAGTTTCTCCAAAAGGGCATCCATGGTATCAGGGAATGCTTGTGGGAGTTGAAGTTCCTGGTTGTCGTAGGGTTGCACGTGAAGGTTGTCAAACAGAGCCATGGTGATGTAACGCATGGCATCGAAATTTTCCATGTCCTGTAGTGCTTGGGCGGCAACGAACAATTCCTTGCCTCGGAAGATAATCCCTTCAAAGTTCCGGCGGTCCCATTCAAGTTCGAGGAGTCGCTTGCGGTACTTGATCGAACCGGCTGCGTCAACGGTCTGGATAAGGCTGGTGGCAAGGTTGCTCAACTGCTCGCCGCGTTGAAGTCCGGCGGGGGTGCCTCCTTTACCGTAGTCTTCATAGAGACTCTCCAGAATATCGTACAATTTGCTAAGGATCACTTCGTTCGCTTCGCCCGGATTCGTTTGCCGAAACCTGTTCAACAGGTTCGCAGCATCGCTCCGACGTTTGAGGGATGTCTGCCACAGTCGTCCTTGCTCCGCAAGGTTTTCTTCCAGTGCCATCTTATCTTTAGCCAGTTCTGCCTCGTCGACCATCTGCCCAACAACAGCGATGATCCTTGTAGACAGATTCCATGTCTGAACGGAATAGGCTACCCCGGCAATACTCCCGAATAGGAGCAAGCAGATTGCGCCCGCAATAAGCCAGCCCCAAGAGACAGTGTAGGTGTAGATCGGTTCGTCAATCCGCTTCGGTTGCGATTCGGATGCGGTGATTTTACTGGTATCAGGATTTGAAGTTGTCATACTATTTATCCTATTCGGGGCGGATGTTCCCACGGAACCCAAAGAGCATACGCCACCATTATAACTTGCGGGGTGGAGAATTGCAAGTCCCTTTTTTGTCGCAATCGAACGAGAATGCAAAAAAATGCGAGGGAAAAGCAGAATCCGCAGATTGCACAAACTTTTGGGGGAAGGATCGGGTATAATGGGAAGACTGACATGACTTGGCACACTCCTGAAGAAGCGGCACTGTTGGTCGTCCAACGCCGAGCGATGAACGATGACTTTGAGGTCTCCTTTCCCCGACTGGACTTTCCACAGGGAACCGAGGCGGCACTCGATGCCCTCGACGAAGTCACACGTATCGAACGGATGCTTTCCGTCTTCCGATTCGACAGCCGGATTCAGTACGTCAACCTGACTGCCCACGAAAACCCTGTACACATCGACAAGGAACTTTTCGATCTCATTGCCCTGTGTGTCAAACTTGCCGAAGAAACCGGCGGGGCAGTGGACATCACGAGCGGCAACCTCTGGAAAGTCTGGGGATTTGCCAAGGGGCAGGGGCGGATTCCTACTGCGGATGAGTTGGATAACGCACGAGCACTCACCGGCTGGCATTTTTTGGAACTAGACGAGTCGGCACAAACAATCCAGTTCAAAAAGCAAGGCATTGAACTCAATTTCGGTTGTGTCGGCAAGGGGTTTGCCCTCGACATTGCCGCCAAAAAACTCCGGGAACACGCGGTCGAGCGGTTCCTCTTTTCCGGTGGATTGAGTAGCATGCTGGCATCGGGAAGCGGTTGGAAAATTGGCATTGCGCATCCGCTTCGTCACGGTCAGCGGCTTCGGGAGTTGACGTTGAATGATGTGGCGGTTTCGACATCCGGTTCGCAAAAGCAGTTTTTTCGGCACGGTGGTCGCCGATACTCGCATTTGATTGATCCTCGGACGGGACAACCGGCGGAGGGAGTGTACACTGCAACGGTATTAGCCCCGACTGCAACATTGGCAGAACTCCTTTCGACGGCGTTTTTCATTCTCGGGGCAGAAAAAGCGGCGGAGTATTGCCGAACGCATCCCGATGTGTCGGCGGTGCTGACGATTCCTTCGGACAATGCTCCTTTTAGAAACGCTCCCGACCTAGAATTCGGCACCCTGAAATCACTCGGAGAATTGTGTACGATTGAACTCGGGCTCTGAAAGCAACCGCAGTGTCCTTTCAAGTACCGTATCGACCACCTCTTGCACCGTTTGTGGAGCGGTATAGAAGTGCGGGGCGGCAATTTGGATGATGCCACCTGCCAATGTTACGCGCTCCATATTTTGAATATGAACAAGCGACAGCGGCGACTCCCGAAAGAGCAGAATCAACCGCCGACACTCTTTGAGTTGCACTTCGGCAGCGCGGTGAACCAAATGCTGATTGACTCCCGATGCAACACAAGCGAGCGTACTGCCCGAGCAAGGAGCGATGACCATTCCGTCAAAATAAGAGGAGCCGCTGGCTATCGGAACATTGAAATTGTGCGGATCGTAAACCGTTAGCCGATCATTCATTTGCGGCGGCGAAAAACCCTCGTGAGCGGCAGATTGATGCCATGCCAGACTCATCACGAGATGCACTTCGTGCTGTTTTGCGAGCAGCAATTCGAGCAGACGCAAGCCGTACACTGTACCGCTTGCGCCGGTCATACCGAGAATGATACGCATTTTTTCTAGTATTTCCCGAAATTCCTATCGTCGAGATCAATCTGAATATCGGCAGTCTTTCCGCCGCCCCAAGCGTCGTCACGCACTGGTTCGGACGGATGCGCCCCCACTACTGATTTCGTAGTCGTCGGTTTGTAGGCTGCCGGTGGTGCAACCGGCTTCGGCGGCATAGGTTTTGCCGCTACTATCGGCGTATGTGCCGCTGGCTTCGGCGGCGCGTAAGACGCGGAAGTCGCTCCCTTCTTGGAGTGCCCTCGAAGTTTGAACCGATCCACCTGCTTTTGCAGAGTCGTTGCCATTGCACTCATCTCACTGGCGGCACTTGCCGACTCTTCCGCTGCCGCCGTGTTCTGTTGTGTGACCGAGTCAATCTGTTGCAAACCGATGGTGACCTGATTCACCCCCTGCGCCTGTTCATTACTGGCGACCGCAATGCCTGCCACGAGGTCGGTTGTCTGCTTGATCTGATCGACAATCGTGTTAAGTACTTCAGCAGTGCGGGATGCCACTTCCCCACCCTTTTCGATCTCATGCCCACTCTTTTCAATGAGTTCGGAAGTTTCCTTTGCCGCCTTGGCACTGCGCGAAGCGAGATTGCGCACCTCTTCGGCAACGACGGCAAAACCTTTGCCATGTTGACCGGCACGTGCCGCTTCGACGGCGGCGTTGAGGGCAAGCAAATTCGTTTGGAAGGCAATGTCGTCAATGACTTTGATGACCCGCTGGATTTCGTTGGAGTTCTGCGTAATCTGTGCCATCGCGCTGGTCATGTCCTTCATTGCTGCCTGTCCGTTGGTTGCCGCCTGACTTGCCTTATGTGCTAAATCGCGTGCCTGACCCGCACTTTCTGCATTCGTCTTCGTCTGACTGCTGATTTCGCTCATCGAGGCGGTAATTTCCTCCAAACTGGCAGCCGATTCCTGAGCACCGCTCGACAGGGCTTGCGACGCACTCGACACTTCATTGGAGCCAGTCGCCACCTGTTGGACACCTTCGCCAATTTCCGCCATTGCCTGGTTGACTTGGTCGAGCATCTTGTTGAGATTGATGTTCATCGAATCCTGATCGCCGCGAATCTTCGTTTCGACATTGTAATGGCCGTCCGCGAGATCATTTGCCAACTTTTCCACATTTTGGAACTGTTTCAAAATTGCTTCCACGGCGTGTGCCAAATCCCCGATTTCGTCCTTGCGATTCACATCGCTACTGGGAATCTCAATGGACACATTTCCGTCATCGGCGATGAGTTTCATCGCACCGACTGCCCGCTTGAGTCCCGACGTGATATTGCGTGTCAAGACGAAACTGATGATTAATCCCGCAAAAACGGCACCGATGACCGTAAACAAAAGGATCCATACGACTCGGTTACTAAACGCATCGTCCTCCGCCTTCGCTTTTTTTACACGATCCTCAAAAGTCGGGAGAAGATCTTTGATTCCGGCGATCAATTCTTTGCCAATCTTTCCCGTCTTTTCATCGATGACATCGTATTCATCTTCCAGCCTGAGAGTTTCCTGAAATGCACTATGCCAGCCTGACAGGTTTGTGTTGAGATCGGCAAACATTGTTTTACCATCAGCGTCGGACTCAATCCGAGGTTTCAATTCCCTGAGCGTTGTTTCAATCTCGACGTACTTTTCATTGATTTGTTCCTCACGAGTCTCTTTACCCGCCGCGTTCGTTGATGGGAGCATGTACTCGGCATACAAACGTCGAATTTCAGCGACGTTCAGGAGCAACCCGCCGATTCGGCTTGCCACGATGCCGTACGGTAAAACGTCCTCCGCCGCATCGCTCTGGGCATCTGCCGGTTGGTTCTTCGCCAGTTTGTTGAAATGGTCTTCCAGTTTGTGGAGGT
>Ga0123353_10003861_pt1 | contig 19132 bp, 15 predicted proteins | sample TergutLab28metaG_3_FD_92763 | JGI IMG/M metagenome (GOLD analysis project Ga0123353, IMG submission 92763) | Labiotermes labralis P3 segment gut microbial communities from Petit-Saut dam, French Guiana - Lab288 P3 | ecosystem: Host-associated > Arthropoda: Insects > Digestive system > Gut ... | reverse complement strand
TTGAGGTAAATGTAAGGTGAAAATTGCTCATTACTGATTGGTGTTGAAGTAGGATTTAAAATTTCCCCAGTTCTATACTACAGGGTGATTGACTCCCCCCCCCCCCCCCCAAGCCTAATTAATACATATTTGCAGAGTGAGTTGTCAGCTGGTTAGTGGGTTCCCTCACACACACAAGGACAGTAAAACATATTGTATGATCAGTTGGCAGGCCTATCCATATTTGAAAATTGTTCATCATAAGACCATTTTACAATGTGTAATATTACAGTAGCAGTTTGAGACATCAAGCATCCAGCGTTTAACAATAACACAGCCTTCTGTGATTTCTAGGCAAATTTATTAGGTTTCCATAGAGATGAACAGCGCACATTCAGCCGTGGACAATGGGACAGCCATAATTCCTGATTATTTATTTATTTATTTACTTACTTGCTTACTTACCAAGTACAGTCATTAGAGACTGCACTGTGTTTCCTGTGGTGCAATGTTCTGCTGAAAATATACATAAAGAGTGTTGAAGAATATGTAGTTTCTTTTAACATCTGGCATTTATACCATATCTTCAGTACTTTTATGTTTATTCAGTGTGATCTCTGCATAATGTGACAGTTTTTACAATCCCAGCAGCGTGTGTTATGTGAGCTTATAAAACCATTGGGATAAAACCAGATCTCATACCTCATAAAACAACTGGAGGTGGAGGGGTTAGCTAAATGTACCATAATGATTTTTTTTAAGTGCTGTATTAAAGTTTGTTTTCAAATTTTACGCATGTACCACAAGATTTATGCATTTCTCTTGGAATTCTTGACAGTACACACATCAAGCAGTGTGATGAGGTGCTTATATTCGGTGGGTCTGAGGTTAAAATGATAACCCATAATTTGGCCAACCTGACTTACAGTTTCTGTGATCCCTTCAGATATATGGGGTTAGGGCAGAACATTTTCTACTGTATACTTTCCAGTATAATTATTCATTCATCCTGTCATTTGACACAAGATACAAACATTGTGAAGAGAAGAATTAATAAACTGTCTAAAAAGAAACACATTTTTGTCCACACTGTACCTTGCTGCAGTTACACACCCATATGCACATATGCAGACAGTGTGCACAACTGACCATTTGGTCCTAAGATCAGTCTGTGTGTTACTTGGTACTGTACCCTGTCAGCTGATTTTTCTGTTGGTGCAAGAGAACTTGGTTCTTACAGGGGCAGCCTGTGTAATAGGCAAATTGGTCAGCTGTCTAGTATGTGAATTAAGTGGGGAGCTAAATTACAGGGAAAATATCAAAGTAAAATCCTATTTTATTTATAGAGTGCCTTACTTAGGGCTTGTGCGAATCTTGGTTTGGGTGTTGTGCTGGCTCACTGATTGTCTAAATGAGTAACTGCTTGAAGGTATAGTCTCATGCAGTACTGCTAGTTTGTCTGATCTCAGAAGCAGTATTGGACAATGGACAAATCAAATAATTGTGCTTCAGTTGAAAGCAAATATGTTGAAAAACATTAAAGAGAAAATGGGAGCAGAATATCTCCCCCCTTCCCCCCCTCTAACCCAGAAACCTCAGCTAATATCTGCCCTTGGAGTATGTGTGTGTGTGTGTGTGTGTGTGAGAGGGGAGGGGAATGTTTATTTACTTTGGATGCCAGTTTCCAGTATCTCGTTTAGGGCCACCCTTGGGTTACTGGCTGGCCTTGACATCCACACAAGTTGTATTAAAGCCAAAACAGGAGTGAACTGCCCTTTGTTTCTTATATTTGTGGGTGTGTGGGCACACAGAATATTTTTGGTTTACACTCAAGTTTCAGTCATTATGAAGGATTTGTTTTGATGACCTGCATTATTACTTGTCTGTCACCTGGTAAATTACATTAGTTTTTGTCACTGACACTTTTCCCACAAAGCTGTATCACACATGTTAATACACATTAACTTTAATATCTATCTATATATGTGTGTGTGTGTGAACAAAGTCTGTTTTTCTGACATTATTTAGCTTTGTATTTCAGTGACGGTTATGTGTTCTGAACAATATATAAATGTCACATTGCGGACAGTTGAACCATTCAAAGGGCGTATATACGTTGTTGGGCGTTCTGATACATGCAACAGTGAAGGAAGTGGACAATACACCACAACACTTAAAGTACCAATGTCTGGTTCTGGATCATCAAATCGGTGTGGAATTATGATTATCAAATCCTTTGGTGAAACAAACCAGTATGTATCCAGTTATAAGAATATAACAAAACAAGACTCTTGTGAAGCAATTGAATCAAGTTACATTAAAAGTAAATTTATTGTTATTTATTATAGAATGCTATATATTTCAACAGGACACTGATGTCGACTGTTGTTGTGATACAACAAAACCCAATCATACAGCGACGTGGTGACCGTTCAGTGAAGATTGGATGTTTATTGAATGCTAGCTTATCGCAAAATTACACTGTAAATGCAAGTCTTGTTGTGACTGGACCAGAGTAAGTAAATGTGAGACGTAGATTTACTTCATAACTGTCTGTTAGACACTATATCTCTACTGCAAGATACCATTTAATTAAGAAATGTAACTTCATGTAAATATAATTAAGAGTAAAGTGGAATATCGTAGTTTAGTTATGCATTGTTAACAGTTTTTCCACAAGAAAGATACCAAAGTAGATGGCTCAAGCAGTCATGCATTTTACTTCTTTATGGAGGGAGGGGGGGCTTACTTGGTTTGAACCTTGGTCAGGACACCCACCAGCTATTCTGATTGAGGTTCTTCATGGTGTTCTATAGTACTTCGATACAAGTTTCTGGGAAGTGCTTAAAATTGAGCTGTCACAGCTTTCTTTAACATGTTTCCATATTCTTCATTCTGGTCACTTAATGCAGTATAGTCCAAAGAAGTCATTCAATAAAAAGGAGGTAAAATAAAGCGAGAAAACAAAACTCTATAGGCATCAGTTTCATTTGATCATCCTTGCTCTGTAGGTTTCTGTGTTAAGTGTATTATTTAGCATTGTTTGAAATTGCTAAGATTATGTTGCATCAGTGACAGATGAATGAACATGGATCATTGCTGGAATAATACTGGCATGGGAGAACCAAAGTATGTGGAGGAAAACCTGAGCCTCCACAGTGAGCAGCCAGTGCGTAACCACCTGTGTTGTGGAACCACATTTGTGTTTGAGCTTTGTGAGAATTATTACATGAGACTTGTTCAAATGAGAGTGCTTTGTGGATTGTTGTGAATGAAGTTGTAGTGGCCATTGAAAATTGACATAATTGAAATACCACCTGCTGGATTTCTCTTATAAAGAACTTCGTGAGATGTGGTGGAGACAGTGCACCACTGCGACCTTGATGTCTTTGCCCTGAACGTATGGTATTTCATTAGGGGACTGAACATGTGGAAGTCATATGGTGGAAGTTTGAGCACCTTCCAGTGCATGGAGCACAGTGTGTTATGGATAGCATGAGACACTTTCTCTTGATGGCAATACAAAGGCCTTGGAGGCTTCCACTGATGGTTGTGTGAGGGTCCCTGAATTCCTTAATGGTAAAGAGCTATAGATTCAGGTCAGTTCAGTGGCTCCAGCAACATCTTGAGGAGTTCTTTGTAGAGAAACAGTCGTGGCTCATGTGTCAATGGGATGCCCATTTCACTGTCCATGAGAAGTATTTTTAGTGGCCCTTACTCCTTTCTGATAAAGTAATTTATTCAATCAAACACAACATATATATAATCATTAATACATATTTGCCAACAATGTATTAATGATTTTATATATATATATATATATATATGTTATGTTTGAATAAATTACTTTATCATATTGTATACCTGGGATGGCTCCTATAAAAACCCTACTTCTTTGCCCAGAACATCTGTAATATAATCATTATTAATGACACCTTGGATGAAGCTGTTGGTCTGTTCTACTTGTAACAATTACAACTGTTCACTCTATATTTTTGCCAGACTTGCCTGGCATCTTCTTTCTCTGTTTATGTTCATAGAGCAGCTTTGAGATTTCATTTTCAGTGATTCTTTCCAGTTGTCATAGCACATTCTTTGTGTGCTTTTTTATTATTATTATGCTGGTATCAAGTTTTCCCACTTCTCTGATCTGTGCCTTATGATCATGATCCTGCCACAACTGCAAGGAAGTGTGTTTCTTCTGTCTGCATTATGTTGTGTGTAATCATTATTTACTAATGTCTAAGACCGTGATTCTTAACCTATGCTGCAGCTCACACCCTCTTGGTTTGCAAAACACATTCTCAGACCCATAACACAAATCATCAAAAGGAGGCCAGGTTTTTACACCTAACAGGCTGTGTAACTATAACACAAAAGAAAATTAAATATGTGTTGTAATTTCTCAGTAAACTTAATAAAAATTTGGCTTGTCTCTCACCCTGGGTTAAGAATAACTTGTACATAGTGTGCATCTTAATGAATGTATATGTAACATGAATGACTTTTGCTGATGGCTCTATGGCCACTCAGAATAAAGGTGGGTTTTTGTGACTTCATAAAATGATTCACTGACAGCAGAGTGGACTGATGGTACTTTATATCCATACAAGATTTTACTACAAAGCAGTCTGCCAATAATTAAGGCTTTCTTTTTTCTTTCTGCCTTTCTCTCTCTCTCTCTCTCTCTCTTATTCCTTTGCCTCCCTCACATTGGTGAAAGTTCATGTTGTTACTAGTGGTGAGATGATCAGACAAATAGTAATTGTGCCATTAAGTGAAAGTGAACATACTCTTTCCTGTTTTGCATGAGAAACTTTATCTACTGTGGTTGTGCAACATCAGTTTTTGAGGAAGTTTGCAAAGGGCCATCCCAGCAATTCAGTAATTGTCAAATGGTGTACACCAGTTACTACTATACGGTGTATTACCCATAGGAATCCTGGCCAAGGTGAACTGCCTGTATGTGATCATGTGGAGGAAGGATGTAGCATGCTGTCACGTGCAGCCCTTATCAGTAATGTGCTTAGTGAGTCGTGAACTAGGATTACCAAAAATTACTATTTAGAAGGTGTTACATAAATGGATGAAGTTCAAGCCAAAAGGATTCAGTTACTGCAGTCTCAGGTGACAGCAAGATATGTAGTGTGTATGGAGTGAAATATTGTGGCATGTTTGCATACTCACTGTTACAGTGAACATGCATCAGAGTTTTCTGTGTCTTGTTGAGCTACATGTCACCAATATAAAAATGTTAGGTGTTGCACAAGAATGCATTTGTGTGTGAATTTGTCACCAGGAGCAATAAAACGTATGTAGATCTCCATGCAAAGTGCCTGATACTTTTGTCTTATTTTAACCAAATTTGGAGTTTCTCGACAGATTTTCATTTAAGTCCCCAATATCAATTTCACGGAAATCCATCCAGTGGGAGACCCACTAATAGAGATGGATGGAAGGGCAGACATGATAAGGGTAATGGGCACTTTCTGCAACTACACAGATGTGCCTAGAATGAATGAATGGACAGTGGGTTTGAGCCCTCATCGGTTCCAATGCACTTAGGCCTTTTTAACAGGTCTAAAAGGAGATGAAAATTTGGTGTTGTAATGTTACATTGCATGGCATAAGATGAAGACTTCATGGACAAGTTCATATTCAGTGATAAAGGCACATTTCAACTAAACAACAAAGTGAACAGATGTCACATCCACGCCAGGACAGTGAAGTTCCCGAAAGCATTGCTGATCATCAACCTTTTCTGTGCCGTGAGTGTCCACAAAGCTTGCGCACCAGTCATTCTGTAGACAGTGGTGAATGTTATGTCACACCTGGACGTGCAGTAACATTTCTTTGTCCCGCAGCTTCAGCAGGACAGTCACAACTCACTTTCTAACAGGAGAGTATGCTGCCTTATCACCTGGAAATGGCATTATTTCTCAATGACACATTTCTCAAGTGATTCAGCTGAAGTGCACCTGGTATCATTTGGCCTCCCTGTTTACCTGACATCATGCCCACTGTTCCATTTATGGTGCAACATCGAGGACTTAGTGTACTTTGCACCACTGCTGTGATCCAGAATAATGTAATTTCAGTCGACTAGTATATGCCATGATTATTGTGGGATAAAAGTACTTGTAGCTGACCTGTGTCATGTGACCAAAACAGCCTGCATTGATGACCTGTGACCATTTGTGAAAAAACTTAATATTTGGATAGTGCTTCATAGTAAAGCTTCCTGTATGCATTCTCACTAGGAAGTTTACTGTTTATCTGATTGTCATGCCAGTAGGAGAAAAATTAACTTACACAAATGTGGCAGGAAACTTGGAATATTGCGAGAATGCTTTGCAGTAAGAAAGCTTTTTTCTTAGTGTTCTCAGTAGAAAAGTACTAGTCCTCCAGGTTCTTTAATTTGTGGGTGCCCTGTGTAAGGTTTCAGGCTGAACATGTGAATGCTGAACATGTGAATGTTTCAACTGTTGTGTATTAGGAATGTCATGTCATCAGGTCAGTGGAGATAATTAATTTGACAAAGATCTGTTCTATGAGCTGCCATTAGTAAGTATTTAAGAGTGTGCATAATATTAATAGTTGATTTAGCTCCAACACAGTAATGGTTTCTTTTCAGTAATCTAATAGGAGGAGGTACTACTATTATCAACACAACTTCAGTTTCGCCAACTGTCCACATACATATCATTGACCACAATACAGGGAATCCTAACATCAGAGAAGCACAGTTGGGTCAAGAACTGGAATTTAGAATTGATGTTGATCCTGACAGTGGTAATAAATTTGTAATTGAAACATGATCTCTTTATGAACTGTTGCCTATCTTTATTTAGGTTTCATATTCACTTATAATTTATGTAGCATAGCATTCAAATTCTGAACACATTACATTCAGAGTATTTTCTTTATGGTACAAAGTAGAAATCTGGACATGAGTTGCTATGTTTTGTATGCATATTTTAAATTTTTTGGTCTTGAATTTGTACAGTGAATGACATTTGTGTGCTAAATATCCATGTTATATGACACACAACCTAAATTTCAGGTTCTCAAAAACTAATCACAAATACTGTCCAGAGACAACTACACATTTGCATGTACTACATGCAGCACTTTGGGAGTTTGCTGATGCCATCTTCAAGCAATTATTATTCTACTTTCTTTCCTAAAAGGGAAAACTTAGGCTTTTCAGATTGCCATGCTGTCTTTGTGTGATATTCTCTGTGTGTGTGTGTGACCCATTTCAACTGTTGAACCACATTACCAATCTCTGGAAAATGTGCTTTGAACATCATACAATTGGAGTTCAATCTGATGCCATACTTTCAATATTATGCTGTGAAAAACAACAGCATGGCACATGTGAAGGGTTGTGCACTGGTGCCAGTTCTTTCATGTATTGAAATATGTATGGTGACAGATCTGGGCAACATATGCAACTTTGTTCTATTAATATTGCTGTAAACTCCAAGATGGTGAATGTGTGGAAATTTTCTTCACTTTTAATTTGCATGAAAATGCATCGTAAAGCAGAAACTTGTAAGAATGAAGATGGGATTAATCTGTGCCAGAACAGAGATTATTTGTGGCCTTTAGTGACAACAGTAATGCCCCTTTAAGTTCAATAAAAGGGAGGTATTGCTGGAGCTACTCAAGAGGACATTGTTTCACAGAATTTTCTAGTTAATTATTTTATATTACAGGCAGAACCAGATTTTAATACTGGTCATGCATGATTTATATATGAGTGAGTTCTGTTTCAGTGCCTAATCATTCCATTTATCACCACAGTCTCCCAGACTTCAGAAATAATTGTTCTCCTGTAGGTTGTCCTCCTTGAAATTGAAGGTGGCATGTGCCCTGTAGAAAATAATGACCAGGATCTGATGGACTCAAAGATATCTATAAAAAGTAAATGGGAAACACAGTTTAGTTTCCCATTTTGGGTCATAAGTGAATTAAACATGGCTCCTAGAATTGATGACAGCAGGGGAAAATTGTTTTATACACACAGTAGATTTTATATTTTTTATTCATAGCCTCTTCAGTTTCACTTTATAGAGCTGTCATTTCTCATCAATAAAATTGTCATTTTGAGAATCGAGTATCAGGCAATTCAGTTTTGCGTGGATATCTTTACACCTAGGAAAATATGTTTGGTTTTATTTGTTATTACAATAAATCTGTAATATCTGAATTGTGGAATTGGAATTGACTTTTTTCACTAGGATGGCCTGGAATTGGGATTTGGTTATTGGTGTCAGCAAAGTTTCGTTAGCTGGTTCATAATTCCTTTATGTGTATGTTTTAGGTCCATTTGACATCATGGCAGGACATCTGGTGGCAACTAATGAAGATGGTAGTGAATCAATTCTCCTACTAAATGATAAGGGCTGTCCTCCTGACCGTTTTACCTTTCCAGCTTTTAGCAAGGCTAGTCCCAATTCTAAGTCTCTGATTGCAAACTTTCGAGCATTCAAATTCCCTAGTTCATTTATTGTTCGCTTCAGTGTGATGGTGCAGTTCTGTCCAGGAACATGTCCTCCTGTAAGTAGTCACACGCTTTTAACTTGCACTAGCATTTGACACAAGTCGGAAGTAATTTTTAATGTTTTGCTTATTTGTAAGAGACTGGCTTTTCTGTGTATAAGGAACTCAGGTCAGCAGCAGAAGTAATATATTTGTTACTGTTGTTCTGTCTGGGTAATATTGTACAATGGAACATTATGGTGTGATGCCATGTAGTTTGGTAGATGGTACCAGTGTTTCAGAGGAACCTGCTGCCTCTCTGTAATCATCTATTAGAATGCATGGTATAATATCAAAGAACAGTGTATTGCAGCCTTCTGCTGCACAGAGGCCATCTGAATATCTTCAAACCATACATGAGCACTAAACCGATTGTTAACCACTTTACCTCTGGGAAGGTACCCATCATACAGGAGGGTGAGTGGGCCTGTGGGCTAGTCTGGATGGGCATAGAAAATCTCGCCCCCACTGTGATTCAACCCCTGGACCCTCTAGCCTGTAATGAGTCGCTATGCTGACTATGCTGTCCTGGTTGCCAATTATCAGTATTATTGTAATAAAAATTAATATAATAGTTTATTATAATGTAACTGTTAGGACTCATACTATTTTTAAGGCTTGAAGAATGTCACAGAGAAGCTGGCCTCTGTTTGTCACATATGATATTTATGAAGTACAAACTCTTCCATTCTATAATGTTATAGATGAAATACACTTGCACTACTCATTATTAGAACAAAAATAAAATGTAAAGAGTGGGGGTGTTCTAGTTTGCACTCTAAAGTTTTGCTGACTCCACCCACCTTTGTGTGTTGAGAAGTTTCCAACATAGAATATTCCCACACAGTATGCATGAAGCCTGATACAACTTACCAGTAAATATTGCTTACTGTGTGTCTGATGTTCACCAGATCATGAAAAATTGCCCTTCATTCTGCTGAGGTACCATAAGTTAAGTGTGTTTCAAAACACTAGGCAGAAGGCATAAGATGGGTGGTCTGCAGCAAGCCCATTACTGTCATCAAAAAAACATGGGGAAATTTTTTTCTTCAGTATCCTGCTGTGACCCCGCTGTGGTTTCTCAATCCCCAGTAGATGCTGAGATTAATGCCTCCTTGTGTGCTTAGGTACATCATCACATTCTGTCACCAATGTTTTAAAATATTTGCTTCAGTTATGGTGGTGGCATTAAGTAGCCATAACCAGGTTTTAGGTATGTAGTTTTCTTCAGTGTGTATGTGCATATTCAAACTTGTAAAGTACCATTCATTAGCTGTTATCCTGTACACACCTACCATAATATGGTTTGTACTTCATGGCTTCATAAATTGAAATGCAAGAGCAGCTAATGACAGTATTCAACAGATTATGACCATCAACCCATTTTCATTAACCATTTCAACACATTGGAAGCATAGAATTATAAAAAAAGGAAACATGACATGAAGCAGTGTGGAGAAAAAAAAAACTGCACAACGTCCTGTCAATTTTACATTGAATAATTTGTACTGTTTTATTTAGACTGATTGTGGGAACGGAATTATTTCGTACGGTCGACGCAGAAGAGACACTGCCACCAATGCCCAGCTATATGAAGAAATGCCACTGTACACAGTGCTTACAGTTTATAGTCCAAAGTTGGTTCCAAGTTCACTTTTGTCAGCTTCAGAAACAAATGGCAAGATTGTGATTGGTGTGATGGAAGGTAAGTGTAAAGTACAACTTGATCTTAAGTGTTTTTCTGTGAGATCTGTGTAGGTAAGACATGTCAAACTTATATTTTGGTGTACTGAATTTGACTCCTAGGTCAGATAATTTTTCTTGAGTGGGTTCTTAATAGTATCGATCATTTGAAGACAGTACACTGTAGCCTAGTTGGGATGAGATCACTTCCTCCTCTAACATACTGTTTCACCATTCGTATTCATCTTTGTGCTTCATTTTCTACTAAAAAATATCTGCAGTCACTAAAATTATTAATATATTCACATTTCTGGTTTGAAATTTCTGACATAAAGTATTTGGTCAGACAGTTAATTTCATTATACAGGTGAACACATTAAATATATTTTAACTTTAATGTAGGACATCCTTTTGTGTTTTCAATAATTAAGCTTGAAGTTGATAAGGAAACATACATTCTGTTAACACAGCTCTTTTCTTTGCACTATATTCTGCAGTGTTTGCTTATGTTGCAACCTGTACTGTGCTGCCATCTTCAGGTTTTTGCAGTATTTGTAAAACATGCAGGAGAAACTATAACAATATTAGTACCGTGAAGTTAGTTAATGGTTTAATGTTTTAAAATAATGATTACATTAAGTTAATATTTGGGGAATGAAGTCTGAGGCCTTGTACATTGCATGTTACAATTGGTTTCCTTTTGTAAATTTTGCTTTGTTGTTCCTTCTGTAGTCATATCACTGGCTTTAGTTATATGTGATATCTATCTTCTGCATGGATTTCTGTAGCTGTTATGGACATACTGTCATATTTTGCCTCTGGTTGCATTATTCCTTTTATGTTGTGTGATCAGATAACTTGTGGATTGAATTTGTTTCTTTGTAACAACAACACTTACCTTGTGATCAGTGTGGATCTCTTGGGACTCTATATAACCAGCAAAGTGATTGTGCCACTGTTAAGAGAATATTATGAGGTGCATTGTTTGAAAGAAAGGAAGTGCATCCACTTTAATTGTGGTAATTTCTTAAATCAGATTTTCGTTAACATCATTTATTTTCAGTAAGTATATAAACTGCAATTCTATTTCTTCTACCTGCTGTGAGGAAATGCGTTTCTGCAGTCTCCATTCCATGTATTTGTTCTTTCATTGATATCTAAATTTTGCATCCATATTCAAGCATATGTATGATGATTATTCTATTTTCATAATGTTTGCTTTGATTCTGACCTTTCCCTAATATTGTATATTTTATAGTTCAAAAGCACTGTTATGTTATTATGGTTTAGTTAATGATATGGTCATTAGTTTATACAAAACTGTATCCAGTAATTAGATAATTTGTGAATAATGAACAGGATGATATGTCACAGTTAACTGTCAGGACATAATTTATATTACTGTGTCATTACCTGCTTGAAGGGACCAAAGAAAACAATGAGAAACGTCAGTGAAGACAGCTGTTGTCCTAACTGAGAGTCGTACCAATCCTCATGGGCTGCAGAACTAATCAGAGAATAATTGCACTGGGATATCTTCTTCAGCTGCTTGTTCAGAGGCATCAGGGTCTGTTTATATTTTTTATGAAGTCTGTGCTGTCTACCAAGGTTGGTGAAGGAAAAGGAGACTGTGGATCAGGAGTCTTTATAGCTGAAGAAGCTGATGGAGTACGTGATATCATAAATGTAGATATGCAGACACATGTGGAAGACTTATAGCCTTGGGATTACTTTCTTCACCTGTGGAAGTCAGGATTTCTGGAGTATCAGTATCCAGATTAAAGGAATTCTACTGTAGTTGCATTATTTTTTCTCATAGCTTACATTTTAGTTCCAGTAGCAATGCACAAATTTTCCAAATGTGTAGGAGCCACCCCAAAATTCTAAGTGTCAGTTGGGTGACATGAATCAACTTCGTATTCAGTACCCACAAATATTAGGCACCACCTACAAAATTGGGTGTGTGATGTGGAGGCCAGGATTTGTGTGCCTCTTGTCTAAGTAATCAAATTGCAAAGTGACATGTATTTGATATAATTAAATAATGTTGGTCTGTGCAATCCATGACTGCATGTAGGGGAGTGGATTTACAGCTCCATGCCTTCTTAACCTAGGTACCAGAAGGAGGTGAGTGGTCACTGTCATGTAGCACTCAATTTACACCTGGGGAAAGCGAACCCAGAACCCATTCGGTGGGAGTCTTTGGGGGCCTCAGCATCAGTCTCGATGCTTTGGCAAAGACGAAAATCTCTTGCCCCTGCAGAGAATGAGGCCATGATGCTTCAATTATCTAGCCTGTAGCCTAGACACTACTGACTGTGCCATGCCAGCTCCCACTGAATATGGTTATATAATATATAAGAAAGATAATAAGTTAAAATAAAATATGGAATGAATGTAGTGGTAAAGTACATTGTGTAATGTTATGTGTTGCAGATACACCGGGTTCTGTCTGTATTTACTACGGAGCTATTATTGGCCTTGCAATTGCATGGATCCTTTTACAGTTCTTAATACTGGTTGGTTGCTACCTTGTGGTTCGAGAACGATTCAAGAAGAGGATAGATGATGATAGTAACAGCATGCAACACAAATTGCAAGATGACTTCAATGTTTTTGATAACAGTCGGCATGTCCATTGGGCTGATGAAGGAAACTGAGGTTGGTGTGTAATTTACTGAACTGGAGAGGGTCTTCAAAGTAAAGTAAAATAATATAGAAAAGTGTTATATTAACCAATAAACATGCACTTTAATGTTAAAAACACACAACAGGACGATGTCACTTAAGATAATACACATGGTGTACCATACAAAATTTAATTTACATTAGGTGTGTTATTAGCAGTAATTTGTTATATACACATACTTAATTTTGCTTTCTGGGATTATTAATAACACTAACTTTGACTGCTTTTGGGAGCTATATGCAGCTTAAAAGACAGAATGTTTTGTGTTGACATTGCAGGACTAATTATGTTGTTTAATTTACACATTTTATGGAATACATCATAGGTTGTATGTCTAAAATGTGGCTTATTTCAAAGTGGTCAGTTATCATACACCACTTGTATGCTGGAGAAATCCTTAATAGTTATGAAAAAGACAATGCTGTTGGTAATAAATTGTTGGTTCAAAACACATTGCACATAATAAAATGATCACTGAAGAAAGTTAGGGGTTTTATTTAAAATGTGTGGTTATTTTGGGTCATTATTTCAATATTTTGCAGAACAGTTCTTTCATTTTCTGAAATGCGTCCAAAGGTTTGGGAATCACAGTTTTTTGAATTTGTAAGACAAACAAAGGCATGGTGTTTACTATGCAGTGGCATTATTATATTCAAGAGCTGAAGGAACATCAGGTCCTTTCCAACATTTTAAAGAATGTATGCAAACTATACTGGTTACTTCTGTTGCTGCAAATTTTACTCCAGTCCCTCTGCTTCCTAAGGATACTCAGTTCTGGAAGTGGTACTAGTGGTGCAACCACATCTGAAGCTCATGTGTTTACCATGTTGTCATGGCCCACTGCAAGAAAGAAACCAGTACCAGCTCAGAGTGCCTTCCAGTGGCTTGACATTTATATAAAATTTAATCAAAATCATTCCGGTTTTCTCACTGAAAACAAACAAATAGACAGGCATGACCTCCACTTGTTGCATTCTTCTTATGCATATCATGGGAATGCATACCAATTGAAATCAAAACATTACCTCACGTTACAGTGTGGACCAGATTGATCTGGCTTATTAAAGGGACAGATGCCAGGCTCTTTTAAACACAGTAGTCAGTCTTCAGGTCCCTGTCTTGTCCAGCTGAGTGACCATGAACTTATCAGGGAGCCTTCTTGCCATGGAGATAATTTCAGAACTGTGTTAAACAACAAAGTGCAGTTTGGGTAACCTTCCATGCCATATTTTAGGATACTATTGGATTTAATACTGCTCCCTGTCCATACTTGACTTGCCCTTGTTATCCCAAGGAAAGGGGGGGGGGGGGCAGGGTCACACACACTGTTACTGTGAAAGTTTCAATGTTTGGCATCTCTTGACCTAAAAGTTACTGGGTATAATAAGTTTCTGGATATTAGAACATTATACCTAATGTGTTGCTTAGCGTATATAGCAATCTTGTAGATAGACCTAACCATTTCATTTGTCACTTAATATCCTGTCCTATTTTTCCCATTGCACTTCTATTACCTTTCTATCACTATGTGCATAACATGATCCATAATAATCTTAAGTAGACCAAAATACCAATAAATGCGGCCAGACTCTTGGAATCAGTGCTGGATATTACCAGTTGATTGAACAGTGAAATGTAATGGGGCTCTCAGACAGTTCCTGGCTAATTGAGGCCTCTGGATCATCCAGATATCACAACTTTTACTTTAATTTTAACTTCTATAAAGAGCTGAAAATAATACTTCAATACTTTGTCAGTTGTAGTAAGATTAATGCTGATAGGAACTTCCATTGTGCTGAGTAGCTGTAGTAGACATTTCTCCTGTCTCTGATGTCACTCCATTCCAGGCATTGTCTGGTCTCTACTCCCCTGTTGTAGCTGCCCACTGTCATAATCAGCCAGTTTCTCTGCCCTCAGGGCTCCACAGTTCTAAGTTTCAACATGGCAGCAGCAACTACCAATACCTTCAGGCCATCTGGTGTTTGACTTTCTGGCGGTTGAAGCATTCCTGTGCACATGGCGTTCTGGAGAGTGTGTCCATAGTGGTGTGTTTATTTCTCTGATGCTACTCAGATGTACAGTTATATTCTCCAGACCCTTAAACCAATGAGATGTCTGCTGCTGCAAGTTCTTCAAGCTCAGTAGGCAGGTCAGGGTGGAGAGTTCTGTAGCATTTGAAACTCTTGTCCATACTAGTACTTGTGGAAGTGCTCCAGTGTCTTCACAATGGCCAGCTATTCTCACCAGGTCATGCAGTAATTTCTTTCAGGCTTAGATAGGGTCTTGTTCAAGTAGGCCACAACTTGTTCATGGCCATTGTGTATTTGGTACACTACTCCACCTCTCCAAGTGTTGCTGGTGTCTGTGTTGACAGTGAACTTCTTCCCTGTTTGCAGGTGTCCTAGGACTGGTGCCATACAGTGCACCTTCTTCAATTACCGGGAGGCAGCTTCTGCTTCCATAGACTGCATGAATGTCCACTTTTCCTCTGTCAGTCTGGTCAGTGGGTTAGCTATATCAGTTAAGATGGGGATGAATCTCCTCTAGTGCATGCATAATCTTAGAAAGCACCTCAGCTTGTATTTGTCAGTAGGTGGTGGCCAGCTTCTAATGGCCTCCAGCTTTTTAGGTTCCATGGTCACTACTTCTGGCAAAACAGTATGTTCCAAGTATTGTACCTCTTGCAGAATAATTAGCACTTCTCGGCGTTCATTTTCAGTTGGTCTTCTCACACCCAATGGAACATATTTTGTAGGTTGTCGAATTTTTCTTGAAACGTGTGGGTAATAACAATGATGTCCAGGTATACCAGGCAGGAATCATAGAAACCAATGCACTAGATGTTTAAATATTACTGGAGCAATGCCAAGGCTGAAGGGCATTACTGTGGACCACCATAGCCCATCCCCTATTGAGATCACCATATTTTCCTTGTCATCAGGTTACAACAACACCTGCCAATATCCATTTTTCAGGTCAAATATAGAAAACCACTTCACTCCTATCAGCGTATCCAAGGTGTCATCAATCCGCAGGAGCATGAAACAGTCCTCTGTGATGTCATTCAACCTCTGGTACTCTACACAGACCTGAAGGCTTTCATCCTTCTGGACGAGCACAACGGGCGACAACCAAGTGCTGTCTGACTTCTGAATCACTCCTGTTCCCTTCATATCTCCCACCTTGCAATTCACGTCTGCTTTCTTGTCAGAAGTGAGTCTGTGTGGAGGCTGACAAATGGGCCATGGATTGCTGGTGTCAATCCAGTGGTACACCCTATTTATGTGCCTATTTGCCACTCTTGCTGCAAAGACGTCCTGAAGGATACAGCAGACCCAATGGACAAAGTCCAAAAAGGGAATATTATGGCAGTGGTTCATGATTTGTTCTACCCACCAGATATAATTTGAGTGATTATTTCAGGAAGAATGGGATGTGTGGGGCATGTGGCATCTGTGGGGGAGAAGAGAAATGCATGCATGGTTTCAGTGGGAAAACCTTAACGGAACAAACCACTTGGCATACACAGGCATGGATGGGAAGATAATAAGAATAATGATAATAAAGTAGTACTTAAAAAATCGGATGTGAGGCTGTGAACTAGACTGATTTAGCTTCTGACTGGGACAAGTGGCGGACTGTTGTGAACACAATAACGAACATTCAAGTTTTGAAAATGTGGGGAATTTCCCGGCTAGCTGAAGAGCTGTTGGCGTCTAAAGAATAACTCTGCTCCATGGAGTTAGTAATGTCACATCCTGTTGTTATCTGACTAAATTTTTGATCCATGGAATATTCAGGTATCAGAATACATATGCCTATGATTGAAATTTTGAATTTATTACTGTAATAAATATTTCCAATAGCTCATATAAACTGCTCATAAATGTATGAAAGGCAGTTTCTTACATTACTTTGTGATGCATGAGCTTTTGGAGTAAAGAAACAATTTGCTCCTGCAGAGATTCAAACCATGAACCTTCAAGAAACTCCCAACATACTGCGGAGTGTGGTTGGATTAATCACGTTGGTTGTTTTTACAGCAGCCAAGGGCCAGCTTTCGTAGAATGACAGTCATACACTCCACACCTGTGAAGAAGGTCCACTGCTGCCCTGAGACATACCATTTTATTGTGTTAGGTCACATGGTTTATGGGGTAGCCACGTTAACCAATCCTTCTATGGTGCCTATGTAAGCAGTAGTCATAAAACTGAGGCATAATTTACCAAGATTAATGGATATTTATGCCTGTGATGTTGATGTATTTGCTGTTTAATATAATTCCATTATTAAGAACTTTTTCTTTCATGTACATAAATTAAATTTATGATTTAAATACAAAAGTAGAATTACACATACAGAGTAATTTCTTATTCTTGGCCTCAGATCCGAGCTATTACTTTACAGAGCACAGCACTGAATATCTGTGAGTGCACCACATGGTCGACAGTGCTGTTGGAATCGGATTAATGTCCATGTTCTTGGGTTCATTTATAGAATTACGTGTGGTGTCATTCAAATGTCATACATGGTGGACACTATAATCACTGCATATTAGAATCGGGTTTGAAGCCAATGTTATTGCTAAATATTTTCAGTAACAGATGAGCAGCTTGAATCATTGGTGTTTGTTTGAATGTTGGATAAGCACACATTTCTGTTTTGCTGGAGAGCTTCCGTTTGTAAACTTTGTTGCAGACAAATGGGACGTGGTTCGCAAAGCTGCAGACAGTTGTAACTATGATTAAAAAAGTACAATTGTGACATTGATTTAATTTAAAATTCATACATTTGTCTTACAGAATTATACTTTCAACGTGTCTGTTGAAATGCAACACACGATGTTTAAAGTATTCGTAAATTGAAAGTCAAGAGAAGCAAGGGATGCTATACAATTCTTCACCTAAGGTGCTAGTTTGTAACCGATGAAAAAAATTATAAGACATTGCTATCTCAGCTCCAGCATCAAGACTGACAATTCAAGAAATAATGTTCATTGAAGTGCTACGGACATTTTATACATCAACTGATGTATCTTTACTGCCACTCTCAATGTTATTCACACCAGACATGCTAAAAGCAAAATCTCCACCACATAAATGTGGGATTCCTTTTCTTAAAAACCAAGAACCAGTACAACTAATAACTCTGGGGATATCGGTCTCTGTGTGTGTGTGTGTGTGTGTATGTGTGTGTAAAAGAAGACATAGTGTTAACCCACAAACTACAAAAAATGTAGTGTCATTTACTAATATTACTATACAACAGTAACTCAGAAGCACTTATTACCTATGCACAAACACACAGAAAATGAAGTATGTAATAATAATGAAACACACTAAATTCTCACAATGAATTATAAATTTCTGCCACACAAAACAAATTTTATATTTATTTAATAATGTGTGCTACATGATTCTATCATATTTTATCCATCTTCAGCCATCATTATTCATTATTTAAACCAATAAGTAGAAAAACTTGTTTTTTTAACTATCATATGTTTACATTTTTGTGGATTGAAATTCTGCTAATGTTGAAATTTCTCAGCCATTAGTGGTTATTTTTAAACTGTTACATCCCATTACATCAAGACATTGAACTCATATTTAGACACATCCTGCAACTGACCTACCTGCTCCCCTTCCATTGTGCAGAACACATCCTTACAGGAAATTGAAGCTCAACATCATTACTTCTTCATCCATTTGGGCACCAACACAAGTAACAATTGTGCAAATTCATTGCTGGTTGGAAAGTGTTATCAGAGAAAGTGACTTCACTAGGTTTGAGTTGCAGGTTGCAAGCTTGTATCAGTGGTGAACACAAAAAACAGGGAATACATTTTGTGTGTGTGTGTGTGTGTGTGTGTGTGGCAGGGATAATTTTTGTGATCCTGCACAACAATAACGCATGACACAGAATTGTGGTGACTAAATAAGTATGTTCACTATAACATTGTTTCACTGATTGGTGGCACTTTTGTATTTATAGGTTTGCAGATCTGCAGTTGTATAGTTAGCGCATGCATCAGTTGTACAATGGTATTGTTATAACCACAGTACTTAATGTGCCTGGTAATTCAGGTAAATAAGCCTCTTTAAATTCAAATTAGAAAGCAAGGCACTAATTTAATAATGTGTCCAGTAATTTGGGTAAATAAACCTCTTTAAATTCAAATTAGAAATTATGACACAAATTCACTAATGGGTCTGGTAATTCAGGTAAATAAG
>Ga0123353_10003860_pt1 | contig 19133 bp, 21 predicted proteins | sample TergutLab28metaG_3_FD_92763 | JGI IMG/M metagenome (GOLD analysis project Ga0123353, IMG submission 92763) | Labiotermes labralis P3 segment gut microbial communities from Petit-Saut dam, French Guiana - Lab288 P3 | ecosystem: Host-associated > Arthropoda: Insects > Digestive system > Gut ... | reverse complement strand
GTGCTCACGCCGGGATTTGAACCCGGGTGTCCGCCTCGAAAGGGCGGAATGATTGGCCGCTACACTACGTGAGCCCGAACAGCCCATAATAGAGAGGGTTAATAATTGTTTCCTTCTGAAAACGTATCCGAATATCGGTGTTCGATACGTGTACTTGAGAGAAGTCGGGAAGACACAGAGCACATACGGTCGTTGCATCTATCGGAACGAAATCATTAATTTTCTTAGTTTCAATATATTTATTTCCGATATCGGAAAAGTATTGACGTAATTTTAAGGTTTTTACATTGATTCTTTCCGATATCGGAATATAATTATACTTGTCAGCCTATGCGCATATGTGAAATATATTTCCGCGAAAGAAGCGGCTGAGAAATGGGGCGTTACCGACAGATCGATCCGCGGATACTGTTCCGAAGGAAAGATCGGCGGAGCCTTCCTTACGGGAAAGACGTGGAACATCCCCGATGATGCGCTTCCTCCCGAAAGGAAGAATGCGAAAAGATTCAGCGACAACGATCTTCTGAATGTTCTGAAAGAGGAGAAGGACAACGGAAGGAAAGGAGGGATATACCATAAAGTTCAGATATCGTTCACATACAACTCTAATCACATCGAAGGCAGTAAACTTACCGAAGATCAGACGCGCCGGATATTCGAAACGAATACGATAGGCGCGGATGACGCATCCGTTGATGATATCGTTGAAGCGGTGAATCACTTCAGATGCATTGACTACGTGATCGATAACGCTAAGAGAACGCTCACCGAGGACATGATAAAAACTTTACATCTTCTGTTGAAAAGCGGAACGAGCGACAGCAGGAAGGCGTGGTTCAAGGTAGGTGATTATAAAATAAGGCCGAACGAGGTCGGCGGAGAGGCGACGTGTTCTCCCGAGGACGTCGGGAGAAGCATGAAGGCGCTGCTTGAGAGTTACGGTAAAAGCGAGAAGAAGGCGGAGGACATAATAGATTTCCACCAGAAATTCGAGAAGATGCATCCTTTCCAGGACGGCAACGGGCGCGTGGGGCGTCTGGTGATGTTCAAAGAATGTCTTGCTAACAACGTAACACCGTTCATAATAAGCGAGGAACATCGCTGGTACTATTACCGTGGCCTCAAGGAATGGGATGTCGATCGCGGTCATCTCATGGATACGTGTCTTTCAGCACAGGACAGGTTCCGTGAATGGATGAGATATTTCCGGATCAGGGAATGATCGAGATTCAAACGAACGGGAGTTTCACTACGGCCGCCGCCGCGGGTCTTCCGCGCACATCTATTTCCAACTCGGTGCCAACGGATGACATTGAAAGAGGAACATAACCCAGCGCTATCCCTTTCTTCAGTATCGGCGATAACGTACCGGATGTAACGAAACCGACGTTCTTACCGTTCTTCGATATCGTGTAGCCATGTCGGGGAATGTTCTTTCCGTCGGTCACAAGGGGAACAAGGACGTCATATTCTCCTTTATCTTTCTGAGCTTCCATCGCTTCCTTTCCGACGAAGCCGTGATCCCATTTTATCACCCACGGCGGACCCGTCTGCAATGACGTCTGGCGGCCATCGAAATCGGTGCCCGACAGCAACATACCTTTCTCCAGTCTTAACGTATCTCTGCATCCGAATCCTGCAAGCGTTAATTCGTTACCGCCTGCGGCGACAAGCGAATCCCACAGCGTCCCGGCGGCTTCCCATCCGACGTATATCTCGAAACCGTCCTCTCCGGTGTAACCTGTCCTTGCGAACATGCAGATCGTTCCGTTACCCTTTCCGCATTCCAGGATATCAGGAAGGAACCCTTGGTCCTTCGAGCCGATGGATGCTGCGACAACGCCGAATCGTTTCATACCTGAAACATCAGCGCCGGTGGTGCGCTGAGCGATCTCGACCGCCTTCGGACCCTGTATCGCCAAGCAGGCAACTTTTGACGAGACATCGATGATCTCCGCGTCTCCGTTAACATTCTTGTTAAGCCACGAAAGGACGGTGTCCTTCGTGGAAGCGTTCGGCGCAAGCAGAAAACCATCCGCGCCTAAGTTGTACACTATGGTATCGTCAATGATCGTTCCGTCATCTTTCAGAATGTGAGCGTATATCCCCTTACCGGGAACGGCCAGATCGATGTTGTTGGTAAGCATCCTTCTGAGGAATTCCTTCGCTCCGTTCCCTCTTATTATCAGATTGCCGATATGCGAAACGTCGAACAGTCCCGCCGATGTTCTTACCGCGTTATGTTCTTCGATTATCCCCGTGTATTGAACGGGCATCTCCCATCCGGCGAATGAGAACATCTTGGCGCCCGCCGCCAAGTGTCTTGAGAAGAAAGGCGACCTTCTGAGTTCGGTGTCCGTCACAATATCCATCCTCGGCTGTATGCCGGTATGGTGATACAATCTAAAATATTTGCGTCAGAGCAGCCTTTCCGGTATTATCTGATGTCTCCAAAGGTCTTCGATCGTTTCGTTATCGCGTATCAATTCCGTGACGCCGTTGTTTACGAGAACTTCCCTGCATCTCGGCCTCGAATTATATGTGCTGCTCATCGCGAACGAGTACGCACCGGCGGTGTATACGGCCACGAGATCCCCCTCATCGGGTGCCGGTAAAGCGCGGTCCTTGGCGATGAAGTCCCCGGACTCGCATATTGGTCCCACAACATCGTACTTGCCCTCGCAAGCCTTGTTGAATTTGTTTGCGATCGCTACGTGATGATACGAACCGTAGAACGCAGGTCTGACCAGCGTGTTGAATCCCGCGTCCACTCCGATGTAATTCTTAGTGCCGCTTCTCTTGACATCAACGCATCTCGTCAGCAGTATCGTACTGTCGCCCACGATATACCTTCCGGGTTCCAGAGCAAGCGTTTCCACCGACGTTTCGTTCATTACGGTGTCGGTGATCGCCGCCGCGATATCTTCTACGTCTATTTCCTGCTCGTTCGGTTTGTAAGGAACGAAGAACCCTCCGCCCATGTTCAGAGTTTTAAGGTCTAATCCGTGGCTGTCCTTGATATCATTTACGAGATCCGCGAGAACGAGAACGGCGTCTGTCAGCAGCTGCGATGTCGGTCCGCCGGAGCCTATGTGCGCATGTATGCCCGAAGGCTTGAAACCCAATTCCAATGCTCTTCCGTATGCATCCGTCACCTGATCGAAAGGAATGCCGAATTTTGACCCTTCGGCTCCCGTCACCACCTTCTCGCTGTGCCCCGAACCTATGTTCGGTGTCACACGTATCGACATCGGAACGTTCTTATCGATCTTCGCCAAACGTTCCAGCTCGGAGAACGAGCCGACGTTGATGTGCACGCCCAGGTCCGCGACCGCCTTGAGTTCGGGAGTGCTGACGCTTGTTCCCGTGTATATTATCCGGTCATTTGTGAAACCGGCCTTCATGCACGTGAGTACTTCGCCCAACGAAACAGCGTCTATGCCGCTTCCTTCCTGCTCCAGTATCCTAAGTATCGCGAGTGACGAGTTGGCTTTGCACGCATAATGTATACGCGTTTCCATATGCTTCGAGAACGCGCCGTATATCCTTCGATAATTGTCACGCAGTATATTCTCGTCCGTCACGTAAACGGGCGTTCCGTACTTTTCCGCTATCGTTCCCGCTCTCAGACCGCCGAATAACATATGACCGTTATCGTTATCGAAATCCCGCATCTCATTCACCCACGAACTTCTTATGAAGAGTTCTGACAACATCCACCGCCTTGTCGGTAGGTACCACGAAATTAAGCGAAACATCGGACGCGCCTTCGGATATGAGTTCAACGTTCGCGCCGGCGTCGTGGACCGCGCCGAATACATCCGCCGATACGCCGCATCTGCTTAACAGGTTGTCTCCGACCGCACATATCAGTGCCATATTGCTCTTCACATCTATTCTTTCTATGGCGTCGGGAGCTATCATGTTCAGATGCTTCAGCGTTTCCTTAACGTCCGGGTTATTGATCAGAAGGGCAACGGTCGACAATGACGTCGATATCGCGTAAACAATGACGCCGGCGTCGGCTATCTTGTCTATTATACGCGCCACCATTCGCGGGCGGTATGCTATTTCGGACGAGCTTACCGTTATTATGGAAAGATCCGCCTTCATCGCGACGCTTCTGAGCATCTCGTTCTTCGACGACCTGAGATGATGGATCAGCGTTCCCGGATTATCGGGCTTGAATGAGTTCTTCACTCTCAGAGGGATGTGCTTCACCCTCACCGGTTCTATTGTCCGGGGGTGAAGGACCTTCGCTCCGAAATATGCTAATTCGGCGGCCTCGCCGAAGTTCATCTCATCTATCACGATGGCTTCGGGCACTATACGGGGATCGGCGCTCATGAATCCGTCGACGTCCGTCCATATCTCCAGGAAATCAGCGTCGAGCCCATTCGCCACGACCGCTCCTGAGTAATCGGAACCGCCTCTTCCGAACGTTAACGGCTTGCCGTCGGCGTTGCGGCCGTAGAATCCCGTTATGATGGGCGTCACACCATTGACGATCAATGGTTTTACATTCATCATGAGACCGGCCGATGTCTTTGAAAGGTCGGCGGTCCCGAATCCCGGGCTTCCCGTTGCATATATGCCCGCTTCCTCTGATGTCATCGCGATCGATCCGTGACCCATGGACTTGAGAACGTACGACAGCAAAAGCGTCGAGAACCGTTCTCCCTGCGATGAGATGTTGTCTCCGAAGTAAGGATCCTTCCTTGCGCTCTTATCATTCAGAAGGTCCTTCAATGCGTTGATGCGGATGTTGAATTCCTTCATGAAATCATTCAGAAGTTCTCCCTTCAGCAACACATTCGCAACGTCTGTGTGCTTCTTCTCCAAAAGGATGAGAGCATCGTCCGCATGCGCATTATCATTCTCCATGAATTGAACTAAGTGGTTTGTAACTCCTGACATTGCCGAGAGGACCACAACTCTGCCTCCGCCTTCTCTCATTATTATCTTGGCGGATCGTTCGAACGCTTCGGCGGAGCCGACGCTCGTGCCTCCGAATTTGAGGACGGTTATCATAATCCCAAGACCTCGCTCATGTCGTGAACGTTACCGTCCTTCTTTCCCGCTACCCATCTTATCGATCTCATGAAGCCTGTTGCGAACGCTTCTCTTGTGCCCGCTCTGTGCTTCAATTCGATCACTTCGCCGCTGCCTGCGAACATTACGGTATGATCGCCCACGACGTCGCCGCCGCGTACCGCATGCACTCCGATCTCTTTGCCTCTGGCACCGGGCATGCCCTCGCGCCCGTATACGGCATCGTTTATACCGGTGACCTTCATTATCCTCTTCACCGCTTCCATTGCGGTCCCAGAGGGCGCATCCTTCTTCTGGTTGTGATGAGTTTCAATAACTTCGATATCATAATCCTTCAGTGCCGCGGCCATTATCTCGCACATCTTCCAGAAGATGTTCACTCCCACTGCGTAATTGGCTGACATCACAGCGGACGTGTTGTTCATGTGAACGCTTTCCTTCATATCGTTCACGACGTTCGCCGGTATCCCCGTAGTGCCGATGACCATGTTCACTCCCATCGCCGGTATCTTCGTTATCACTTTGGAAGCGGGCTCCGCCGCCGTTATGTCTACGTAAACGTCAGCGTTCTCCAGTACTTTCTTAAGATCATCCGTCCCCATCGCCACCACGCCCGGGTATATCTCGGTGCCGAACTCCTTCTCGAAAGGAGCGATCATGGCGCCTACCAACTTCATGTCATTGCTGTTCTGTATCATATCGCAGACCATGCGCCCCATCTTACCGGTGGCGCCGCCTAATGCTACGTTGATCATGTTATCATTCCCATATCCTTCATCACGGCATCCACGGCCGCATGGTTCTTATCTGTCAGTTCGGTCAGCGGAAGTCTCAGTACACCGGACCCGTATCCCATCTTCGCCATTATGTACTTCAGCGGTATCGGATTCGTTTCGCAGAAGAGCATCCTGAATAACGGTTCTAATTCCTCGTGCATCTTCAATGCCTCCTTCATCTTACCGGCAGCGCAGAGGTTCACCAGCTTCGCCGCTCGATCGGGAACGCAGTTGGATGCCACCGATATCGTTCCGTCGCATCCGGCGCTCATCATGCTGTACGTAAGAACATCATCGCCCGATAATACGGAGAACCCCGAAGGTCTGTCCCTGACGATACGCTTTATCTGTTCAAGGTCGCCGCTCGCTTCCTTTATTCCCGCTATGCCCGGAAGCTCCGCAAGTCTCAGCGTTGTCTCGGAGGTCATGTTGCTTGCCGTTCTCCCGGGGACGTTGTACAATATGAGCGGTATACCTATCGATTCGGTTATCGCCTTGTAATGTCTGAATATGCCTTCCTGCGTCGGTTTGTTGTAATACGGCGATATCGACAATATGCCGTCCGCACCCGCATCCTCCGCGCGTTCGCTCAATCTTATCGCTTCCGAGGTGGAGTTGCTTCCGGCCCCCGCTATCACTTTTGCGGTCTTCACCTGATCAACGGCCATCTCGACCACGCGTATGTGCTCTTCGAAGCTCAGCGTCGCCGATTCCCCGGTGGATCCGCACGGAACGACGGCGTCAACACCGTTCTCCTCCTGGAATGTGATGAGCCTTCTGAACGCATCCTCATCTATCGAACCGTCCTTGCGGAACGGCGTTATGAGTGCCGTGATCGTTCCCGTGAACACTCAATCAACCCCGAAGTGCTCCTTGAGAATCAATCTCGTTCGTGTGCTCAGTATATTGTCGTATCTTCTGACCTTCTCTATTATATCATTAAGCTGCTGGGACGTTTCAACGTCCACTATTGCGATAATGTCTTGATCGCCGGTCACTTCGTAAACTTCCGTGACGCCTTCGTGATCCGCAAGCGTCTGAGCTATCTCATCCGTATCGGTGTTGACGTCAATGCGTATCTCCACCATCGCTTTCACGTTCCTCGAACTCGTTTTTATCGTGAATCCCTTTATTATGCCGTCATCGGTCATCCTGCGGACGCGGCTGCGTATCGTTCCTTCGGAGACCTGAAGCTGTTCCGCGATCTCCACGAAAGGGCAGCGGGAATCCTTCTTCAGCACCTCTATTATGTGTTCATCCAATCCATCCATCACAAATACCACTTCTGTTTGTTAGATTTCGTATACTGACTCCGATATGCGAAACAATTGTATTTAATTACTTCGAAAACATTGGTTGGAATAACGAAATCAGAAAAATTATTCTCTAAGCACAAATTGAGGCAATCTCAAGTCATATACGAATATTTAACTTAAGAAATAAGGTTATTACGAATTTTGACGATCTGTTCTCACTTCTTATCCTTATCGCCGTCCCGTACCCGTACGTCCATCTGCGGTAACGCTATCTCAATACCGTTGCCGCGGAACTTGATGTATATCGATTCGCGAATTTCGGCGGTTATCGATCCGTTGTCCTCGAAATCATCGACGTATCCGGATACGCGTATCATGATCGCCGATTCTCCGAACGCCTGGAATCTTACCTTCGGTCTTTCCTCGGAACCGTCCTTCACGATCCTCGGATGCTCCGCCATCGCCTCAAGCGCAAGCCTCTTCGCCAATTGTATGTCGGTTCCGTACGCAACGCCGATATCGATGGATATGCGGTATGTCGACGTTCCCGTTGTAACATTTATTATAACGGATGATGCAACTTTGCCGTTAGGCATCGTTATCACTTCGGAATTGGACCAGTTCTTGAACGTGGTCATCATGAAGCCCACTTTGATAACTTTGAGAACATCGTTCCTGCCGTCTATCATCACCAGGTCGTCCTCCTTGAACGGACGGTTTATGAGTAACGTCAGACCGCTGAAGAATTGCGACAAGGTGCTCTGCGCGCCCAGTGATATCGCGATACCGATGACACCCGCTCCGGTGACTATTATCATCATATCGAATCCCAGCACCGCAAGTACGGCGCCAACGGTCACCATGCTTATGATTATCTTCCCGATCATCAGAAGGAGAGGAAGCACCGAACGGTCAACTCTTCCGTTATTCTCCGACGAACGTCTCACGAAGGCTTCGCATATCGCTGAATAGACCCTCCACGCTATCAGTGCGCCGAGTAATACGTAAGTGAGTCCTGCGACACTGTTCGTTATAGTTACGATATATTCTCCCGCTCCGATAACATTAACGCATTCGGTGAAACCGAACAGGATTATCAATATGAAAAGAGGGACCCATACCCTTTTCTTGATCTCATTATGTTCTTGCTTGTCATGTCTTATGACAAGCGGGACGATCACCGGAACGAGTACGGAGGATACGAATAAAGCGATCATCAGCCATATCAGGAATGTTACCAAAGCGGCGTAAACGGCGGTGTCCAGCGGCGCAGGTAAAGGATTGTACCATATTCCCATTATCTTGTTGTATTCGTTCTCAGATGCCATACGGGGAAGTATGCTCATGTCCGCGTTCACTGCGATATCGTGTCTGTCGCCGGCAGTGCTCGGATCGAAGAAACTGAAATTGAACACAGCTACCAGGTCAGCTGCTGCCGCATACCTTTCGGCGGTGATGGTCACCTTGAATATGTAAGTGCTTCCGGAAGGGATCAGCACCGGAGCGGTATCGCTGCCGCTGCAGTACATTCCGTCATGGTCGAACGTTACATCAATGAATTCAACGATCAGATCGTCGGTGTAATTATTGGAAGCGGTTATGTAGACGGCCCTGCTGTCCCCGACCCTTATGTTTATTATGTCTCCGGAGCCCGGTGTCACCGTGAATACGACATCGGTATCCGAAGGAGCGCCTTCCGCATTATCCGAGAACATCGGCGCAACGGCTGCCATTGATAGTACGATGACAGCGAATATCAGCGCTATTCCCGTTGCACGCATGACAACCCGTATATTTTCCGACGAATAAAATAACTATGTTCGACGGAGCGCGAACGATATTAATTACATGTAGTTCGTTCATTGAAATACGGGTACCGCGAGTAAGTGAACATGTACGTTACCGCAGCAGCATTCATTATCGCGATCACAGTGCTGATATCAGCATCGATTCAGGACCGAAGGTCCAGGGAAGTTTCCGATATCCATTGGATGATCATATGCGCAACCGGTATCGCAGTAATGATCCTCACCGTGATACCGGAGATATCCGCGGCAAGGGTCATGATATGCATCGGATCCGTAATGATCGCGGTGAACATCCTTCATGACGCGGAACGTCCGCTCTTCCACGAATTATCGTTCAATACGGTCGCGCTGCTGATGTTCTTGGTACCGGCGATAACGGCGTACGGAGACCCTTTCGTAAGGGACTCGATGGTAATACCGGTATCTTACATGATATTCGTGATAATGTTCTTCACCGGAGCGATAAAAGGCGGCGCGGATGTGAAATGTCTGATATCATTGGCGATATTGTTCCCCATGTATCCGATCATGTTCGGATATCCGTTGATCGACGTTCCGGGATATCCGATAACGACGGTGATGTCATTTCCTTTAGCGGTATTACTGCACGCTTCGCTTCTCTCGATATTCGCGATAGTTCCGATCATCATTCGTAACTTGATAAGAAAGGACACGAAAATGCCGAACATGCTTTTCGGCTACACGATGAACAGATGCGACGTAAAGGATTCTCACGTATGGGTGATGAAGAATTGTGAGGATACGAACGATGAGAGGATATGGGTGACACCGAAGATACCGTTCATCATACCTATAACGGCGGCATTCGTCTTTGTTGCGCTCGTAGGCAATCTGATATTCCTTATATGATCGCGTCAGCGGACCATATACAATCTGTGGCCGCACCCCTTGCATCTCAATCCTTCAAGTGCAACTATATCCACCAGATACCCCGTCCGTCTGATGACGACCGCGCCGCATTCCGGACAGTATGTATCGGAACCTTCCTCCGATATTATGTTCCCCACGTAAACGTTATTCAAGCCGGCGTCCATGGCCATGTCCATTGCTTTTATCAACGATTCCGGCGACGTCCACGGAACGTTGTTCATCGCGTTATCCGGATGGAACCTGGTGAAGTGGACGGGAACGTCAGCGGAAAGATTATCCATTATCCATTCAACGAACGCTTTGATCTCCTCATCCGAGTCGTTATGCCCCGGTATCAGAAGATACGTGAGTTCGATATGAACGCCCATGAAGAACGCTTTCTTCACGGTGTTGAGGACATCTTCAAGGTGCCCTCCGCATATCTCCGTGTAAAAACGATCGTCAAATCCTTTGACATCTATGTTCATCGCCGAAACATATCTGCAGAGTTCGATCAGCGGCCCTTCGTTGATGTATCCGTTCGTAACGAGTATGTACGTTGCATTGGGCGCACACTCCGCAACGTCCATGATGTATTCGAACCATATCGAAGGTTCGTTGTACGTGAACGCGATCATATCAACGCGTTCTTTTCCGAACATGTCGATAAGCTCCTCCGGAGATTCGTACGTCGTTCTCTTCTTCCCTGTGCTGCTTTGCGATATCGAGTAATTCTGGCAGTGCTTGCAGTTCATGTTGCATCCTATGCCTCCCACTGAGAACACTCGTTCTCCGGGATGGAAATGATACAACGGTTTCTTCTCTACCGGATCGACGCATAACGACGACACCTTACCGTAAGAATATGCGACCAGTATATCCTCATCCGCGCGTCTCGCACCGCATCTTCCGAACTGTCCTATCGGGATACGGCAACGGTGCGGGCACAGAAGACATCGATACCCGTCACCTTCTTTCTCGTAGAAGCGGGCTTCAATCCGCGGTGAAATGCTCATATCCTCTGTTCTCCATCCTTTCCTTCCGTCCGTTCTCCGTCAGATACGCTGAATCGCCTGAGGTCACAACGCCTATCACACTGAAATCGATATCGGACGAATGAAGCGTATCGAGATCATCCTTACGGAACGTGAACAGCAATTCGTACTCGCCGCCGGAATCAAGCATTAATCGTTTCTCTGATATCTTCAGCTTTTTCGCGACGGTTTCAACTCCGGCGCCTTTGGGCAGCGATTCCCACATAATATCCATGCCTACGTTACTGCTGATGCATATCGCCGCCGCGGTCGTTGAAAGACCGTCTGATATGTCCATGCACGCAGTAGCGATCCTCTTATCTGAAAGGAACAACCCTTCTTTGACCTTGGGGATCGGCATCATGACCGAAGATATCGCATCCTTTTCGTCAATGCCGTTCATCGCCGCATACCATCCGGCGCCGGCCGACCCGAGAGCACCGGTCACAGCGATGATATCTCCGGGTCTGGCGCCGCTCCTGGTCAGCGGCGGGTTGCGGCACACTCCGAGAGCGGTGCCGCATATTGATACGGGGCCGGATTTAGTATCGCCTCCGATCACCTCCGTACCGCAGAACTCGGCGCATTGGTCCATTCCGTCCATTATATCGTAAAAAACGTTCTCATCCGTCTCGGGAGGAAGCGAAACTGCCGCGAGTATCCCGAACGGAGAAGCGCCCATGCTTGCGATATCGCTGAAATTAACAGCCGCGGCGGTCCAGCCGAACTGTTCCATGGTCATACCTTTGGGCATGTGGCGTTCTTTCGTCACGATATCTGTGGCCGCAACGATCTTAACACCATCAACATCGATGCACGCGGCATCATCCCCCGGCCCGATACCGGAGCATCGTCCGATCCTTCCGATCATACGTTCGATGAGAGCACGTTCGCCGACATCCTTCAACGATGGCATGGTCCGACGATGGCATGCGCATTAAAAAACCCTTTCGACACGCGCAAATATTTATGTCGCGGCGTAAACGCTTAATATGACCCCTGTCGTTGACATCGCTACGATGAAAATAGACATAAGATACGGTAAGGACGGAACACAGCCCATAGACATCCCGGATGAGAATCTCATAGGCATATTCTACCCGAAGGATGTCAAATGCAGACCGTCCGATGAAGTGATAAGCGAGTCCATCGATAAACCAATCGGTTTCGAGTCACTGGCCGCATTCCTCAAAGGCGGAAAGGATATCGTATTCATTGTCAACGACGGAACGAGACCGACGCCTACCGCAAAGGTATTGGATGCGTTATCGGAGCGTATGGACCTCAGGGAAGCGAGATATCTTATAGCCACGGGAACCCACAGGGATATGACCCTCGAGGAGTATGATTTCGTGTTCGGAAAGAATTACGAGAAGATCAAGGACCGTATAATATGCCACGATGCAAAGAACTCGGAGCACGTGCATCTGGGAAGATCGAAGAACGGCACGGATATGGAAGTCAACAAGGTAGCCGTTGATGCCGATCGCTTGGTCATAATAACGAGCGTGGAACCGCATTACTTCGCAGGGTACACGGGAGGCCGTAAATCATTCCTTCCCGGTGTAGCGTCGTACAAGACGATAGAGCAGAACCACAAGCTGGCGATGCGCATGGAAGCACAATCATTAGTGCTTGACGGGAACCCGGTGCACGAGGACATGATGGATGCGCTGGAGGTCGTCAAAGGAAAAGAGATATTCTCGATACAGATGGTCCTGGACCGTCATCAGAACATATACAAGGTTGCGGCGGGCGATCTTAACAAAGCGTTCGCAACGGCGGTGGGATGGGCGAACGAAGTGTTCTCTGTTCCGATACCGGAGAAAGCGGATCTTGTGATATCCGTTGCCCCGTATCCGATGGACGTTGACCTGTACCAGTCGCAGAAAGCGCTGGACAACGGAAAATGGGCACTGAAGGAAGGCGGGAAGATAGTCATGGTGTCGAAATGCCGCGAAGGTGTGGGACACGCAACATTCCTTAAGCAGTTATCCACATCGAAGGATCCGAAGAAAGTGCTTGAGGAACTCGGGAAGGAATACAAACTCGGGTATCATAAAGCGGCGAAGATGGCCGAGATAATGGTCTGGGCCGACGTTTGGGCGGTAACGGATCTGGATGACGAGATGATATGTTCGGCTAACATGAAACAATTCCGCACTGTTGCCGATGCAGTGAAAGCGGCATTGAAAGAGGACCCGAAAGCACGTGTACTCATACTTATGGACGGTTCCGTAACAATACCGAAGGTGAGCAAATGAGCGACTTCAAGATAAAGAACCTGGATAAAGTGAAACAGGCTGTGAACGTGTGCACCATGTGCGGATTCTGCAAGAGCGTGTGCCCTTCGTTCAAAGCGATAAAGTGGGATTCGTCCGTAGCAAGAGGACGAGTGATACTGTCGTACGGTCTTCTGACCGGTGATATCCCGGCGGATGAGTCGGTGATCGAAAATATTTACACGTGCACAACGTGCATGGACTGCGTCAGAAGATGTCCGTCGAAGGTGAACATCGTCGAGATCGTCGAAATGTGCCGCGCGGATCTGGTGAACAACGGCCACATACTTCCGAAGCATAAGACGGCAGTCGACAACATACTGGAATTCGGCAACCCGTACGGAGAGAAAGGGTCAATGGCCGCACATCTCGGCGTGAAACCGAAGAAAGCGAAGATCGGATACTTCCCCGGCTGTTCAGCAACGTACAGAGCGCCGGAGACGACGAGAGCGGCGCTTTCGATACTCAGTAAATTGAAGACGGATCATACGGTCGTTGATTGCAAGTGCTGCGGCAGCGTCATGCAAAGGATAGGCTGGGACAATGACGATGTCGTCAAGATAATGGCGTCCAACGTCAAGGCGATCAAAGAACAGGGCGTCGAGACGCTGATAGTCTCATGTGCCGGTTGTTTCAGAATGTTCAAAGAGGAATACCCCAAGTACACGGAAGTGCCGTTCAAGGTGCTTCACATATCGGAATTCCTTGCCTCGCAAGAGTTGAAACTCAAACCGATGAAGATCAAGGCGACGTATCACGACCCATGTCATCTGGGAAGGCATGCGAACGTTTATGACGCGCCGCGGAAAGTGATACAGATGATCCCGGAGATCGAGTTCAAGGAGATGGCCAATACTAAGGATACGAGCCGCTGCTGCGGCGGCGGAGGAGGCGTACGCGCCGCGTATCCGAACGAATCACGTTCTATGGCCGAAGCGCGGATAGAGGAAGCGCTGTTCGCGGATATGATAATAACAACGTGTCCGTTCTGCGTCAACAATCTCAGATTCGGGATGGGTTCGAAGGACATACGCGTCGTCGATCTCGCCGAACTGGTGGATGAACTGCTTTGATCGATGCATTCCGGGGGACGGCATCCCGTGGCGGGCCGAGGATAATGGGAATACTCAACTTAACGCCGGATTCGTTCTTCACCACCGTCGCATACTCGACCGAGGAAGCCATTGCACGTGTGTTCGAAATGGCGGATGAAGGCGCCGATATCGTCGATATCGGCGGCGAGTCTACGAGACCCGGTGCAACTCCCGTATCATCGGAGGAAGAGATATCCCGGATAATCGATGTTATCAGAGAGGCGGCGCCGTCGCTCAGCGTTCCGATATCAGTGGATACGATGCACCCGGAGACCGCGGAGGCGGCGCTGGATGCCGGCGCGAGCATCATAAACGACGTAGGCGGACTGCGCGACGAAAAAATGATGAAGATCGTGTCATCCGCGGGGGTCCCCGTCGTCATAATGCACATGCACGGAACGCCCGAGACGATGCATCTCGATGTAATGCAAGGAGACGTCGTATCGCAGATATCGGAGTTCTTCGACGTGACAGTGAAGAAAGCATTGGATCACGGCATCGCGGAGAAGAACATGATACTCGATCCCGGCATAGGATTCGGTAAGACGTTCCAGCAGAACATAGATATCATCAAAGATTTGAGGGAAATAGGCAAAGGCCGTACTTTATTGACAGGCACATCAATGAAATCATTCCTTTCTCACGCATACTCGATCATACCGCGCCGAAAAGCCAGTGTGTTGTCTGCCGTGCTATGCGTGAAGAACGGCGCCGATATCGTAAGGGTGCACAATATCAAAGGAACGGCGACAGCGTTAAGACATCAGCGTTCTGACAGCATACGCAACTATCGCCACGGCAACGATGATCCCCGCTAAGATGCCGTAGAATCTGATATCCTTGTTCTTCGCATCCTTTTCTTCCTTAACGTGTTCGTCGGAACAAGCGTCGGAACAGAACCGTTCGCCGAACGGAACGGGATCGCCGCAATTCTCGCAGTGGCCGTGGTCCGGAAGTTTCGCCATGCTCACGCATATGCGTCATCGTAATTAACAATGACCGTTCCCGCGTAGACTAACAGTATGTTATTGTTTTATCAATGACCTCTTCTTTAGACAATTGAGATGATATCAGTAAAAGAGTACGACAAGGACCGATTCGACAGGTCGAAACGAATAGAATGGATCGATATCCGGAAGATCCGCAACAGCCGATGCCTCGTTGTCGGCGCAGGCGCTCTCGGGAACGAGGTTGTGAAAGGCCTCGTGCTGTCGGGGTTCAGGAAGATAACGATAGCGGACATGGACGACATCGTATTATCGAATTTGAACAGATGCGTCTTCTTCAGGGAATGCGACATCAAGAACGGGATGAAAGCGGATATATTGGCAATGCGTGCATCCGAGTTGGACCGCGATGTTAAGATAACAGCGAAGAACATGAAGATACAAGACTTCAACGATTGGAAAGGATTCGATATCGTCATGGGATGTCTGGATAACATATCCGCGAGACTTCATGTGAATGCGCATGCATACCATCACAACGTTCCGTACGTTGACGGAGGGACCGACGGGATGTCCGGTAAGGTCCAGGTGGTGCTTCCCGGAGGACCGTGCTTACAGTGCGCAATGAACCGCACCCATTACAAGATCGCCGAAACAAGGTTCAGCTGCACCGGGAAAGAGTCTGCGTTCTACGTTCCCAAGATGGCGGCGGAGATAACGACAACTTCCGCGATCGCGGCGATGCAGGTGCGGGAAGCCGTCAAGATAACATCGGGAAGAGAGGACATGTGCGTAAAGGACATCGCATATTACGACGGCATAAGCGGCGAAACGTTCGTGCTAAAGGTTAAAAAGGATGACTCGTGTCAGAATCATGCGGAGGAATAAGAAATGGGGATACACGTTACGGTGAAGAATGCAACACTCGGTGCGACAATTAAGATGGACCTTGCGCCGAACGAGACAGTATACGACATCATAGAGAGCGCGGCGGAGTTCTGGAAGAAGGACCCGAAAGCATACGTGCTGAGGAAAGGCAAATCGCTCCTGGCCGCGCGCGACACGGTGATGGAGGCGAACATAATGAATGACGATGTTCTGGAACTGCTTCCCGATCCGGAGGGCGGATAGAGTGGGCCTTCCCAGAACCGTGTTACTGAAAAGGATATCCAACGAGCTGCAGACGTGCTCGGGGTACTTGAAGTGTGACATACCTTTCGATCCCGCTTCCGCCGAATTTCCGCTGGAGATAACGGTGAACATGACGAACGTGCCGGCGTTCGCGAAAGCTGACGGCAAGGTGGCGCAGGTAAAGGACCATCGGTACAAAGTGATAATCAACGAAGAGTATCCGTACGAGAAACCGAAGGCACGATGGGAAACGCCGATATACCATCCGAACATAATGCCGCCGGAGGACGGCGGGTACGTATGCATAAAGCTTCTTGACATATGGGATTTCGGTTCAACGCTGCTGTCCTTCATGAAAGCTGTCGAGAACCTAGTGTTCAATCCCAATCCTCTGAATCCGTTCGGCATGGAGCTTTGCGTGGAAGCATCAAAATTCTATTTGGATAACGAGTCGAAAATAAATGCATCAGTCAGTTCGAGGAGGTCCTGATGCCGACGATAACATCGCACGACCCGGCTGACATACGCGAACGTGCAAGATCCGTGAAAGGTGTGAAGTTATTCGTCACCGAGGAAGCGGTGTGCAGTATGACGGATCATGCGGATGACGGTGTTCTGAAGAATTCCGAGGTCATGGGGCTGATGGCCGGGCAGATATACAGGGATGCCGAAGGTATTTACGCAGTTGTGAACAAAACGGTAACTTCGGGGTTGTTATCGGATGAGGTGAGCGTGAAGTTCGATCATTCCGACATCGTAACGTTATTCGACGCGCTGGATCGTTTGGACTTTGATTACGTGATAGTCGGATGGTACCATTCGCATCTCGGGATCGGATGCTTCATGTCAGAGACGGACGTAAGCACACACACATCCGCATTCGGCAACGAGACGGGATTCGCGGTGGTCATGGATCCGATAAAGAAGGAACTGAAAGTTTTCGAGAGTTCGCGCGACGGTCCCAAAGAAACATCCATGGTGGTCGTCGAAGATCATACCCAAATGGCGTGACGTTTCCTCATATCCGATTCCGTGACGCCCATCCGTTCCATGATCAGCGGTACTATACTGTCGAAGAACAAGTTCGAAGATTCTTCGAACACCGTTCCCAGGGGAGCATGTATCGATTTATCCTTATCCTTCACGGCGGGCAGATGTATCACGATATCGGATGCCGCGGAGAGTTTGCTTTCTGTGTTCGCGGTTATTGAAACAACCTTGGAACCGATGCGTCTGGCGATGTTCGCCGTCTGGACGGCGGACATCGTCTGCCCGGTGTTGGATATCAGTACGGTAAGGTCGTCCTTCGTGATTATCGGAGTGGTCATATCACCGACGAAGTGAACGTCCAATCCCAATTGCACCAGACGGACGCAGAAGAACTGTCCCGAGAGACCGGACCTTCCGGAACCGTAGATGAAGACGGTGTTAGATGAAAGTATGAGATCTATCAATTTATCAACGAGAGAAGGGTCCACCGACGTTACGGACCTCCTTACAGCGTCGAGTATGTAATCCAGCGAGGACATCATTCTTCCTCTTCTTCCGTACCGTTAGCCGCAGCCTCGTCCTTCTTCTTAAGGCGCATCGCTTTTGCGACCCTTTTCGTCAGGACGCGCTCATGTATCACTTTCATGTACATCGCGTCATGCTCGAGTAACGGAGAACCGGATATCACAGTGACATCAAGTTTCATGTCCACGAGCGCCTCTCCCAAAGGTTCGAATTTGAGGTCTCCTCTCTTTATCGGTGTGAGTCTTCTTTCGTTCCCGTCGAAGTGCTCCACACCCGAGAATAACGTATGAACGTTCCCTTTGCTGTAAGGTTCCACGCGTTCCAGGACATCTTTGAAATCGGCCGCCGTCAGAAGCGAGCCGTGCGTCCGTGCGTGGTGGTGAGGAAAGTTCACGATCGGAACGATGCCGTCCACCATATCGGCCAGATCTATAACCTGATCCAATGATCCGAACGCTTCTTGCCTTCCGGTTATCTCTATCCCGAGATTCGTCTTTATCCCGGTGTCTTTCCACCAGTCCATTATCGCGGAAACGTTGTCGATTATGTTCGCGTTGACATCGTCGTCATGTGAATCCCCGTATAATCCCAAGTTCGTGACAACAACATCACCGCCCAGCGCGTTCGTTATGATACCGGCATGTCTTATGTTGTTCAAACATCGTTCGGTAAGTTCGTTATTGCTTCCGAGGTCCATATAATACGGTGTGTGCAGCGATATCTTGACGTCAAGACGTCTGGCCATATCGCCTATGGGGATAAGCGAACCGTACGATTCAGCGATGCCGGATGACATCATCACGAGTATGTCCTCTTCCTCGATCGGTTCGTTCGGGTCGCATATCGGCATATCGGAGCGTATCATCTCAACGACAAGCCCGCCGCTCAGATCCTTTAACGTAAGGCCGATCTCCTCTTCCTCAGGGTAACGCTCTTCGGTGTTCGCGCGGACCATCGGTATCTCTATCGCCGTGAGACCGAGATTGTGAACATCCTCGATACCGTCCTTAAGTGTACGGCCTTTGCATGACAGCGGTATTCCGGCGGGACCGAATCTTATCATTTTAGAACCTCAGCGACCTGTAGTACTGTACCCCAACTTCGGTATACTATTTTTAGTTATGTCGCGTGTACGGGACGATACGGTGCGCGTACGGGTTAAAACCGCGTAAAAATATACCGTAACGGGCGCATACGCAACATATACACAGCCGATACGTATGCACCCGCGGTATAAGTGCGCACGAACTGTGTTCGGTAATTCACACAGCCTCCGCAAGTTCTTTCCTCGTCGCTTTGTATTGATCGAATGTCAGTACCTTCCAATAGAGCTCGGCAGCCATCATATTCCTCTCACGTGACCTCAGG
>Ga0123353_10003859_pt1 | contig 19133 bp, 22 predicted proteins | sample TergutLab28metaG_3_FD_92763 | JGI IMG/M metagenome (GOLD analysis project Ga0123353, IMG submission 92763) | Labiotermes labralis P3 segment gut microbial communities from Petit-Saut dam, French Guiana - Lab288 P3 | ecosystem: Host-associated > Arthropoda: Insects > Digestive system > Gut ... | reverse complement strand
TACGATGATCTTGGAGTTCTGCCCCAGGCGCGTGAGGAACATCTTCATCTGCTCTATCGAAGTATTTTGGGCTTCGTCCAGGATGATGAAGCTATCGTCGAGGGTGCGCCCGCGCATATAGGCTAGGGGGGCCACTTCAATAGCGCCGCGCTCCTGCTGCCGGGCGAAATTCTCGGCGCCCAGGGTGTCAAACAGGGCGTCATACAGCGGGCGCAAATACGGATCTATTTTCTGTTGCAGGTCGCCGGGCAAAAAGCCCAGCTTCTCGCCGGCCTCCACCGCCGGGCGGGTGAGGATGATGCGGCTGGCCTCCTTGGCACGGAAGGCGGCCACGGCCATGGCCACCGCGAGATAGGTTTTGCCCGTGCCCGCGGGCCCCACGCCCAGGGTGATCGTGTTGTTCTTGATGGCCTCGACATATTTCTTCTGGCCGAGGGTCTTGGGCTTGACCGGCTTGCCTTTGGCGGTGACGCACACGCTGCCGTCCGTCATGGCCGCCAGTTGCAGGCTGACGTCCTCCTCCCTGTGGGCCTCGTCCGCCTCCTGCACCAGGGAGATCACGTAGCGCACGCTCTGGTCACTGATCTCCTCGCCCTTATCGATGAGCGTGAGCAGGCCCTGCACGGTGCGCGCGGCCTTGTCTATGGCCGCGGGCTCGCCCATGATCTTCAACTGGGACCCGCGGCAAAGGATGCCCACGTGGAACTGCGCCTCGATGAGCTTGATGTTCGCGTCAAAATCGCCGAACAGGCGCGCGAGCTGCTCCATTCGGTCAATGACTATGATCTGTTCCGCCGTTGTGGTGCCCTCCTAAAAAATTCTGTGGTTCAAACCAACTTTTATGAAATTATACTATTTTTTCACGTTGTTGTCAAGGATATTTTTACAGAAGGCCAACTTGGCTTCATGTTTTGCAGACGCCTGATTTCATACTTTATCGCTGTAGCTTATGTGCATATTGCACATAAAATGACAGAAAAGCGATGGAAAAAATTGTATCCAAAAGTCTTTTCTTTTGTAAATTATTGTGTTATAATGTTGCTGTGCCAAGAAACACAGGATATTTTGAAAAATGCAAAGAGAGAGGAAGACGCACATGAGGACCACAGGCATCATTCGTGGGATAGACGAGGTAGGGCGCATCGTCATCCCGAAAGAGTACCGTCGTATGCTGAAGGTGAATGACAAAGAGGACTCCCTGGAGATTTCCATGGAGGGCGACAGGATTGTATTGCGCAAACATATGCCTGCCTGCACCTTCTGCGGGAGTGCGGACGGCATGATCGAATATTCCGGCTACAAGATCTGCCGCAACTGCGTTGACAACCTCGAGCAGATTGTCGGTCAGCAGGTGGAGGGGGAGTAAAGCCTGCATAAGAGCGCTGATTCCCGGTGAACCCAGAGCGGGTTCGCCGGGTTTGTTGTGGTACGAAAAAGGCTTGCAAATGGGCGTAGGGTATGGTATGATTGTTTTTGGTAAGGCGGGTGGCCTGCTGGCCACCCCTACAGTTATGAATAAAGGAGAATATCATGATCGCAATCGGCTGCGACCACGCCGCCACGGCGCTGAAAGAGGAGCTCAAGGCCTATTTGCAGGAAAAAGGCGCTGAAACACGGGACTTCGGTGTGACCGCCGGGGAGAAGGCAGACTACCCCGCCATGGCCTTCGAGGTATCCAATGCCGTTACGAGCGGCGGGTGCGAATTGGGCGTGCTGCTGTGCGGCACAGGGGTGGGGATGTCCATCGCTGCAAACAAGGTGCGCGGCATACGCGCGGCCTGCTGCAGCGAACCCTATTCCGCCATGCTCTCTCGACAGCACAACGATAGCAACGTGCTGTGCATGGGCGCGCGCGTGATCGGCCCGGAGATGGCCAAGATGATCCTCGACGCCTGGCTGAACGCGGAGTTCGAGGGCGGCAGGCACGGGACCAGGGTGGAAATGATCAACAATGCTGACTGCTTAATTGCCTTGGCACGCAGTTGCTCTGCGTCAAACAATTGAGCTTCAGCATTATGAATTAAGCATTAATGATAGTGTCCCAAGGTAATCCACACCCGCCCCTTGCGCGACGCATCACCAACCTGCACCAGCTTCACACGGCCCTTGCCACGCACGCTGATAATGTCGCCCTCCCGCACTTTCGCGTCTCCCCGGCGGCACTCCTCGTGGCGCAGCTGCACCAGGCCTTGCGCCAGCAGTTCCTCCGCAACGCCGCGCGAGCAGTGAAACGCCTCGGAAAGAACGGCATCCAGCCGAAGGGAGGCCACCGTGCCGCGCTGTTCCCGCAGGGATTTTGCAGCTTCGGGCAGGGCGGCGAGGGGAATTTTAGCGGCGTGCAGGCCGACTTTTCCTGCCTGCGTCAGGTTCTCGGCGATGAAACCCGCGATATGGGCAAGGCACACCAGGTGGGCTGTCCCTTCGCCCACAGCGATGTCGCCGATTACGCTGCGCTCAAGACCCAGGCCCAGCACTGCCCCGAGGACGTCCCGGTGGGTGAGGGTATCCTGCGGGCGGAAGCTCAGCCGGATGGCGGCGAGGTATTTCTCCGGATCAAAGTTCTCTTCAAATACAGGAATGACCCGCTCGGCATCCTTGAAGCCGCCAAGCAGGGTCACGCGCGGACCGAAAATACGCAACGTCTCGGCGGTTTCCGCCGGGGTTAAGAATTTGCCGGCGGCGTTGCGTTTTTCGAGGTCGTGTAGGTTCATTCACCCCTCCAGCAGAGCCCGCAGCTTCGCGATTTCTTTTTTTGGCCATTCCCTGTTCATCTCCGCTTCCTCCTCCGCCAAGCCCAAGCGCCCGCACAGGGCGATGACCTGCTCCCACGCCCATATCGCCTTTTCATATTCTTTCGTTTCGGTGTACATAAAAGCCATATTGTAATAATTCGAGCCGTCATCTGGATTTGCTTCGACGCCCTTTTTGAAATATGTTTCAGCTTCATCGAAGCGCTTCATTTTTTTGCATATGTATGCGCACCTGAAAAACAGCGTGTCCCCGCCGTCCGGAAATTTCTCCAGGCACTCCTTTGCCAGGGCAAGGGCTTTTTCAGGGTTGTCCGCGGCGTAGGAATCAATTAAGCCGCACCAGTTACGCACTCTTTTCGGGTTGTCCTTGACGGCCTGCTCATATTTCTCGATGTTCTCCCTGTTGCGCCCCAAGCTTTCCAGGAGATATCGCAGCTGCCCCTCCGAGGCTTCGGCAATGGTGACATTTGTGTTGCTTGTATTACAGGATAATCGTTGCCCCTCCCCCAGTTCGATTGATTTTTTCAGGCTGTCCTCAGCCTTTTTATTGAGCTGCTGCGCATGGAACTGGTTCAGTATGCCGTAATTGCGGTAATCCTCGGCGTCGGCCTTGCCTTCTTCGATGAGTTTTTCAAATGCCGCGTTGGCCCTGTTGAAATTCCGGTTGGTCCGGCGGTGCTCATACAGAGCGAACAGCCGCGCCGCCTTGTTTTTATAGCCCTGCATATTCGGCTGAAAAAGCTCGTCGATGCTCGTTTCGAAGTAATCGGCGATCGCGGGGAGCAAGTATAAATCAGGAGATGTTACATTGTTCTCCCATTTGCTTACGGATTGGTATGTGACCGAAAGATGCTCCGCGAGCTGTTCCTGCGTAACGCCTTTTTCGGCGCGCAGTTTTTTGATGTTTCCGCCAATGCTGAAAGCCATGTGAAACCCCTCCAGTATATATTTTGCGTGCGCTGCGTGTAGTCTATCATACCGGAAGGCACTATTCAATAACGGGCGGGGATGACGAACTAACGCAATGCGTGCATCATATCACTGTGAACCCCATCCCCGCGAAGTAGTCCGCCGCCTCCTCCACGGCCTCCGGGTCGGCGGGGGGGAGGTCACAGAAGGCGTAGTCCATGCCGGCGGCCTCCCATTTCGGCGCGCCCAGCTGATGGAAGGGCAACAGTTCCAGGCGCTCGATGCATTTGTAGGGCCGCAGGCGGCGGGCCAGGGCCTCCAATTGGCGGAATTTCAGTGTCCAGCCCGGCACAAGCACATGGCGCAGCCAGACCTTCTTGCCGGTGTGCTCGCAGTAATCCAGGGTGAGGAAGCTGCGCCCGTTCCCCCGCCCGGTGAGCTTTTGGGCCAGGTCGTCGCCGGCGGCCTTGATGTCCAGCAGGAGCAGTTCGGCGGCGTCGATGGCGGCGGTGCATGAGGGCAGGTCGGGCGCGCCGGCGGTGTCTATGGCACTGGGGATGCCCAACTTTTGCAGGCGCAGGGCCACCTCCCGCACAAAATCCGGCTGCAACAGCGGCTCGCCCCCCGAAAACGTAACGCCCCTGATAAAGTTGCTATAGCGTAGCACCTCCTGCACAGCCTGGGTGTCCGTCCAGAGCGTGCCGCCCCGGGGATCTATGGAATCAGGGTTGTGGCAGTAGAGGCAGCGCAGCGGACAGCCCTGCATGAAAAACACATAGCGGACCCCCGGCCCGTCAACGGTGCCGAAGGTCTCGGTATGGTGGATGCGGGCGGTGGTCATGGGCGAAGCACCTGGATACAAGCCGGATTTCGTACAGCAATCTGCACATGATCCTCCGTGCCGATACACGCGCCCGGATAAAGCGGCACGCCCTCCTGGAAAGCGGCGCGAATGGTATCGTATGGCTGTAGTTTTTCTTTTTCCCGGATGCGGTGTAGCTGGCTGAGTACCGCGCAATCCAGCGGCCGGAATATATTTTTTATGAGCAAAGCTTCGGCTTCATTTTCATCGCTCAAATCATCCATGAGCCTATAGGTATGTCTGTTCTTCGGATAGGGTATTTTTTTGCCGGAGGGCACTTTTTGGTTGTAGTCATCGTAGGTTTTCACCAACGCCAGATAGGCTCTTCGAACTTCATCGTGAGATTTGCTTTGCAGCATGTCCAGGCAATTTCCAAGCGAAATTTCCGCGCGGATAACGGCCGGCTCCTTTTTTTCTTCCGGATGCTTTTTTTCATGCCGGGCAACCACCTGCTTTGCCCAGCGCCAAGCGTGGTCCTCGCTGTCGTACCAAAAATAAACCCCCGGGCCAAGCCATAGAGTCTGCTCTTCCAACTCGGGCAGCGGCCCCTTTTGCGGATTGACCTGGCTTGGCTTTAAGGATTCCCCGGCCAGCACAACCGAATAATATGTTTCCTGAAAACAGCCATGGTAACCCATTACCACGGAATCACACAAGAGCTGTCACTCCTTTTCCCATGCTTCCGCTCGGAACATCGGCGTCAATTCATCGTTTTCATCCAATATGCCGATATCCCGCAACGCCGTGCGCGCCTCCTCCCAGGCTTCGTCCGTTACCATTTTGACGATTTTTCTTTTTGCCCCCCTGTTTTCCGGAGGCTTCGACGGTGTCAAGCGGGGCGCATACTTTTTTTCGGCCGCCGTTGCCGGCGCGAGTGCAGTCGGTGCGCTCATAGAACCATCCCTCTTCCCTGTTTTATTTTTTTTGCACATCGCCTTCGCCTCCCCAGCCTTTTGTTAGCAGTGTAGGCGAAAGGGCTTTCCAGTATACCATAATCTTCCCAGGAAAGCAAGAAAATTTTTTATAATTACACAAACGCATGAAACGTCCGCTGTATCACGTCCATCTGCTGCTCACGGGTCAGCCGTATAAAATTGACAGCATAACCCGATACCCGGATGGTCAGCTGGGGATAGAGCTCGGGGCGCTCCATGGCATCAAGGAGCTTTTCCCTGTCAAGCACATTCACGTTGACATGGTGCCCGCCCTCGGTGAAATAGCCGTCCAGCAGGCGGATCAGATTTTCGCCGCGCTCCTCTTCTGTCTTTCCCAAAGCCTTGGGGATAATGCTGAACGTGTAAGAGATCCCGTCCTGGCTGTCCTCAAAGGGCAAGCTCGCCACGCTGGCCATGCTGGCCACCGGCCCGTGAGAATCCCGGCCGGACATGGGGTTGGCACCGGGGGCGAAGGGCTCGCCCGCTTTGCGGCCGTCGGGGGTGGCGCCGGTCTTCTTGCCATAGACGACATTTGAAGTGATGGTCAAGATCGAAAGCGCGGGCTTGGCCCCCCGGTAGGTCCTCTGGCGGCGCAGGCACTGCATGAAGTCCCGCACGATGCCCCGGGCGATCTCGTCCGATCTTGGGTCATGATTTCCAAACGCGGGGTAGTCCCCTTCGATTTCGAAGTCGATTGCCAGGCCGCGCGCGTCCCGGACGGGCTTCACTTTGGCGTACTTGATGGCCGCGAGGCTGTCAGCGACGACGCTCAAGCCCGCCAGGCCACAGGCCATGGTGCGGATGATTTCCTCGTCGTGCAAGGCCATTTGCAGGGCCTCGTAGCAGTATTTGTCATGCATGTAATGAATGACGTTCAGCGTGTTGATGTAGAGATTGCTCAGCCAGTCGCAGGTGGCGGCAAAGCGCTCGCGGACCTGCTCGTAGTCCAGCACATCGCCGGTGACAGGCGCGAGGGCCGGGCCGACCTGCTCCCCGGTAAGCTCATCCCGCCCTCCATTGATTGCGTACAGCAGCGCCTTCGCAAGATTCGCGCGCGCGCCAAAGAACTGCATCTGCTTGCCGATGCGCATGGGCGACACGCAGCAGGCGATGCCGTAGTCGTCGCCGAACGCCGGGCGCATCTGGTCGTCATTCTCGTACTGGATGGACGAGGTCTCAATCGAGAGCCGCGCGGCATAGGCCTTGAAGGGCGCGGGCAGGCGGGTGCTCCAGAGAATGGTCATATTGGGCTCGGGGGCGGGGCCAAGATTGGTGAGGGAGTGCAGAAAGCGATAGGTCGATTTTGTCACCATGTGGCGGCCGTCCAGGCACATGCCGGCCAGGGCCTCCGTGGTCCAGGTGGGGTCACCGGAGAACAGCTCGTCGTAAGCCGGGGTACGCAAGAAGCGCACCATGCGCAACTTTAGAATGAACTGGTCGAATAGCTCCTGCACTTCGTCTTCATTGAGCAAACCAGTTTCAAGATCACGCTGGGCGTAGATATCCAGGAAAGCCGACACCCGGCCGAGGCTCATGGCCGCGCCGTTCTGGTCCTTGATGGCGGCGAGGTAGCCGAAATACAGCCACTGGATGGCTTCCCGCAGATTTTGCGCGGGCCTCGAGACGTCACAGCCGTAGCTGCCCGCCATGCGTTTCAGGGCCTCCAGGGCGCGAATCTGCTCGCTGAGCTCCTCCCGGTCTCGAATGATCTCCTCGTCGATGCAGGCGCGTGTGCAGTTTTCTTTTGCGGCCTGCTTCTGTTCGATTAAAAAATCCACGCCGTAGAGGGCCACCCTGCGGTAGTCCCCGATGATGCGCCCCCTCCCGTAGCTGTCCGGCAGGCCGGTGATCACGCCGCTGTGGCGGGCCTGCTTCATCTCGGAAGTGTAGGCGTCGAACACGCCGTCGTTGTGGGTCTTGCGATACTTGAATATTTCAGACACGCGGGGGGGCATCTCCCGCCCGTAGGCCGCCAGGGAGGTCCTCACCATGCGCACGCCGCCGAAGGGCAGGATCGCGCGTTTCAATGGCGCGTCGGTCTGCAAGCCCACGATCTGCTCCAGCTCTTGATCGATGTACCCCGGGGCGTAGGCGTCTATGGCCGAAATTGTCTCCGCGTCGATATCCAGCACGCCCCCCGCCATGCGCTCGGCGGCAAGCAGGTCTTTGAGCTTACCCCATAGGGCGAGAGTGCGCTCGCTGGGCGGCGTGAGGAAGCCCTCGTCGCCGTCGTAGGGGGTGTAGTTGCGCACGATGAAATCGCGCACGTTGACGGCGGCGGCCCAGGGGCCGGGGGTGAAGGTTTGCCATTGGATCATGGTAAAAGCTCCTTATACTGATACGCCCTTACATGCTCAACCTCAAAATCAGCCATGTCCTCGGGCCTGTTTTTGCGGATATCCCCCGCCCAGCCCAGGCTCTTAATACCGCCGGCGTGATGCTCCACGCTGAGGATGAGAAATTGTTCGTTTCGGCTCACGCCGCCGGCCCTGGAGCGCCCGGTCTCCACGCCGTCGATATAGAAGATATAGCCCTTCTCGTTCCACTCCAGGCCGTAGCTGTGGAAGCTGTCGTAGGGGTCCTCCACCCGGTAGCGGCCCACGTTCTTCATCATATGAAAGAGGCCGTAGCTACCGTAGTGCAGGCTGGAAATAATCGAGTTTTTTCGCAAGGGATCGCGGCTGCGATAGAAGACGCTCTCGTACACGTCGATTTCCGTGCCGGGGCGTCCCGTGCCGTCCACCTGGTTGGTCACATTTTCGTTGTGTAGCCAGAAGGCGCTCCACAGGCCAAGGCCCTTGGGGCATTTGCAGCACGCCTCGAAGTAGCCGTATTTCTGGCGGAAGGAGAACCGGGTGTTGATCGCCGCGGCGTAGGAGCCCGGCGGGCCCCCGGCCATGCCCTCCTCGGAATTGACGGAGGAGATCTGCAGCCTGCCGTTCTCAACGCGGGCCATCTCCAGGCACGACCAGCCGTCGTGGCGGGGCTGCGCGCGGGTGTTTGCATTGTCCAGCCCGCCGTGCAGGTCGCTCCAGTTGGCCCATTTATTGAGGTCCAGGCTGCCGCCCTCGAACTCGTCGCTCCAGGTCAACTGGAATTTATTCAAATCCAGTTTCCGCCCCTTGGGTGTTTTGGGCCGCCGCAGAATCGTTTGCAAATAGGGAAAGAAATAGCCGAACAGCTTCACGATGCTCAACAAGATATACTGCGGAATTTGAACGATATAGGTCAGGATGGCCAGCAGGATGTATCGCAATGACTTTTTGCTTTTCATGCTCACACCAGCCCCTCGCACCATTTCACGTAAAACGCCCGGTCCCCCGCCGGACAATCGCCCAGGGCCGCCCCCGCGACGATGGGCACCCACTTCATCACGTATTGCCGTGCCGTGTCGCTCATCTCGCAGTAGAGCTTCAGATACGCGCAGGCCAGGCTTGCCGTGCCGTATTTCTCCATTGTTATATATGTGTTGGCCGCGTCCGCGGCGGCGTTGCCCTGTGTAAGCTGGTTCCAGTCCAGGATGAATGCCCGCTCCCCCTGCATAATGATGTTAGAGGGGATGAAATCCCCGTGGCAGGCCTTCTTGTGGTGGTGCATGGCCTCCAGGCGCGTTTGCAGCTCATAGCGGGTGGTGGCGTCCAGGCCGCTGGCGGCGATCTTGCGCTCCAGCTTGTCCTGCAAGCGCTGCGCCTTGGGGATATACTGCCCGTGCACCGCCATCTGCAAGCGCACGAACAGATCCATCAGCTGCGCGTTTTCCGGCTCGGCTTCCATGCGATCAAGCAATGTTGGCCCCTCGATGAAATCCGCTATGATCGCCCATTTTCCATCCAGCTTTGTCGCTTCGCGCAGGCGCGGCACGGGCAAGCCGGCCTCAAAGGCGCGCGCATGGTTCGTGGCCTCATTGAGCACGCTGGAGGCCGGCACGTTCTCTTCGAACAGTTTAATCACTTCCTGCCCCCTGCGGAAAATCCGCTTGTTGGGCCGCTGGAGTATGAGTTCCATGGGGCGCACCATCCTTTCCACACAGTAGTATAACCCAACAGAGGCGCAAAGTCAAGAGAAAGATATCATAAAACACTATATTTTGTGGTTGGATTTGCGTGTCCACCAGATATTGGGGAAGGTGTAGGGGCAACCCCGAAAATATTGGCGGTTCAGGGCTTGTGTTTTGAGACAGGCCCTGATATAATAAAACCAAGCTAAACAAAGGGGAGAATATTTATGCGCAAATTCTGCAGGAGAGCGCTCGCACTGGTTCCGGCATTCGCATTGACCGCCGCGCTGGCCACGCCGGCTCTCGCGGGGCCCTTCGATGAGAAGAGGTGGCTGAAGACCGGCGACTACGACATCCTCTACCGGGTGATTCCGGCCGAGGGAGCGCAAATCGGGCGAATTTTTTTCATCCACGGCATCCTCAGCTCCACATTGTATTGGGAGGAGCTGGCCGGGATGTTCAGCCAGGCCGGCTACACGTGCGCCATGCTGGACCTGCCGACCTTCGGCGAAAGCACGCGGGAATCGAAGGACGTAGCGCCGAAGGACCGCGAGGAGATCATCGCGGAGCTGATGGAGCATCTGGCGCCCGGGGAGCGGTGGATCGTCGCCGGGCATTCCATGGGCGGCGGGGTCGCGCTGAACGTGGCAATCATGTACCCCGAAAAGGTGTCCGCGCTGCTTCTCTACGCGCCGGCGGCCGTGCGCATCCCCATAGACGACAGGATCCTGCGCCGCATAGCGGATCCCGTCGGCCGCGCCCTGGATCCCTTCATCAGGCCGGTGCTGTATGTGGACCCGCTCATACGCCTGTTCGCGGCTATCCCCTTTGCCGACCTGAGATTTGCGTGGAACTATGACATCAGCCGCGTCTCGGATTCCCTCAAGCTGCCCGGCACCCTGACCGGCATCCTGCACATGGCCTATCGCGCGGCGGTCCCCGCAATGGACGATATCGCGCGGCTGGATATCCCGATACTGATGCTGAAGGCGAAAAGCGAATACATCGTCCCGGGGTTCATGATGCCGGACGCCGCGATGCCCCCGCAGACGGTGACGCATGTGATGCGGGGCGGGCACCAGTTCTCGGAGCAGTATCCGGCGGAGACCTTCGAGAAATCCATCGCGTTCCTTGAGGGTATAAAATAATAAATTCAGTGAGGAAGCGCGCATGAGCGAGGCGCTGGAACTGTTTCATTTTGCAGACAAAGAAAATGTGGAAAGCATTCTGAAAAACGGGCTAAAGGCCTCTACCAAATACGAAGTGTTCACCCCCATTAGAGAGAATGTCGTTTTTTGCTGGCTGCACAAAGAGGACAATAAAATACCCAAAGAGAATCAAGTTTGCTTTAGAGTACGTGTTGGCTCGGGGCGTTGTCTGGTCGCCGATATGGACTACGTAAGCATGGCCATGATGTATAAATACAACCCGAAGGGCGAGGGCATCGCGAAAAAGCCTGTGAATCCTGAAGCGGAGAAGCTTTTCGTGCAAATTTATGAAGCCACTGCCGTAAAGCCCTGCGATTATTATGACGGCATGCACTTCTCGCCCGAAGTATTGGTAAAAGGCGACATACAAGCATCTGATATTGCGCTATGCCTGGAATACCCCGGCTGCTCGAAAAAAAGAAAAAAGAACATTTTCGCGAAAGCCAAAAAATAATGAGATCATCCCCATATCCACGACAGAGCTTTGCTCGGCCGAATATCCAGCACAATTCACCATTGAAAAGGAGAAAACGAAATGAATGTATTCATGATCGGCGGCACAGGCCTGCTGGGCTGCGCTGCGGCGGAGCTGTTCATCGCCCGCGGGCACGGCGTGAGGACGATATCCCTGCCTCCCCTACCCCCCGGCGCGGTGATGCCCGAGGCGATGGAACTGTCCCTCGGCAACTTTTTGGAGATGAACGACGAGGAGCTCCTGGCTCAAATGGAGGGCTGCGACTGCTTCGTGTTCGCCGCCGGCGTGGACGAGCGGGTGGAGTTCCCCCCGCCGGTATACGAGGCCTACGAGCGCTACAACATAGCGCCCCTGCGCCGCATGATTCCCCTGGCAAAGCAGGCGGGCATCACCCAGACGGTCGTCCTGGGCAGCTATTTCACCTACTTCGCCAAGGAGTTCCCCGAGATGCGCCTGTGCGAGCAGCACCCCTACATACGCAGCCGCCTGGCCCAAGAGGAGCTGGCGCTCTCCCTGGCGGACGAAAGCATGGACGTGGCCGTGCTGGAGCTGCCCTACATCTTCGGCACGCAGCCGGGGCGCAAGCCCGTGTGGACGATTCTGATCGACCAGCTTTCCGCCATGCCCTTCGGCGTGACGATGTACCCGAAAGGCGGCACGGCCATGCTCACCGTGCGGCAGGTGGCCGAGACCATCGTGGGCGCCGCGGAGAAAAACAAGGGCGCCAACGCTTACCCCATCAGCTATTACAATTTGACCTGGGACGAGTTTCTCTCCATTGTGCACGCGGCCATGGGCGTGCCGAACCGTAAGATAATCCACATCGCCAAGTGGATGTTCCGCATGTATGGCAAGGGCATGCTGAAGAAATCCCTGGCGGGCGGGGTGGAGATGGGCATCAACCCCATCGGCCTGGCGGATATCATGTGCATGAACACCTTCATCGACAACAAGTGGGCCAAGGAACTCGGCGCCACGGACGACGACATCAAGGCCGCGATTTTCGACAGCGTGAAGCTCTCGGTGGACGCCTTCACCGGCGCGCAGGAACTGGTGGGCATGCAAAGCGGCGGGGGAGACGAAAAGGAGTTCGGGGAAAAATCTTGACAAGCGGGTTCCGCGCTGGCTCAACTGGGCGGTGTTTGCAAATGGTTCGTCCTTTGCGGCCATGGAGGCGGAATTGAAAAAAGAGTTGGGCAAAACGGGAATCGAATTTGACGATTATGTCGAGTGGCTGATCAGCGGCGAGATTGTGAATCGCGGACAGGAAACCCTCGCATATAGCAAGGTCTTAGCCGAGAAGGGCCCCGATATAGTCAAGAAACACTGTGCGGGCTATATCGGCTGGATCCTCGACTGCATGATTTGGGCGAATGGGCTGGCTGGGGGCCGGCTGGTGTTTGCGTAAATACAGCCTTTCTGTTGGGTTTTACCCCCTCTGGCCTGCGGCCATCTCCCCCAAGGGGGCGACCTTGGCAGTTGCCGAAAACATGTACGCAATTCCAACAAAGTCCGCGATAGCCGTCAGAATCGTCCCCGTGAGCGAAGCGAACGCACTGGGGGAGATGTCGCGTAGACCGCGTAGCGGGCGTAGTGCAACAGAGGGGGTAAAAGGCGAAATATATAAAAACCGGGACGGATACCTTCCGCCCCGGCATTTTTATAGAGTTTAGCGCCTGAATTCGCCGATGCGGATGACCTCCAGGTGCACGCCGTTGGCGGGGATGGTCAGGGTGCCGCTGGAGCCGCCGCTGGCCGCGCTGGCATTGTCCACCACCGCGGTAAGAGAGGTGTTGGCGCACAGGTTCACGATCACGCTGCGCTCGAAGCTGTCGATGGTGTTGGCGGCGACGTCCTTCTCCACCACGGTGTCGTCGATCCGGCGTCCGTTGGCCTTGACGTAGAAGGTCAGGCGGGTATTGGCCGAGAACCGGAAGTTGCCGAAGAAGGTGATCTCGTAGGTGCCGGAGCATTGGATGGTGATGGTGTTGTTGCCGTTGAAGCCCACGTTTTGCAGGGGCAGCGGGGCGTCCATGGCCAGGGGTTCGCCCGTGGCGCCGGCCGCCAGCTCGCGCTGCTGCATCTCGGAGCGGTACATCCCGCCGAAGACGGAGGCAGCGTCAAGCCAGGGGCAGCGGTTGCAGCTGGGGCTGTCGGGGCCGCAGACGCCCGCGCCGTTCGAGCAACAGCTGCTGCAGTCGCAGCAACAGTTTTTCTGCGGCGGGCAGGGCGGGCAGAAAATGCCGCCGGGCCAACCACCGCCGGGCCAACCACCGCCAGGCCAACCGCCGCCGGACCAACCGCCGCCAGGCCAGCCACCGCCAGGCCAGCCACCGCCAGGCCAGCCACCGCCGGGCCAGCCGCCGCCGGGCCATGGGCAGGGCGGGCAGAAAAAGCCGCCGCCACCGCCGCCGCTGGGCGGGCACCTGAATATGCCGGTGCCGCCGGGGCAGAAGCAATTGGCGAAACCACCGGAACTGCCGCTGCAGTTCCATGAAGGGAAACCCGAGGAGCCGGTGCAATTGAATGACATATATCATCTTCCGTTTCTTGCATAAGTTATATGGATTGCCGGGTCGGCGAGGCCGCAGCCCGGTCATGCCATCATATGCAAGGCGGCTATACGGGGTGTCCCGAAAATTATCTCCCCTCCCGCAGGAACCGGTGTTTACTTTTTATGCGATTTATGATATGCTAAGAGGCGGGGAACATGGTTCCCCGCCTCTTCCGCCCCGGCCTTGCCGCTTTACGCAATGGCCTCGATCACGTCGCCCACGGTTTTGATCACTTTGCTGAAGCCCTTCTTTGCCGTGCGCTGGTACTTCGGCTGGGTCATCGCGCCGCCGACAAGGCCTGCCGCGGCGCCCACGGCCATACCGATGCCGACGCCCTTCGCGATTGTCGCCGCCTGGTGTTTCATTACCATTCTGGAGATCCCCTTTCAGAAAGATTGAACGCGTATTTACGCGCTAATAGTATGTCCGGCTGGTAGAAAATAACCGGAGGTTTTCAATTGGAAAATATTTGTCAGCTGAACCTGGTGCTGGTGGAGCCGGAGATCCCGCAGAACACGGGGAATGTCGCGCGTACCTGCTCTGCCACGGGCGCTCGCCTGCACCTGGTGGAGCCCATGGGCTTCAAGGTGGACGACGCGAAGCTCAAACGCGCGGGCCTGGACTATTGGCACATGCTGGATATCGCGTATTACCCAAATTTGCAGGCCTTTTTTCAGCAAAATGACGGCCCGTTCTTCTACTTTTCCACCAAAGCCAAGCGCGTCTACACGGAGCCCGCCTATCCCCCGCGTACTTATCTCGTGTTTGGGAAGGAGACGGCCGGCCTGCCGGAGGACCTTTTGCGCGAAAATCTTGACCACGCCGTGCGCCTGCCCATGCGCGGGGGCGCGCGCAGCCTGAACCTTTCAAACAGCGTGGCGGTGGGGGCGTTCGAGGTGCTGCGGCAGTGGGGGTGGCCGGGGCTGGAGAGGGAGTCGGGATATTTTTGAGGGTACATCGCGGAGCGACAAAGATAGGAGGCCCCCACCATGCTCAAACCCATCGCCTTCCGCATTCTCGCGGCCCTCTTTATCCTGTGCCGCGTGTTCCCCGTGCAAAAGAACAAAGCAGTCCTCCTGCGCCATTTCCCCGTCTGGGGCGCGCTGGAGGCCATGGAGCATGCCCTGCTGGCCGACGGCCGCTTCCGAGTCGTGAAAATCGCGGACTGGCGCCGCCCCGGCACGTTGTTTCATCTGGCCACGGCCGAGGTTATTTTTCTGAATAATAATTTTAATTTGCTGGCCTACCTGCCGCTCTCGGAAAAAACGAAGCTCGTGCAGCTGTGGCACGGCGACGGCGGCTGGAAGCGCTGGGGCTTCAGCACCAACCCCAACACCAGCGCCTCCTCTGGAGTCGCTTTAAGAATCCCCTACACCTATGCCATCTGCAACTGCGAGGGCGTGCGGCCCTTCTGGGCCGAGGGCTTCGGACTGCCACTGGAGCGGGTGCTGCCCCTGGGCTCCCCCCGGCTGGACATGTTGGTTCGGCCCTATGACAAGGCCGCATTGCGCGAAAAATTCGACGCGCAATACCCCCAGTGCGCGGGCAGAAAGCTCATACTCTATGCCCCGACGTTCCGCGAAAATCCCGAGGAAAACCGGGCGCTGCTGACACACTTCGACTTCGCCGCTTTCAACGCGCGCTTCGGCCACAAGGCCGCGCTGCTGGTGCGCCTGCACCCGAAGATGCACGGCCTGTACGATTTGCGCGGCACAGGGGCGATCGATCTAACGGATCTGCCCGACCCGGCGGATATTCTGCGCGTGATCGACACGCTCATCACCGACTACTGCTCCCTATGCTTCGACGCCGTGGCGCTGGATATCCCCGTGGTGATTTACGCCTTCGACGAGGCGCGCTACATGGCCCACGACAGGGGATTCTACAAGCCTCTGCACGAACTGCCGCCGGGCCCCATCGCAAACGATTTCCCGGCCCTGTTGGAGTTGCTCTCCGCCCCGGATGGCTATGCCGAACAGCGCGCGGCCTTTGCGGCGTTCCATTTAGGGGATGTGGACGGGGGGGCGTGCGAGAGGGTTATTGAGCTAATCTCCCCGCGTTTGCCACGGTGATTACCAGCACCCCCACGTCCGCGAACACGGCCAGCCACACCGGCGTCACAGGCAGCAGCAGTCCCACGGCGATTACCAAGGCCTTGATTGCCAAAGCGAAGGCCACATTGGCCTTTATCACTCGCAAGGTTTTCTGGAACAGATTACGCGCCCGCGCCAGGGGCAGCAGGGAGTTCCCCATCACAACCGCGTCGGCGGCCTCGCAGGCGGCCTGCGCGCCGAAGCCCATGGCCACGCCCGCGTCCGCAAGGGCTAGCACCGGGGCGTCGTTCACGCCGTCGCCAACATAGAACAGAGTGCCGTCCTTCTTAAGCTGCGTCAAACGCGCCAGCTTATCTTCCGGCAGCAGGGCTGCGTGCACCTCGTCAAGATTGCACTGCTCCGCCGCGTGTTTTGCCGCAGGCTCGGCGTCGCCCGTAAGCATCGCGCATTTGCGTACGCCGAGGCTGCGCAGCGTTTCGATGGCCTGCGGGGCTTCGGCGTGCACCGCGCTTTCGCAGCGGATGGCCCCCAGAGCCCGGCCGTTTTCGGCGACATACACCTGCGCCGCCGACAGACCGCCCAGCTCAATCCACCGGGATTCCAGCATGCGCCTGCTGCCGCAGATAATCTCTCTCCCCCCGGCTTTGACGATCATGCCGCCGCCGGGGCGTTCTTCCATGCTCTCCGGGGTGATATCCGGCTTTGGCGAAGCAGCAAGAATCGCCTTGGCGAAGGGGTGCGCCGAGCCCTGCTCGGCGATTGCCGCCATACGCAGCAATTCTTCTTTGGTGATCCCCTCGCAAGTGAAGATTTCAGTGAGCGTAAATTCAGATGTAGTGAGGGTGCCGGTCTTATCGAATACGGCGATTTCGGCCCTGGCGAGGGCTTCCACGTAGCGCCCGCCCTTCACCAGCACGCCGCGCCGCGCCGCGCCGCCGATGGCCGCAAAGAAGCCCAGCGGCACCGAAAGCACAATCGCGCAGGGGCAAGCTGAAACCAGGAACAGCAGTCCTTTCGGCACCCACGCGGCCCAGTTGCCCGTGATCAGCGATGGCACGATGGCCACCAGGGCACCCAAGACCATCGCGACGGGGGTGTAGATTTTCGCGAAGCGCAGCAGGAAGCGCTCGCCGCCGCTCTTCTGCCGGGCGGCGTGCCGCGCCAGTTCCACCAGGCGCGAGGCAGCGGAGTCCCTCGCCAGGGCGGTGGCGCGCATGGCGAGGCTCTCCCCGCCGTTGACGAAGCCGCTGAGTAAGGCGTCCCCCGGTCCGGTCTCACGGGCCACGCTCTCCCCCGTGAGAGACGATGTATCCACGCTGGAGTGGCCAGATAAAACAAGGCCGTCCAGGGGCACGCGCTCGAAGGGCAATACGACGAACTCTTCGCCGATATCGATTGCTTCAACCGGTACAGTCCCGGTGATTTGCCCGTTCACGCTGCGGTGCGCCTGGTCCGGGCGAAGGGCAGAAAGCGCCTCGATGGCCCTTCTGCTGCGCGCGGAGGCCAGGCCCTCCAGCTGTTGGCCCAGGGCGAAAAACAGGGCGATGGCCGCGGCCTCGCGATGATCCCCCAGGGCGAAGCAGGCCGCCACGGCCACGAGCATCATGACGCCCTCATGGAACTTAAACTTGATCAGCGCTTTCAGGGCGCCGCAGAAGACCTTCCAGCCGGCCAGCAGGCAGGCCGCGAGGCCCAGCAGCAAGCCGGGCAAACCCTCCTCGGGCAGGAAAAACATGATGGCCAGGCAAATTGCCGCCATGCCAAACAGTATCCAAGGCAGCCAGAGCCGCCAATTCCCCTCCTGGGAGGGGCGAGGCATAGCGTCGGGGTGGTTGTCGCGGCCCGGAAGGCCATAGGGGCCGCGCGGAGCAGCGCAGGTGCAAGCGCTTTCGCAGCCGCAAGCGCTCTCGCAGCACGCGCAGTCATTCGCCATGTTTATGCGTCCCCCTCCCGTGCAGGATATGCGCCAGCCCCGTGTCGAGTATCTGCGCCACGTGGGCGTCGTCCAGGGCGTAGCTCATGGTCTTGCCCGCGCGCTTTGCGCGCACGAGACCCGCATTGCGCAGCAGGCGCAGCTGGTGCGAGATGGCGCTCTGGCCCATTTCGAGGCGCTCGGCCAGATGGAACACGCACAGCGGGCCGGCCCGCAGGGCGGTGAGGATGCGTATGCGCGTGGTATCCCCGAAGACCTTGAACAGTTCAGAGAGGTCATGTAGGGTTTCGATTGCGTGTTCTTCCATGACTACGGACCCCTTTCATGTGAATAAGTGTTCATATGAACATTATACGAAGGAACTGGGCGTTTGTCAAGTATTTTTCCGCAACAAAAAAACACAGAGGCAGCCCTCGCCGCCCCTGTGCGTTCTTGCCTGCGAATTTTACTTGATCTCCACTTCCGCGCCGACCTCTTCCAGCTTGGCCTTGGCGGCTTCGGCGTCGTCCCTGCCGATCTTCTCCTTGATGGGGGCGGGCGCGCCGTCGACGACCTTCTTTGCGTCGGCAAGGCCCAGGCCCGTCAGCTCGCGCACGACCTTGATCACGGGGATCTTGTTCGGGCCGACCTTGTTGAGCACCACGTCGAACTCCGTCTGCTCCACTTCCACGGCAGCCTCTTCAGTGGGGGCGGCAACGGCCACGGCGGCGGCGGCGGATACGCCGAACTCCTCCTCCACGGCGTGCACGAGCTCGGAGAGCTCCAGCACGGTGAGGCCCTTCAAGATTTCGATGATGTTTTGAATCGCTTCGGATGCCATAATTCAGTCCCTTTCTAGATGTTAGATGATAGACGTTAGACTTTAGACGCAGGGGACGTCAGGTCCTGCGCCTGGGTGGGCCTATGCCGCTTCGGGCGCGGGTTCCGCGGGGGGATTCGCCTTGTCCGCGATGGCCTGCATCGCGCGGGCAAAGGCCGCGATGGGGGCCTGGAAGGCGTTGCAGACCGTGGCGAGCAGCACCTCGCGGGAGGGCAGCTTGGCCAGGGCGTCCACCTTCTTTTCGTCGATGACCTTGCCGTCGACAAAGCCGGTCTTCACGTTGAAGGTCTTGCTGGTTGCGGCGTACTTCGAGAGAATGCGCGCCGCGGCGGTGTAGTCGTCGGTGCTTGTGGCCAGCGCCGTGGTGTTGACGAGATGGGGCAGCAGGCCGTCGAGCTCCGCTTCCTTGGCCGCCAGTTCCAGCAGGGTGTTTTTCACCACGCTGTACCTCACCCCAGCCCCGCGCAGGTCGCTGCGCAGCTTGGTGTCGTCGGCCACGTTGATGCCCTTGTACTCCACCAGAACGCCCGAGCACGCGGCACGCAGGACCTCTGCCAGATCGGCGACGGCCGCCTTCTTTTGCTCCAGGATTGCTTGGCTTGGCATGTGTTTACGTTCACCTCCGTAAAAAAAAT
>Ga0123353_10003858_pt1 | contig 19134 bp, 16 predicted proteins | sample TergutLab28metaG_3_FD_92763 | JGI IMG/M metagenome (GOLD analysis project Ga0123353, IMG submission 92763) | Labiotermes labralis P3 segment gut microbial communities from Petit-Saut dam, French Guiana - Lab288 P3 | ecosystem: Host-associated > Arthropoda: Insects > Digestive system > Gut ... | reverse complement strand
CGCCGAAACAGGTTATGGGCTTTGCATGAATGAAGTTGCCGCAGAAATCGGCGAGGAAGTAATTTGGCGCGACTACCTTAAAACAGTCAAAAAAATAGAGACCGCCGACCTGGTTTCGATAAGAGGTAGCAGAGGTATTCCAGGCGGTCGTATATATGACGGAATTGTCGCAATCGAGAGCCGCGAAAAACCAATACCTGGACCTAACATATATTTCAGAGAAACTTCACTTGGCGTAAATCTTATAGTTCTGCTCGGTATTCGTGCGGCAGAACTTGTCCGCGGAAGTACCGTTTTCGGCAGCAACATCCGTGAAAAAATACCTTCCAAATTTCAACGCATTACCGGTAACCGTTTCGATAAATTTTTAAAAGCCATGGATACTATGTATCTTTGCAACCATCGCGGAGTGGACTGTATTGACGGCAAACTTGTCCATGGAATCAACGAATACGAAAAAGCCCTTGCCATGCTTAAACCAAAAGAACAACTCGCGGAGATATAGTTTTTTACCGCGCACCCTGCCTCCTCTCATTCGGCGTGCCGTACGACTTTGGTCTTGTGTCCATGGCTCTAATCTCTTTTTTAACTATACCGTCTTTCAGGTCACCCTTGACAAGCGGGGCATATGGCGCGAGCAACGGCGCACCGTAACTGTCAAGCGAATTCATGTACACGCATAATAAAATCGCGCCAATCACAAGCCCGTACAACCCCATCACTCCGCCAAGCAACACAAAGAACAGGCGCAGTAGCGAAATCTGGGGCGCAAGGTTGGGTATCACATACATCATAATTCCCGAAAGCGCCGCGACAACAACCGCAGGACCCGATACAAGCCCTGCTTCAACCGCCGCACCGCCAAGGACAATCGCGCCTATAAGTCCCGTCGCCATGCCCAAGTGCCGCGGCATTCGCAGGGCGGCTTCGTATAATATCTCGAACAATATAAGGACGAACAAAATCTCCAACATTGGCGAAAACAACGACATCTGTACGGCATTGGTAATGTTGACAAGGGTGTTAAGTGGCACAATTTTGTAATGGTAAAGTTGCATTGCAATATAAAGCCCAGGTAACACAATCGCCATCGCCGCACCTGCCACGCGGATAAAGCGGCGGAGCGACACCCCCGCGGCATTGGAATAATAATCATCGCTGTTTTGAATGTCTTCAAACAGAATATAAGGCACACTTAACACAATAGGACTTCCGTCCACGAAAATCGCCACACGCCCTTCCAAAAGTTTGCTTGCCGTGATGTCGGGCTTTTCGTCGCCCCCGACTTGGCGGAAGAGATAGGATTTTTTGTCTTGCAAGAACTGTAGGATATAGTAACTGTCGATTATGCCGTCGATGTCGATTTCACTTATGCGCTTGGCGACTTTTTCGACGATTTTTTGGTCGGCAACGGTTTCAAGATAAGCAACTGTGACCTTTGTCTTGGTGTGGCGTCCCACGGTAAAGTGCTTCATTTTAAAGTCATCGGTTTTAATACGCTTGGTGACAAGTTGAATATTTGTGTCTATGTGCTCGATAAATCCTTCACGCGGACCTTTCACCACGCTTTGAGTAGGCGGTTCGGCTATGCTGCGTTTGGGGAATTCCTTTTTTTGGTTAATAGGCTCACGCGGTCCGATAAAACGCTCGAATGTTGTTTTAGGTTTTGGTTCAGGTTTTTGTTGCTTTTTGTCCACGTTTTTAGTATCTTTCAAACATGGAAAATAATGTATTGGATTTGGTGGAACAAGAACGCATTCGTCGTGAAAAACTGTTGACGCTCCAAAAGGCGGGCAAGGACCCGTTTGCCTGCGTTCGGTTCGAAAAGACACATCAATCCGCGGACATCTTGGGCGAATTTAAAAAACTTGAAAAACAGACCGTCTGCGTTGCGGGGCGTATTGTTTTAAAACGCGTTATGGGCAAGGCAAGTTTTGCTCATATATTGGATGGAGCGGGGAAAATTCAACTGTTCGTCGCGATTGATGATGTGGGCGAATCGACGTATGGCTTGTTCAAGGATTGGGACTTGGGCGATATTGTGGGTGCGGTGGGAACTGTTTTCAAAACCAAGACGGGCGAAATTTCGGTGCACGTTAAAGAGATTAAACTGCTGGCTAAATCGGTAAAGCCGCTGCCCGATAAATATCACGGATTAAAAGACGCAGACCTGCGTTTCCGTGAACGTTATGTTGATTTAATTGCCAATCCGGAAGTAAAAGAAATTTTTGTACTGCGCAGCAAAATCATAAAATCAATCCGCGAATTTTTGGACGGCGAAGGCTTTTTGGAAGTGGAAACACCGATACTGCAAAACATTCCAGGTGGTGCAGAGGCACGTCCCTTTGTTACGCACCATAACGCGCTTAACATGAAAATGTATCTGCGCATTGCCGAAGAACTTCACCTTAAACGTTTAATTGTCGGCGGGTTTGAGCGTGTCTATGAAATGAACCGCGTCTTTCGTAACGAAGGCTTAAGTTACAAACACAATCCCGAATATACCCTTTTGGAACTTTATCAGGCGTATACCGATGTCGTCGGCATAATGGAACTTACCGAGAATCTGTTCCGGCATGTGTTAAAAAATACTTTGAACAAGTTAATTCTCAATTACGAAGGCAATGATGTGGACTTCAGCAGACCTTTCAGGCGTGTGCCTATGGCGGACATTGTGCGTGAAACAACCGGGCTTGATTTTCATACAATACCGCTTTCCAAAATCGAAAAAGAATTAAAAGAAACATTTCAGTGTGATATGCCAAAGAACCGAACATGGGGCGAACTGCTCTACACCGCCTTTGACCAACTTGTTGAAAAGACGCTTATACAACCTACCTTTGTAATTGATTATCCGGTTGACATCTCTCCCCTGGCTAAAAAGAAAAAAGACGACCCAAGATTGGTTGAGCGATTTGAAATGTTTGTCTGCGGCCGCGAAATGGCAAATGCGTTCAGCGAACTTAACGACCCAATCGACCAACGCGAACGCTTTATGCAGCAAATGGTTGAGCGCGAAAAAGGAAACGACGAAGCCCATATGCTTGACGAAGATTTCTTGAACGCCATAGAATACGGAATGCCACCCACAGGCGGATTAGGAATAGGTATCGACCGAATGGTCATGCTGCTGACAGGCGTACACTCTATACGTGAGTGTTTACTGTTCCCGACAATGAAGGCGAAGCCGTAACAAGGTTCTCGCCGAAGGCGGGGTTCTTATGAAGCCGAAAGGCTAAAACTTCCTGTCCATCCAGTCTTTTGTGAATCTGCCGTATTTGTCAATCGGAGCCCATATGTTCCATTCTTTTTTCAGAAACTTTGTGCCGATAGCCCAAACAATAAACCAGATAATTTGTATCGGTATCATAATAAAAACAAAAACAAAGCAAAAAAACAGAAACTTTAAAATATGCATAAGTTTCTCTTCCCCGGTCATCCCCTGCATGCTACCCATGATTAATATATAGCCAACTACATTGACTTTGTCAAACGAATTGTGGTATACTATAGTATCACTAGTGAATAGTGAAAAAGTGATTAGTGAAAAGTTGTGGCGCCAGACAACGTGCATACCTTAAACAACTATTCACTCTTCACTACATCACTCTTCACTGGCGCCAATCACGGCGCCACAAGGGGGCGAAATGGCTTCGACGGTGAAGGACGGGCATGTTCGGCATACCGCCATGTGGGCGTTAAGCACAAACTTTAGACGGAAAAACATCTGTCAACTACTCCGGCGCCGGCTACGCATTAGCAGCCTGAACCCGGAACCCATACGAGAGTTTAGCATTTTAGTATCTATGGGAAACAAAAGTGCACGGATGACTTTGTATTGCAAGCGCAAGTCATTATCAAACAGCTTGCACAGCCATTGTATTATTGTCGCTTGATAATAGATTGGTTCGTACAACAAACAGGTGACTAAGTATGTAGAAGGATATGCAAACAACTCATCGGACCTCGGTTCAACTCCGAGCGCTTCCGCCAATGTGTCGCCTAACGGCGACAGTGATGAGTGAAAAAGTGAATAGTGAATAAGTGCCATTACATGATTGAAAGATTTTGGCGACACAACTTTATCACTAATCACTTTTCACTTATTCACTTCTGTGCTATCATGAATCATGGACAGTCCTTTAATTAACAAATCCCGCGCATTCGCATTGAAAATGATGAACACATGCAAAGAAATCAAATATCCACTAATAAACCAAGTTCTGCGTAGCGGCACAAGCATTGGCGCAAATATACACGAAGCGAACTATGCTCACAGCCGCGCGGATTTTATTGCAAAAATGCAGATTGCATTAAAAGAGTGTTATGAAACTGAATATTGGTTAATTTTATTTAGAGATTCAGAGATAATAACTGATAAACAAATTCTCGAAGACTGTTTGGAATTAAAGCGAATGCTAATTGCAAGTTGTCGGACGGCGAAGTCTTAATTGCTGAAAAAGCCTGTGCACCGAATATGGTAGCAAATAATCAAAACCCATGGTATAAATTTAAAAATCAAAGGAAACAAAGGAGGTAGAATGGTAATAAGAAAAGAAAAAGCACAGACAAGAGAAAGGGGCTCGGCGAAAGTTTTTGATTATGGAATTAAAGAGCCAAACATTTTTTATGCCGAAATCAACGGCAGACACCCATTAACTGGATATCAAAGGAATACGAAGATAAAAGAAGTAATCCTTGTTGTTGATGGCGACGGCGAAATCGTGTTAGAGGAAGACAATCAAGATAAAGTGTTGAAATTTCAGGCAGGCGATTTAATTGTTCTTGAAATGAATCAGTGGAATTATTGGAGCGAAAAAACAAAAGCAAAAATGGTAAAGTGCTGTGCCCCAACATTTTATCCAGAGCAGAGAGAATCTAAATAGTTAAGATTCCCGCAAAATCAAAAACTAGAAATCAAAAGAAGACTTTATGGTCAGTAAACACAGACACCATCGACAAAGTCTTACAATATTAGACTCGCAAATATCGCGTGGCATTGTGTTCGCATGGAAAAGAAAGTTTATTTTAACGAATATGGCTTGTCAAAGGCGACGCTGATGTGGCTAGTTTCGATTCAAGCTCTTACACATGACCAAGCACGACTAATTGACGCATTAAACAGAGTTGGGTTTAACATTGACTCTGATGTTGAATCGTTGTATTATGGCGAGGAGGCAGAATGAAAACAATAATAATCACAGGAGCAAGCGATGGACTTGGTAAAGCACTAGCCGAAATTGTACTTAAAAACGGAAATAAAGCAATTTGCGTTTCGCGGTCGAAATGCGATTTGAAAGGTATTGAAAACATAGTTTGCGATTTAGCAGAGCCGAAACAAATCGATAAAGCCGTTGCCGAAATAAAAGCAAAGTTTCCCAAGTTTGATGCACTTGTTAATTGTGCTGGAAATATCTCGGTGCAAAAACCAAACGCAATAACCTATGACGAAATGGAAAGAGTTATGAAAGTGAACTCGCTTGCACCAATGTATTTAACGAGCAAACTTTTTGATTTAATCAAACAAAACGAAGCCGATATAATGAACGTCGGCTCTACCGTTGGCTTGAAAGGTTATCCAGACCAATGCACATATGGTACAAGCAAATGGGCAATTCGCGGAACGAGTATTAATTACCAAATGGAACTCGCAAAAACTCGTTGCCGTGTGACGCAATTCAATCCAGGCGGAATGAATACACCATTTTGGGATAAATATAATGGCACAAAAATCCAAGACCCTGAGAATTGGATGAAGCCAAGCGATGTCGCTCAATTTATGTGGCAAATATTAAACTTGCCAAAACAAATGGAAGTTTTGGAGGTTAGTGTTGGTAGAAAAACAAAATAAATTTACATGGCATCTATGCAGGATTCTTTCATGGTTCAAAAACTAACTTTTTGTTAAATTTTGATGCCACAAAGCATCTGGTGGTTTTTGTTTGTGGAAAATAGTCGCCGCTTTGGTAGTTGTTCTAGTGTATGAACCCGTGTCCGATAAACTTGACTTTTATAGTTTGCAAAAGAAATAAAACTGTGTTAATGAATTAGTATGTTTTATGAGATTATTTCGAGATAGTTTACATTGAAGGCATGGATGCTTTAATGTTAGAGATGACTGCCCGTCTTGCATCGATATAAAATAACGAATAGCGCGTAAGGAGGAGAAAATGAACATACTAGGGCTCGCAAATTTTATTAAGGATGCCGTCGACCCAAAAGGAATCATAAAGGACGATTCACTGAATGATATCCAAGTGGAAAACACGGGTGAAATTACAAAAATCGCTGTGGCGGTTGATGCCTGCCTTGCGACTATCGAGGGCGCGGCGAAAGCTGGCGCGCAAGTGCTTCTTGTCCATCACGGCTTGTGTTGGGGCAAGCAATTGCCAATCACAGGAAACCACTACAGCAGAGTTAAGGCATTGATAGAAAACAACATCGGATTGATAGCGTCACATTTGCCATTGGACGCGCATAGCGAATTTGGAAACAATATAGTTTTGGCGAAAAAAATTGGTATAAAGAAGCCCGAGCCGTTTTTATTATATAACGACACTTATATTGGATTCAAGGGAGAATTAGAAAGATCACTTCCGATAGAAATAATAGTAGAGCGACTTGGAACCACGATGAAAGATGTTCGCTGTTACCTTCCATTCGGCAAGAAAGAAATCAAAACTGTTGGAATTGTTTCGGGTGGCGCAGGGAGCGGGGGCAACGTGCATGATGCGATTGCTGAAAAATTGGATTTGTATATTTCGGGTGAAGGACGGCATTCAACATATCACAAGGCTCTGGAAGGTAAAATAAATGTGTTGCTCGCTGGACATTATTTCACCGAAACTTTTGGTGTCAAGGCACTCGGCGAAAAGATAAAGAAGGAATTAAAGATAGAGTGCGAGTTTATTGATTGCCCTACGGGCTTTTAGCATTAAATAGTGGAACGGCTGGATATCACAATGACTGGCAATACTTGAGGCATGACTAAAACATCGATTTCTTTTGGGTTGGTGCATATTCCGGTGACGTTGAAGGTGGCGGTTAAATCGGGCGATATTGGGTTTAACATGATTGACCGAGAGACCAAGTCACGTGTCCAGTATCAGAAGACGTGCGTCGATTGCGATGGGCGCATTGTTAGGCAAGAAGATATACTTAAAGGTTTCCAGTACGAAAAGGGTCAATACGTTTTCTTTGACGACGAGGATTTTGAAAAGTTAAAAACCAAAAAAGACAAAACCATCGCTATTGAAAAATTCGTCGCCCTTGCCGAGATAGACCCAATCTTTTACGAAAAGGCATATTACGTCTCCCCCGAAAAAAGTGCCGGCAAAGCATTTGCGCTACTGGTTGTCGCCATGGCAAAGGAAAAAAAAGCCGCCATTGCGCGCACCATAATCGGTACAAAGGAAAACCTTGTGTGCATGCACGTTGTCGGGGGCACGATGATTTTGAATACCATGCACTTTGACGACGAAGTACAAGAGCCGCCCGCGCCTCCGGCCGAAAAACCGCTTGACCAAGAATTGCAACTTGCCAAAACGATTATCGGCAACATGACGGGCAAGTTCGAACCAAAAGATTATCGCGACGAATATCGCGAGCGTGTTGATGCGGCAATTAAAATGAAAATCGCGGGCAAAAAGATAATTCCGATGAAAGAAGGCAAACCAGTAAAAGTCATTAACCTTATGGACGCGCTTAAAAAAACGTTGGAAGCGGTATGAGTTATGAAGTATGCTCCGCAGCTTTGTGTGCCTGTTACTGCTCTACCCAAGGGCAATGAGTGGATATACGAGCTTAAATACGACGGCTATCGAATCCTTGCGGTAAACAGCAGGCTTATCTCGCGCAATGGGAAGGACTGGACGGACAGATTTAAATCAATTCAAGCGCCATCTAATATGGTGCTTGACGGTGAGGTAGTCAGTGAGAGTTTTTCCGATGTACGCAAGTCATCTAGCCTGGCATACATGGTATTTGACATTCTTTCGCTTGACGACGTGGATCTGCGCGACAAGCCACTTCTTAAACGCAAAGAAATCCTGCAAAGTGTCATTGCTGCCGGGTCAAATATCCAATGCTCGGATTACAAAAAAACCTTTACACAAGCGGAATTCGATGCGCTGTGCAAAGGTGGTTTCGAGGGAATCATTGCCAAGCGCGCGAATTCGACTTATTCCGGTACGCGCAATGGAGATTGGGTGAAATTAAAATGCCGTCCGCACGCAATAACGCCACAAGTCACAGGAGTGGGCAAATCAAAATACCCTAATTACTGAAAAACGGGTTTGACATTTACTAAGAATTGTCTTTACAAACAATGCAAACTGCCATATAATTTTGCATTGGGGAGCAAATAAAAGGAAAAGAAAATGAAAAACAATGAAGAACAAAAACAGACGGTAACGCGAGAGCACGCGCCGCCGCGAACCAAAGAGATGCAAGAAACCATAAATCATTTGGTACTTGGTATTACCATGTGGATATCGACTTCGGTAACTTGTTTGACAACGCTACTGTCTGTGCATCAACCATGGTGCTTGGTTGCGCTTATACTTCCCTTCGTATACACAATGTTCCCGCAAATTCTAAAGTTCACAACTGCGGTACAAGAAACAGCGTACCTAAAGTACAAGGCACGCAAGGAAGAGCGGCAAGAAAAGCAAGAAACGAAACAAAAAAAACACGAAGCGAAAAAGGAAGCCAAAAGAGAAAAAAAAGTGCCGGTTTCGCTAGAGCCTGTGCACGAAGAAACAGAAGAAGAAAAAGTCGAAGTTTGACTATAACTAATTAGATCTAGATCATCGGTAGCGCTTCCGGTTTTTGCTTGGGCGTTGCTGCCGTCTGCTTTCTGCCGTCTGCCGTCTGCTTCCGCGACGCGCGGTCCCGTGCCTCTTGTGCCGCCTGTTCCGCCGGCAGATTGCTGAACGTTGTCCATTCTTTATTCCAGCGCACTTTTACGCTGCCCTGCGGGCCGTTTCGGTGTTTGGCTAAAATTATGTCAGCCTCTTTGCTGTCCTCTTGTTCTTCTTCGTTTTGTTCCGATGGTTTGTTCATGTGAATGAACATAACGATATCCGCGTCTTGTTCGATTGCGCCTGATTCACGCAAGTCATGCAAGGCAGGTCGCGCATCTTCACCTTTTCGGTTACGCGTTTCGATGCTACGGTTCAATTGGGCAATCAACAACACCGGGATATCAAGATCCTTAGACAAAATTTTCATAGCACGCGAATTAGCCGCGACTTCGACCTGGCGGTTTTCGCGGTTGCGTAGTCCGGAATCCATAAGCCCCAAATAATCCACCATTACAAAATCAAGTCCGCTTTCGCGTTTCAGTCGCATACACTTGCGCTTTATTTCCATCGGAGTTATGTCACTGTTATCATCAATGTATAGGCCCGCCCGACTAAGCTCTTCATTTGCATGCCATAAGCGCTGCCATTCTTCGGGTGAAAGTTCGCCTTTGTTTGCCTTGTACATATTTACCATTGCAAGCGAACACAGCGCACGCGTGGTAAGTTGGCTCTTGCTCATCTCTAAACTGAATAACGCGCATTTTTTCCCACTTTTGACCGCGGCATTTAAAATCATATTAAGACCAAGCGACGTTTTACCGATACCGGGACGCGCAGCAAGGATAATCAATTCGCCCTTGTGCAACCCGTTAGTCAAGTTGTCGATTCCATAAATTCCTGTACGTAATCCGCGCACCGAAGTCGGATCTTTTTGGATTGTGTCAAGCCGGTCAAGCACCGCAGGCAATTCCTGGGAAATAGCCGTCAATTCTTTTTTTTCATCATCACGTGATATATCAAAGATTGCTTTTTCAGCCGCCCCTAAAGCTGCCTGTTCATCGTCACTGCCATAACTTGATTCTATGATCGCAACGCCCGCAGAATTAAGTTTTCTAAGCACCCTGTTCTTTTTCAAGATATCAAGGTAATGACGGAAATTCGCAACGCTGGGAACAGCATCGTTTACAATGTTAAGATATGCAAGTCCGCCGATTGATTCTAACTTGCCGCTTTTTGTAAGTTGCTCTGCGACGGTAACAAAATCAATGGTCTTGTCTTTCTTTTCCAGAAGCGCACGCATCGCGGTAAAAATCGTTTTATGAACAGGCGCATAAAAGTCCGATTCAGTAATTTTATCAAAGCCGTCACTGCAGCCGACATAGTCAAGCATAACGCATGCTAAAACCGCCTGTTCCGCTTCTAAACTGTGTGGAAGAATTTTTCCGTGTGCCATTACTTAATGCTAGCACAAAAACGAATTTTATGCAATACTGATAATATGTCAACTATTAAAGAACAAATTGAAAAAATTTTAGGCATGCCCGTGAGCACAAGCAATGTGGACTTGTGCGATTACCAATGCAATGCGGCGTTTGCGCTTGCCAAGGAGCAAAAGCGAAATCCTATGGAAGTTGCAGAGGAAATTTCAAACCGCTTTAATAGCGGGGTTGCTGACCGTTCTTTCTGTCATTGCGAGCGCAAGCGAAGCAATCCCACCGCTGTTGCAGACGCCTGTCCGCCAGGATTCGTCAACTTCAAAGTAACGGACTCCGCCCTTGAGACCGCTGCCAATAAGATTCTAACCACTAACCACTTACCACTAGCTACTGTGAAACCCCGCACAATCTTTTTTGACTATGGCGGCGCAAACGTGGCGAAGGAACTGCACATCGGACATTTGCGGCCGCCGATTATCGGCGAAGCCTTGAAACGCGTTTTCAAGGCATTGGGTCACAAAACTGTTTCTGATACGTTTTTAGGCGATTGGGGATTACAAATGGGCCTTGTCCTTGCTCAACTTATTGATGAAGGTTATACAAACGAAGACAAATTTATCAAACCGGTAACTCTTGACACATTTAATGAACTGTATCCGAAAGCAAGTAAACGTAAAAACAATGACCCCGCTTTTTACAAGCGAGCCGAAGATATAACTGTGCACCTGCAACGAAAAGAGCAGCCTTTTTATAAGCTGTGGCAGCACATTCACAAAATATCTGTTGCTAAGATCCGCGGAAACTATTTGACGCTTAGTTGCACGTTTGACACCTATAACGGCGAAAGCGACGCTCAACCGTATATAGAAAAGGTCCTTGATATCGCGCAAAAAAACGGTGCTATGACAAGCGATGGCTGTCTTATACTTGATGTCAAAGAACCAACCGACACCCGACCAATGCCGCCGATAATCCTTAAAAAAAGCAATGATGGTGACCTATACTCTACTACTGACCTTGCTACCGTGTTTTACAGATACCGCGATCATACTCCTGACGAGTTCGTCTATGTTGTCGATTCGCGTCAAGAATTGCACCTTGAACAAGTTTTTCGATCTGCTCATAAAATTGGAATCGTGCCAAGAACAGTCAAGTTTAAACATGTGAGTTTAGGCACTATGAACGGTTCGGATGGCAAGCCGTTTAAGACTCGTGCAGGCGGAGTGATAAAACTTGAAGACGTTTTTGACCTTGTTACAAAAAAGGCATACGAGAAAAGTTCTTCACCAGCCGCCAAAAAGAATGCACAAGCAATCGGGCTTGCTGCGTTGAAGTTTGCAGACTTGTCCAATAATGTGCGGAAAGACTATGTTTTTGACATTGACAAATTTACTTCGTTTGAGGGGAAGACGGGGCCGTATTTGTTGTATACGGTGGCGAGGATAAATTCGGTGCTGAAAAACCCCATCTCTGTTTCTCGTTCTAAAATTTGTTTGTCGCCCCCTTTACAAAAGGGGGAATTATGGCGTGATATCATTATGCGGATTGTAAAACTTGCAGATAGTTATTCGACAGCGGCAAGCAATTACACATTAAACGGCATTATCGACGCCGCGTATGAACTTGCCGCCGCTTTTAACTTGTTCTATGCGAATGTTAAAATTGCAGATAATCCCACTGCACTTGCAATTGCTAAACTTGTTAAGACCGCGCTGTTATTTGCTCTTGATACCTTGGCTATTGAGCCAGTCAGTGAAATGTGATTCAGTCGGAAAGCCGCCTTCCCTGCGCGCAAACACCCGAGAGTCTTTGAAAATAATTATTGTCGGCACAATCGAGATATTCAAGTCTTCGCAAAGTTGCGTGCACTCATCAACATCCATTTTTACATACTCGACCTGGTTCCCCTCCTTGGAGGGGTGCCCCGTAGGGGCGGGGTGGTTTGCGGGGGTCTTTGCGACCTTCTCAAAAACCGGCGTAAACGCCCTGCATGGCCCGCACCATTTGGCACCGAAGAACGCAACAACGGGAGCGTTGCTTGTATCGAGTAATGTTCGTAAATCAGATTCGTTCAGGTTCATGTAAATATTATATCCATCTACCGTGGAATAATCAATGGTTATTCTCCAATAAAACCCCGAAGTCCGGAAAGTCCTTTGCCGTGTGATCCCTCGGCTTCTTTGATTACACTTGGCTTTGACTCTCTTTCTTCTTTTCCGGCTTGATACTTTTTCATTATTTCCGCCTCTAAACCTTCATAGAACGCATTCATGTCATTCACATTGCCTGTTCTCACCGCTTCTTTATACACGTCATATTTTTCAACAAGCTGTTTTATGAACGCCGCCTTATCCTCTTCACTAAGTTCCTGTGGTCTTCCTCCCGAGAAAAGTGCCGTGAAGACGGCATCGGAATCTTTGCCTTCTTTGTGCACTTTTATCGCAGTATCAATCGTTTTTATGTTTACTGTTTCCGCTACTTTAGAGAATCGCTCTTTGCGACTTCCCCCGTATTTGCTAAGAAGACGCAGCAGGCCTTGTTCCTCTTTGATTGCTCTTTTTTCATATTGTGCAATGTCCGGTTTGGAATACCTTTCTATGAGCGTTATTAAATCTTGCGCTTCAAATCCATTAAGTCCTTTGCCGTCTATATAAAATTCGCATTTAATTTTCTCTTTCTCGCTTTCGCCGCCGCTTTCAATTCGCTGATAATATTGCGCAACAAGGGTATCAAATTTTTGTTCGTCGTTATCTTGAACCACTCTACCGTCTCGGCCGTTAACTCTAAGGGTACTGAATTTTGCAGATAAGTCATCCACTTTATTTTTATCATCGTCAATTTCCGCGTCCATTTTTAAAAGCGAGTCCATGAATTCATTTACATCGCCCCCACGGCCTATTACCTGCTCTGCGTGTAAAAAGGCAAGGTTTGTGCGGGTTGTTAGGTCTTTTCTCACACCCTTATCATATTCCGTCGGTGCAGGCCGCTCGTTTTCATCCAACAAGTTGTAGCCAAGCGTTTTCATAAATTTTAGCAAATAACCGGTTTGTTGAAGCGAGCTTGTAAACATGGTTATTAATTTTTGATATCTTGCAAATATTTTGAAAAGACCGCGATATGGGATACGTGTGTGTTTATAGCTGCCCCCTTTTATTTCTGCGGCTTGTTGCAGTTTTTTGGTTTCCGCTAAACTTCTTTTGTGGGGGTCTGCGGCCTTGAGGTCATCATCTGTCACTGCTTTGTCGGCCTGGGCTTTCATGTAATCATGCTGGGTTTCGTATGTGCGCTCTACATCTTTACCGCTGTCTTTGTCCTTCTCCTTGCATGTCAAGTTTATCCTTGTAGGCATAAAATTATTAAGTTTTTTAGGGTCATAATACCTATATAAACTTGGGTTAGCTTGAAGATAACCAAGGCAATAACCACGGGTCATAAGACCAATCATTCCATCAAAGCTTATTTCTTCGCTGCCGCGTTTGGGTTTTAGGTTTTCTGTTTTGATTTGTTTTTCGTTAAGAAAATTTTGAAGGTTTTGCCATGCATCATCCGTTGGTTCGTTAACGCTGAAGTTCATTTGTTCGCGCAACATCTCGTAGCGCGCATCGTATTCTCTTCCTTTATCTCTTTCTTTTAGCCCGTATTCGCCAAGCATCTCTCCTTTCTCGTTAAAGTCCGGACTGTCAATGCAGCATGAAAGCATGGGCGAAACGCATGACATCGCATATTTATTTACAAGATCTTCGAACCTATCAAGGTCGGGCTTTGGTAGATGAAGATTTTTTCGTTGAACTTCGGCACGAAGGGCTTTTGATTCCTCGGTAATCCCTCTTGTTGTGTTGCCGCCTTGTTGACCATCCAGTATACCTTTACCGTCCCTGGCTGCTATTATGGCCGTATCAACGCTGGTATAGATATCTTGCAAATTTTTGTGAACTAATTTATTTATTTTTTTGTAAACATTTGGGTCGCCCGCATCTATTCTGCCGCCAACAAGCCGCCGGGCTGCTGCAAGTTTTTCCTCTGGAGTCTTATACCTTCTATTCCAATCGCGGTCATACTCATGGTTGCTTACTATAAAGAAAGCAAGCATCTCTTCCAGGCCCTTAACATTGCGTTTACCAAGTTTGTCGCCATACATTTCGCATTCGACTTTGGGCAATAGGTGCGCAATTTTTTCTTTTATCTTGTTGGCGTCATTCTGCATGCGCCTGATTTTATCTTTTGTAAGTTTTTTGTTTTTCTCGCCCTTCTCATAATATTCTGCTTCATACCCGAACTGCAGTCCGTTTCCTTTACCAATTTTCTTGGCACGTGCAATAATATCCGCCGGATCAATTCCGGGCTTGACCGGAATTACCTTGCCATCTTTGATAATGTTTTTCCCTTCAAGAATATCCAGGTATTTAATTAACTCGCGCCCATATTTTGTTGCCATGTTATACCTCCCCTACAGAAAAATTCTATTGGGGTATAATAACATACTACGACCTTTTGGTCAAGTTTTTATAGTTATATTTAAACAATTTAATCTCATTTCCGCCCTTGTAAACGTCCAAAAGCTGTTGCTCGTATTGACCGTAGGCGGGCTTGGTAAGGCGTTCCACAATTGTGTCGAATGCCGTTTTGTTTCCGTAACTTGTTTGTGTGGCGTGCAGGAATTGCTGATAACTTGATTCAAGTTCGCTTCTGCTGTTTGTATAAATAAAGTCATGGAGGTTGCGTGTGTACATAATGATGTGCGCACCGAAACTTGTCCAGACAAGTCCTGACATTGTGCCGCGTGTGTCGACATATGTGTATTCTTCAACTCTTTGCCCGTTAACGGTTGTAACAGTTGTTTCCTTGCGTACGCCGCCGCGGTTTTCTGCCGCGTTATAATTAAATAATGCTCGGGAAGCTTCCGTGAATTCTTGAACCATTTGGCTCATCGTATCCGGTTCTTCACTGCGCAGCGTTTGGTCATCACGCATATCGGCACCGATAACATATTCAAACTCGGGGTTTTGCATGCCTGGGTCAGAGCCAAACATATAAATACAATCACGAAAGTCGCTGACCTTTCTGTCCAAGGCCTTGGTTTTACTGTCGGGCATTACATAGTTTTCCACGTAGGTTAAAACTTCTGCGGCGTTCAGCGGTGTTCCCGTTGCAACTCCATCTACGCGACGCGAGACCTCTACCTCCCCGCGTAATTGTGAAATAGCACTGTTACGGTTTTGTTCATTTTTGTCTTGACGGTACTTGGCTTCAATTTGTTCAAGCCTTGCTTTTTGTTCGTCATTATATTCAACCAAGATATGGCTTACTGTAAAAAATTTGTTTGCTACTTGACGCGGGATAAAGTAAAGGCCGCTAAGACTTGCAAGTGCTTTTTCATAAAATCTTTCCACGGGGTCAAACTTACGCTCAAAGCGGTCAAGGGCAATATGTAAATTTGACAAATATTCGTCTTGCGCACGGCGAACAAGGTCATTTACAAATGCTTGGTTGCGTTCAGCTACAAACCTTTCATACTCCTTAAAATTGGGGGCTACCGATGCTAATCCCGGGCCCCTTACACCGTCACGCAGTTTTAACATCTCTTCATATTCGGCCTCGGTAACAATTCCTTGTTCAAAGGCTTCTTGCATACGGCGCACCAGAGTATTTTTTTCTTCCTGTTCTTGAATCCGTACAAGTTCCCGTTTTATTGCTTGATTTTTTTGCTTTTCTGTATCGTATTTATAACCAAGTCCTTTTTCATTGTTCTCAAGGAACAGCACGTAACGAGTCTTTGTGGCGGTGACTATGGTCTTTTCTATTTGCAGTGCCGGACCGCGTGCCTCGTCCAGATATTCGATGAAATCATCGTTGGTTGCGTGAACAAATTCTGCCGCCGGACGGTCACGGTATTTTTCAAGGTTTATCCGGAAACTGTTGCCTTGTTTAAGGATGTATTTTTCATACGGTGTATAGACGGTATACGGTGTCGGCAAGACTTCGCCTGCCTCTCCGGGGCGATCAGGCCATTTGCGCTCTTCCCGAATCTTTTTTTCTATTTCACGGAAATTGCTCTCCACCGCGTCAAAAGAGGCTTTGCGCACCTGTGCGGCTTCCTGCAGCGTTAATTCGCCAAATTTTTCCTTTGAAATTTGCGCAATGATTTCACGGTTAATAAGAATGTCCAAAGTTTCATCATATGCATCCTTAAGGCTGTAACCGTACTCGGACACGTATCGATATCCGAAACCATTAAATGCATCTATTAACTGCTTTTGGGTTATCGGTGCTGCGACACCCTCTATACGTGCAACTTCCATGTTGTTATAATATTTGACGTCACGCTCAAACAATGCACAGCCCGCAAAGGCCACGCTTGCGAACAATAGCACCGTAACAACAGAAATCACTCGTTTAAATCTACTCATGATGAACCCATTATATATTAATGCCAAATTCATTGCAAGTATTAATTTTTTTTTATATACTGAAACGTGAATATTTTAGTAGTATATAACCCCAATGCAGGTAAAGGGAAAGCCTTGCGCCACGCCCAAAAACTTGAACATGCATTATTGCGTCATTGCGGTACAATCACGAAATTCCCTGCTTCTTCTCTTGAAATCATGAGCAACTTTTGGCGCGAAAACGCCGGCAACCCGAAAAACTTTGACGCGGTAGCATTAATCGGCGGTGACGGCACGGTTGGCCCCAACGTGGATGCCATGATTAAAAATAACTTTTCCGCACCGATATATTGCTATGGACGCGGAACTGCTAATGACTTTGCATCTTATTTTAAGACTAATTGTTCGCCGCGGAAAGCGGCTTTGGCTATTAAGAATTTAAAAACTGTTGAAGTTAATACGTTAAAAATACCTACCCCGTCGCTGCGCGCCACCCCTTCGCCATGCGAAGGGGAATTTTCTTATGCTATTAACGTTGCTTGCGGTGGTGCGTTTACTAATGGTGTTACACAGTATAATAAAAAATCAAAGCGGTGGCTTGGTAAGGGGGCGTATATTTTGCATGCGTTTTTTACGGCGTTTACATTAAAAGCCCAACCCATGAAGTATACCGTCGTCACTTCGGATGATGGTTCCTCGGAACAATTTGAACTTGACACTTTTTTGTTCTATATACTAAACACTAAAAATGTCGGAGGGATGAAAAACGCTGCTCCGCTTGCCGACCCAAGCGATGATTTACTTGACCTTGTCGTTTTGAAAAAATGCGGGCTGTTTGGGAAAATTTCACTTAAGCTTAATCAATCATTTAAACGAATACATCGCTGCAAGCACGTAGAATATATTCAAGGTAAATCCTTTCACGTAGAACACGTTTCCGGACATAAGATTATCAATAACTTTACTGCCACAGATCTTGACGGCAATGCCGCCGAGCCATATCCGCTGGAAGTCACCTTGGGTCCGAAGATAAAGGTGATTACACGAGGTGCGCCGTGAAAGACGAACTGTTAGCATATGTCGAAAGCGACGAACCCATACACCGAATCAAACTTACGGAATTGGCCTGTGATACCGCCATTGCAGATATCGCCGATGTATTCGAAAATCTAAGCGGCGAAAAAGCTGTCCGGTGTTTCCGATGCTTACCCAAAAATATCGCATCTGATGTATTTTCATATATTGAAACCGACCAACAGCAAGCCATGATTGAAACGCTTACCGACAAAGAAGTCGGGAACATTATTAACGACCTTTATTCCGACGATGCGGTTGACCTTATCGAAGAAATGCCCGCTCGTGTTGTCAAGCGCTTGCTGCAAAACGCAGATCAAGAGACACGCAAAACTATCAACCAACTGCTGCTGTACCCTGAAAATTCTGCCGGCAGTGTAATGACAGTGGAATTTGTAAGCCTGCATGACCGCATGACTGTTGCCGATGCTTTCCAACGTATTCGCGAGGTAGGCATAGACAAAGAAACAATTTACACATGTTACGTACGAAACAAGGACAGGCTGCTTATCGGCGTTGTATCTGCAAGAGAATTACTTCTTGCAAAGCCTACTGCCCTTGTTACCGACATAATGCGAGAAAACTTTCACAGCGTCCATACAAAAGATAATTTAGAAACAGTCGCCGAATTATTCCGAAAGTACCGCCTTCTTGCCTTGCCTGTAACTGATTTGGAAAACCAGCTTGTAGGAATTATTACCTTTGATGACATTATGCATATTATGGAACGTGAAAGCACGCGGGACATTGAAAAGATGGCCGCGCTTGTGCCATCGACTGCACCGTACCTTAAAACCAATGTTTTCCGCCTTTCATTCAACCGCCTGCCATGGCTTATAGCCCTCATGCTTATGGGAATATTTGTAACAAGCACAATAATCCAAGGCTTTGAAGATTCTCTGGAAAGGGCGGTAATATTGGCTGCATTTATTCCGATGCTAATGGGCACGGGCGGGAATTCAGGCGCGCAAGCATCAACGCTGATAGTGCGCAGCATGGCACTTGGCGAAACAAAAATGCGTGACGTTTTGCGGGTCTGGTGGAAAGAAATTCGGATTGCACTAATTTGCGGCATAGTTCTTGGTGCTATTGCCCTTGGACTTGTGATGCTGCTAAACGCAAAAGTTGAAAAGCCTTTCATGCTGGCACTCACTGTTTCCGCTTCTCTATGCTTGACCATAATACTTGCAAAGAGCGTGGGGTGCTTACTGCCTATTCTTGCCAAGCGCTGTAAACTTGACCCTGCTGTCATGGCAACACCATTTATCACCACCATCGTGGACATCTCTGCACTGGTTATATATTTCGGATTCGCAACCTGGATGCTGGGGATATGAGGTTAACATTCAAACCTTGGTGGACCCTGACGGGCTCGAACCGCCGACCGTTCGGATGTAAGCCGAATGCTCTACCAACTGAGCTAAGAGTCCAAGT
>Ga0123353_10003857_pt1 | contig 19134 bp, 14 predicted proteins | sample TergutLab28metaG_3_FD_92763 | JGI IMG/M metagenome (GOLD analysis project Ga0123353, IMG submission 92763) | Labiotermes labralis P3 segment gut microbial communities from Petit-Saut dam, French Guiana - Lab288 P3 | ecosystem: Host-associated > Arthropoda: Insects > Digestive system > Gut ... | reverse complement strand
TAATCTTCACGGAATGCTTTAGTTTTGGCATGATGTTATACCCTCCTATAGGAAGTATAACACATGAAAAGAATTTATGCAAGATTAAGATTTAACACTTCACTAGGGGGGTCAAATCAAGGGGTTCGTTGTATAGCGGCCTCGCTTCATCGCCGCAAAGAGCGTGCTTTCGGGACAAACTTTACGCCATGGGAATCCAAATCGCGTAAAGGGTTGCGCCGATTGCCATATTATTGTTGGAATAGGTTTGAATCCCGCCCGCCGTAGTTACCGCCGCGCCGCCCGGAGACGCCGCCCAGCCGCCAAAGGTATAGCCCTGGCGGTAGGGGGCGGAAATGGCCAAGCCGTTATAATTGTACAGGGTGCACGCGTTGTCGCCGTAGGCGGCCGTTTTTTTCCATGATTCCACATATAGGCCGTCGTTTTCTTCGGCTAAAGCGCACCCCCACAAAAGCGGCATCCCCGACGGGCTCCAAAGCTGCGGCTGGCGCGGCCAATCGGCCGGCAGGGGCGACCGCTCGTAATACAGCGTCACGCTCCCGCTGTTTGAAAATACAGAGGCGTTGTTGTACCCAAACCCGACGTACTCCGGCAGCGTAACGCTTGAAAGGCTCCCGCAGTAGGAAAAAGCGTTGCTCCCCAAAGACAGCCGGCCGCTGCGGCCGAATACGGCGCTCACTAAATTCGTGCACCCGTTAAACGCGTTGCCGCCGACGCTCGTCACGCCCGCCGGCACCGTCATGCGCGTCAATCCGCTGCAGCCCGCAAACGCCGACGCGCCGATAGCGGTGAGCGCGCTTCCCTCCTCAAAGGTAACGCTTTTTAAGCCGCTGCAGCCAGAAAACGCGTAGGTGCCGAGGCCGGTAACGCCTTTGGGTATCGTAACGGAGGTAAGGCCGCTGCAGCCCGCAAACACGCTGTCGCCCAGAAGGCCGGTAACGTCTTTGGGTATCGTAACGGAGGTAAGGCTGCTGCAGCCCCCAAACGTGTTGTTGCCGATGCCCGTCACACCCTCCGGAATCACAATGGCCGTAAGCGCGGGGCAATTTTGGAACGCGCCGGTGATGCTGGTAATATTGGGCGACATTACGACGCTTTCCAAAGCCCTGCAGCCGTTGAACGCGCTTTCGATATTGGTCACGGTGGGGGGCAGCGCGACGCTTTTTAAGCCGCTGCACCAGTAAAACGCGCCGACGACGCTGGTAACGCCGTGGGGTATCGCGACGTCGGTAAGCTTGACGCATTCTCTGAAGGCCTCGGCGCCGATACTTGTCAGCTTATTGTCCGGGGCAAAGTTTAAGCTCTCCGCTTCGCGGCAATTGTTGAACGCGGTAGGCCCGATGCTCGTAACGGCCTTTGGTATCGTGATGGAGGTAAAGCTCTGGCAATACCCGAACGCGCTGTAACCGATGCTCTCTACGCTTTCGGGAATTTCGACGTTCGTTAATTGCCTGCAATAGAGAAACATCGCGCCGGCGATGCTCTTTAAGCCGGGCGGCAGCGTCACCTTTGTTAAGTCGCGGCACAACTGAAACGCGTTGGTGCCGATACTGGCCACGCCGGGCGGCACCTCCATTTCCGTCAGGCTGTAGCATGATTCAAACGCGTAGTTCCCGATTGACGTGATGCTTTCGCCCAGCGTGATGCTTGTTATATTCTGGCAATTCCGAAACGCGGAATCGCCGACCCCGCCGTCCGCCGTTATGGTCACGCTTTTAATCGACGGCGGAATGTATGTCCTGTTATCGGAAGCGCCGGGCGCGCCGAAAATGTACCCGAAATGCGTATTTTCCGTCCCGAATTTTTCCGCGCCGGCAAACGGCAGCACCATGACGGCGAGCTTTAAACAGATCCGGAACGCCATCCAGCCCATGCGCTCTATGCTGTCCGGCAGTATAACGCTGACAAGCTCGGAGCACTCGTAAAACGCGAAATCGCCGATGGTCTTTAATTGGTTCCCGGCCGCCGTTACGCTTTTAAGCGCCCTGCAGCGGTCAAACGCGGAATTGCCGACGGAAACGAGGTTTGCGGGAAGCGTAAGCTCTAAAAGGGCGGTGCAATAATAAAACGCGTTGCTGCCGATGAACGTCACAGAATCCGGGAATTCAATCGAGGCAAGCGCCTCGCAATAAGAGAACGCGCCGTTGCCGATGGAAAGCAGGCTGTCAGAAAGCATAACGGCGGCAAGGCTTGTGCAATTCGTGAACGCGTTGTTTTCGACGGAGGTAACCGTGTCGGGGAGCGTAACCGCGGCAAGGTTTACGCAGTTGTAGAACGCCGCGCCGCCCACGCTGTCCAAAACGCCGCCGGGTTCAAAGGCTATGCTTTCTAAGCGGATGCGCGTATAGAAGGCGGAGTTGCCGATGCGCGCTGCGGAGGCGGGTACCGTCACACCGCCGCCGCCGCCGAATACCAGCGTATGGTCGGCGTACCGTACGATACAATTCCCCGCGCCGTAGTAAAGCTCGCTGTTTTCTTCGACGGAAACGGTTTCAAAGCCGTCACAGCCCCGGAACGCGCTTTCAAAGCTCGTCACTTTGCCGGGGAGCACGATGCTTTTTAAGCCGGTTCTCCGAAAAGCATAGCTTCCGATGGTTTCGCACAGGCTGCCTTTTTCAAAAAGCACGTTTTCAAGGTTCACGCAATCCTCGAACGCGGAAGAGGCGACAGAAACCACGGACGCGGGCAGCATGACGGAGGTAAGGGCGGAATAATTCGCGAACGAGCCGACCGCCGTAACGGGATAGCCCTCGTATTCGGCGGGAACCGCCAAAACGGGTTGGCTCGCCGCGCCCTTTGACACCGTGTAAGAGTTCCCGGCTAACGCCCACCCCAAGTTATCCAGACCCATCCAGTACGCGTATACCGTCACGTCGTTTGCAATCGTCCAAGGGACTAAGCTTGCGCCGGCGTTATCGGTATACTTTATGCCGTTAAACACGGCGGAACGCCAGCCGTCAAAGGTGCAGTACGCGCGCGCGGCGGGCACCGCCAGCGTATAATCGCCGTCGAAGGTTACGCGCGCGCTTTCGGCCGCCGACTCTCCGCCGCGCAGCACATAGGTTACGGTATATTGGTTTGCCGTCCAAACCGCCGTAACCGTTTGATTCCCGACGCTGCCCTTCGGAATTTCCAAGGTATCCCACGCCCCCGTATAGCCCGTGCGCGCGGGAGCGGTAAACGAAACCGTGTCGGATTCTATCGTGTAGGTTGTTACGCCCGCGTTCGGATTCGTCCCGTTTAAAAGGTTCGCGTACGTTACGGTATATACGAGCGCCGTCCACGACGCGGTGACCGTAATATTGCCCGTCGAGCCTTTCGGGACGCTCGCCCTGTCCCACGCCCCCGTATAACCTATGCGCGCCGGCGCGGCGAACGCAAAGGCGTCGGACTCTACGGTGTAGGTCGTTACGCCCGCGTTCGGATTCGTCCCGTTTAACAGATTCGCGTACGTTACGGTATACACGACCGCCGTCCACGACGCGGTGACCGTAATATTGCCCGTCGAGCCTTTCGGGACGCTTTCTCTGTTCCACGCGCCGGTGTAGCCCGTACGCGTCGGCGCGGTAAACATAATCGTTTCGGATTCTATCGTGTAGCTCGTCGTGCCCGCGTGCGGGTTTGTTCCGTTTAATACATTGACGTAAGAGATGGTATAAACGACCGGCGTCCAAACCGCCGTTACCGTTTTGTCGCCGGTGGAGCCTTGCGGAATGTACGCGGTAGTCCATGCCCCCGTATAGCCCGGGCGCGTCGGGGCGGCGAGTATTATCGCGGCCGATTCGACGGTGTATGCGGTAACAGCGGCGTTCGGGTTGGACGTTTGTGAAAAATCCAGATTCGTATACGTTATCGTATACTGAACCGGCGTCCAAACCGCCGTGATGGTTTTATGATCCGTAGAGCCCTCGGGGATGCTTAAAATATCCCACGTTCCGATATAGCCCGGACGGGTCGGCGGGGCGAAGGTTATCGTCTCGTTTTCTACGGTATATACCGTGTAAGCGTTCGGGTTTTCGACGCCGGGGTAGCTTAGGTTGGCGTAAGCGATGGCGTAAATCGCGCCGCTCGAGGCCGGAATCCAAACCGCCGTTACGGTTATATTGCCCGTCGTGCCTTTCGGGATGGAGAGAACGTCCCACGTTCCCGTAAAGCCGTTCCTGCCGCCGGGCAGTTCGAACGTAATCGTGTCGCTCTCGACGGTGTATCCGGAGATGTCGTTCGGGTTCGTCCCGGTCAAAAGGTTCGCGAACGTCACGGAATACGTTATCGGCGCCCACCTTGCCCAAATCTCGACTTGCCGGCTCCCGGGTTTTTGCCCGGGGTCGAATTGCGCGGCCTGCGAGGTGTCGGTAGGGCTTGTATACAGCGTTAATTCATAGCCCGCGCGCACCGTTATATCGGAGAGGTCTAATTCGGGCGTTGTTCTGCCGTAAACGTAGCGGAGCGTTTTGGCGGGGAGCGCGCTGCCGCTTTCGTCGATAAGCGTATAGGTCAGCTCAACCGTATTTTCGCGGACGTATTTGTTCTCCGCCCTTGTGCCGGCAGTAGCCGCCAACACGGAAACTAAAACGACGGCAACAACCGCGACGAAGCCCGCCGCCGCGCCCACCAGGATAAACGGCCTTTTGCGTTTTGCGGCGCGGGGCGGAGCGCCGCCGGGCGCTTGCGGCACGATAGGAGTACCGTACGCCGCGGGAACGTCGGACGGCTCCGGCGCCGGCTCTATAGCGGCGGAAACGCTTCGCCGTCCGTTCAGCAGCTCGTCTACCGTAATATCGAACAGCTTGGCGAGCGGCGTCCAAAGCTCGGTTCCGGGCAGGGTTTCGCCCGATTCCCATTTAGATACCGCCGTGTTCGCCCGCCCAAGCCGTTCCGCAAGCTCCGCCTGCGACCAGCCCTTTTCTTTACGCAGCTCATACAAAAAATTCCCGAAACTGTTTGTCATACCTTTCAATGCCTCCGTGTTTTTTGCGTATTACCCGACTCAGTAATACGCTTCCATTATAGATGCGCTTTTGCAAATATCAAAACACTTTCGTTAAAATTTTATTCCGTTTCGCGGGAATTTATCAAAACCGAGCGTTTTAAAACGGGTAAAGGGAATTTTTCAATATTTTCGAATCGTTCAACCGACTTTTTTCATCATTTCGCCTTTCTATAGAGTTGACAGCATATATCCCGGTGTGTTATCATTTATGTATAATAATTATACTTTTTCGAGGAGGTTTCATTATGCCTGAATTTTTAAATCCGTTAAAGGATTTCGTGGATAGCAATTTTTTAGTTGCGCTTATCCTCGCAATCGTTATCGCGGTACTGATGCTCGTCTTTTTGGTGGCGATGCTCGTGAATTTCTTTAAGCTCGCCTCCGCTAAGAAAGCGACGGAAAATTTTTCCGCGCTGGCCGGCGGCGATTCTACCGAGCTTGAAACGCTGCAAGCGAAAATCGCCGAGGTTGAAAAGCAGGAGGCCGACGCAACCAGGCAATTAAAATACCTGCAGGAAAAAATTGCGAACGCGGAACGCGAATTAAAGGAATTCGAATTATTGCAGGCCGACCACCATAGGCTTCAGAGCGAGCACGACGCGACGAAAAAGCAGCTTCGGTTCTACGAGGAAAAGCTCGACGAAATCAGGAACCGGGAGGACGTTTTACGCAAGGACGCCGAAAAATTGCAAAAAGAGAACGCTAAGCTGAAAGAACAGACGGCGAAAACGGACGCGCCGTTGACCTTAGAGGAAGCGATTGACCAAAGCGTTTTTGACGACGACGCGCCTAAAAAGTCCAAAAAAACCAAGTCCGCCGCCGCGCCCGGTTCCGCCGCGAAAAGCGCCGTTAAAATCGCCCCCGCCCCTAAAGCCGCCCCCCAAAAAGAGCCCGCCGCAAAGGATACGCCCAAGGACGCGGACGATACCGGTATTTATTCGGTAACGTACGACCAGGAGAAAGGAGATTGGGTCGTTAAGAAAAGAGGCGCCGAGCGCGCCACGCGCAGGCTCAGAACCAAGGAAGAGGCCGTAACGTTCGCAAAAGATTTGGCGAACAACCAAAACGCGGTTTTGGCGATACATAAAAAGGACGGCAAGTTCCAAAAGCATTAGGGACACGCCTAAACACAAAAGCCCCGGAAAAGCTGCGCTTTTCCGGGGCTTTTGTGCATTTAAATTGTCGTCGCGCCGTTAAATTTTTGTCGAGCCCTTATGAAATTTTTCAAAAAATTTGATTTTAACCATGACGGGGGCGGAAACGGAAAATAAAAAGCACCGGGCGTACCAGCCCTTGCGGTTTTCAAGCAGTTTTTTTACAAAAGCAGGCTTTAAATCGCCGGCTTTTTCGTCCCCGGCGTATAATGCCGCAGATTCTTCGCCGCCGATTACCAGCGTAAGCGCGCCGCCCTCGGCCAATTCCGATACTTTCGCGTTGTCGATGAGTACGGTTTGCTCGTTTTCGGGGATGGGAGAAGCCTCGACCGGCTCGTCGTCGCCGTCGTCGTACGATTTTTTCTTTTTGCCGTCCTCGCGCAAAAACTCCTTGCCGGTATCGTCGGTAATCGCAAAGCCCGCGAATTCGTCGTCGTCCGCCTCGTCGTCCGCCTCGAACGAATTATTTTCATCGTAATGCCTTCTCATTCGTTATCCTCTGGGTTAAGAACCGGTACTCATGAATTATAAAATAATGTCCTCTTTGGGGTCGAAGTTCGTTTGAAACGTCCAAACGTTGGCAACCCCGCGCCTTAACGTAAACACGGAAAACATATTGAAAAACTCCTCCCGCGTTTTACCGGCCTTCCAGCCTTGCATAAACATACGGGACGGATGGCTTGCAATCTCCTCTTTCAGCGTCAAATCGTCCGTTCTTTCCAGCTGTCCGCGTACGCGCACCTGAATATTCCGCGCGGCGTCGTAAAAACACAGCTGCGCGTTCGGATTTTCAAGGATTTGCCGGTAAACGTCCTTGAACGAGCCGGAATGAAAAATAATCCCGTCCCCGTCGGCTTTGTAAAGCAGCATACCGCGCACGCGGGGCTCGTTTCCGTCCGCCGTAGCAAGAAAAAATACGGGATTTCGGTTGATAATCTCGAATATCTGTTCCGGATTCATGATTCGCCTCCCCGCCGTTATTTTTTTAATTCTTGGATTTTCGCAATCAAATCGCCGACCGTGTTGACCTGCAAATCGTCGCCGAAGGTGATATTGAACTTTTCTTCGATTTGCATCAAAAGGTCAACCTTGTCGAGCGAATCGAAATCCAGCTCGTCGAACGTAGTCGCCTCGGTAACGTCTAAATTCTTGCCCTTGTATTCGATTAAGACTTCGCTTAAAGCTTTTTTAATGTCCATAGTTTTTTGTTTCTCCTCGTTTTACGACGGCTCGTTATAGGGGTATTATATAGGGCGCGGGGCTAAAAGTCAACCTTTTTAGAGGTGCCCTTAATCAATATTCATTTTCATTATGAACTCCTCTACTTCCTCTTTGGTCGGAATCGAAACCGCCGCGCCCCTGCGCTGCACCGTAATCGTCGCGGCGCAGTTGGCGTACCGGCAGGCGGCGGCCAAATCAAAACCCGCCTCTATGCGGGTGGCGAGCGCGCCCACAAACGTATCGCCCGCCGCCGTCGTGTCGACCACCTTAACGTCTATGGCGTCGATTTCGGTAATGGTGTGCCCCTCCGCGCAAGCCGCACCGCGCTTGCCAAGCGTGATGACGACCTGCCGGATGCCCAAAGCAAAAAGCTTTTTGACGGCGAGCGCGGTATGTACGGTGTCGACGGGGTTTACGCCCGTCAGGATTTCGGTTTCGGTTTCGTTGGGCGTGATGATGTCGGTATAATCGAATATTTCGCCCGTTAAATCCGGTATCGCCGGCGCGGGGTTTAAAATCGTCGTCATACCCTTCGCTTTCGCCGCTTTTAAGGCGTACAATACGATCCCGGGCGGGATTTCGAGCTGCGCCATCAAAATATCGCCCGCGCCCGCGCCCGCCAACGCCCCGTCGATTTCGGCTTTCTCTATCAGGCTGTTGGCGTTCGCGGCGACCGCGATACGGTTATCGCCGCCCTCGACCCAAATCATCGCAAGCCCGCTGTCCGCGCCATTTGTCGCGACGCGCGCGACGTCTACGCCGGCGGCGGCCAGGTTCTCCTTGAGCCGCCTGCCCGCCGCGTCCGCGCCGACGCAGCCGACCATCGCGGTTTTGCCGCCCAATTTTGCGACCGCGGCCGCCTGGTTCGCGCCCTTGCCGCCGCAAAACGTGTCGAACGCCTCCGCCAGCACCGTCTCGCCGCGCTTCGGAATACGGCTAAGCCGCGCGACGTAGTCTAAATTTAAGGAACCTAAAACGTAAATCATGGTATATTCTCCGTATGCGTTTATCATTAGACTTGTTCGGAAACCTAACATGGCCGTATAAGCCGCAGATTTTTGTCGATATAAAAGCTTGTAAAACAGTGAGCGCAGCAGCGCTGTGTAACTGGTTTAGAAGGTTTTATAGCGGCGGAAAGATGCGCTTAGACGCCGCCGTGGGAGGTTTCCGAACAAGTCTATTTTTCGTTTGGCAGTTGCAAGCTTTCCCACGTCCCGCCCGGCGTGTTGCGTATGTGCTTCCCGATTTTGGTGTCCTCGTACTCCATGTGATGCGCCAGCCACCCGACCACGGCCTCGCGGATATCCTCCGCCAATTGAGCCGTCGCGCCCTTTTCTTTCAGCTTTTGCGTCAATTTGCCGACCGTACCCTTAAAATCGTCGTGCATCCTTTTATGCTCCGCATATCCCGAATAGCCGGTACGCAACTGCAACGCCTCCTCGCTGTCAAAGTGGTAAACGGTATAATCCGCCAAAAAAGCTATGGTTTCCTGCACGGTTTCCGCCGTCTTCCCGCTTTCGCATTGCCGAATCAAATTGTTAACCGTTTCGCACAGGCCTTTATGCTGCCGGTCTACCAAGCTGTTCCCCAGCTCATATTTTTTATCCCACACTAAGCCGTTATACGCGCCGATCGTCAAATACGCCCTCAGCTTGTTTAACACCTCGCTAAAGTCGAGCGGCTTTCCCAAATGGCCGTTCATGCCCGCGTCTAAGCACTTTATCACGTCCTCGCGGAACGCGTTCGCCGTCATGGCGATAATCGGCACGGTTTTAGCGTTCGGGAGCCCGAGCGCGCGGATTTGCCGGGTCGCTTCGAGCCCGTCCATTTCGGGCATTTGCATATCCATAAATATTAAGTCGTATTTTTGCGGAGCCGCCTTGAACATTTCGAGCGCCTCGCGCCCGTTTTTCGCGCAGTCTATGGAAATAAGCGTGGGTTCGAGCAACGAAACTACGATTTCACGGTTGATTTCCACATCCTCCGCCAATAAGATGCAACGGCCGTCGAACCGGTCGGCAAAGCTTTCCTCCTCGGCCTCTTTTTCCGTTTGCTTGCCCGCGCCCTTTTTGAACCGCGCCGTAAAAGCGAAGGCCGAGCCCTTCCCGAGCTCCGACTCAACTCCTATCGCGCCGCCCATCATTTCCACAATGCTTTTCGATATGGCAAGCCCCAAGCCCGTGCCGCCGAATTTGCGCGTCGTGCTGTCCTCCGCCTGCTGGAACGACGTGAACAGCTTTGCCTGCTGGTCGGGGCTTATGCCGATGCCGGAATCGCTGACCGAAATTTTGAGGGTGCATATATCGTTTTCCTCGCCCGCGAGCCGCGCTTCCAGCCGGATAAACCCGTTCTCGGGCGTAAATTTAACCGCGTTGCCTAAAAGGTTTGTGATAACCTGCGACAGGCGCTGGTCGTCGCCGAATAAATACGGCGGCACCGCCTCGTCGATATACATCGTAAAATGCTGCTTTTTTTCGTCGATGCGGAATTTATTGACGGCCACAATCCGCTCTATCATTTTGCCGAAACTGAAATCGGATTCAAAAAGGCTGAATTTCCCGGCTTCGATTTTTGATATGTCTAAAACATCGTTGATGATTCCCAAGAGGTGCTTGGACGCGCCGTCTATTTTATGGAAGCAATCCTTCATCCGGACGTCGTTGTCGGCGGCCAATCCGATAGACGCCATGCCGATAATGGCGTTCATCGGCGTACGGATTTCGTGGCTCATATTGGCGAGAAACGTGCTTTTCGATTGGGACGCCCGCGCCGCCTCGTCCTTTGCCTCGGTAAGGGCTTTGAGCATTTTAATGCAGTATTGGCAAAAGAAATACGCCAAGACGTTCAACCCCATCGACGCGATGAACGAAATGTAGTTGAACGTCATATTGTCCGTCGTGTTGCCCTCTAAATCCGTCACCCTAAACCCGAGCAAGTTAACCCCGAACCCAAACAGTACGACCGCGAGCGCCGCGTTTACGGCGACGAGGTGCGCGGCAAACCCCTTTCGGTTAAAGTAACTGAGCGAAATTTGCGCGTTGCCGAGGATATACATAAACAATAAGCTGTCGCCGTGAAAGAAAACCGCGCCGAAAATCATCATGCCCGCGATAAGCGTCGGGGACAAGAAAGCCGTGAGCGTCCTCCCGAGCGGACTGATTTCGATAATCACGTAAGTCGCGATAATCACTAAGCCCATACCCAAGCGGATGAGCGCGGACACAAGCGGGCTAAGGTCGGGGCTTTTGAAGAATAAGCCCGTATAGGCGGTCGTGATGGCCAAATACGCGCACAAAATCAAAAAGATATACGGGGCGGTCGCGTTTTTAACCGCGCCTCTTAAAATATATTTACGAATCAACGATACCACAATAACGCTCCTTTGTTAAGCTTAACAATAGTATAATCTATCCCGCAAAAAAACGCAAGAGAAAAAATAGCTTGATTTTAAACCGTGTTTCTGATAATATTACGAGTAAATATTACGGGTGAAAAATTTTTTCAATTTTCCCGTTACCTTTTTAAGGTTTCAAACGTTTTATATATGAACGGTTGCCTTTACGGCTGCGGCGCGCTGCGGCCGGCGAAGGTATCCGTTTGAAAGGCGGCCTTTTCATGCACAGCTTTACCGGCGAAGAGTTTATGCACCATGCGGTTAACCGATATTCTGATATGCTAATCAGGATAGCTTTTCAGTACGCCCGCAGCCGGGCGGACGCGGAGGACATCGCGCAGGGCGTGTTTATCGCGCTGTTAAAGCAGCCGCCCTTTCACGACGAAACGCACCTAAAAGCGTGGCTTATCCGCGCGGCCATCAACAAAAGCCAGGACTACTTAAGAGCCGCCAAAAGAAGGAACGCGGTACCGCTCGGCCATGCCGCGAACCGTTTGACACAAAAACAGGCCGAAATGCTGGAAGAGCTGCAAGAGCTGCCCGAAAACGACCGCAATATCCTCTACCTTTTTTACTATGAAGGCTATTCGGCAAAGGAAATCACGCAAATCATCGGCATAAAAGAAAAAGCCGTCCTAATGCGCCTGAGCCGCGCGCGGGAAAAATTAAAAGCTCTATTGGAGAAAAAGCCATGAACAATCAATACACGGAAAACTTCGACGGGATAACGGCGGGCGAAGAATTTAAGCAAAACACAATCGAAAAAATGATTCAAAGCGCGCGCGAATCCCCCGCGCCCGTTACGGCACCGCCGAAAAACAAAAAACGTTCCGCTTGGACTTGGAACGCAAAAACAATCACCGCCCTCTCGTCCGCCGCGGTTTTCGTTTTCTGCGCGATTTTTATACCGATTATGGTTTTAAGGGGCGACAGGCCTACCCCGCCGACCGTTCCGAAAGGCATGATACAGCTCTCGCGGGAGCTTTTTGCCGACGCCAGGGTCGATTTGTCGGGCGCAGTTTCTATTGCGCTGGCCAGCGAGGGCAAAACGGCCTCGGCGGCTTCTGCCGATGCCGGAGATTCCGGGACGCGTTCCGCCGCGGCACCGTTAGCCGCCAAAGCGGGAAAGCCCAACGCGGCGCCGCTCGGCGATACCGGTGAAAGCGCCAAAAATTGGCTGATGACGTTCGACGGGGACGGCAAGGTTGAAAAAGTCGTTTTTTATCAGGAAACCGAGAGCGAAGGAATGGTTATCACGCAGGAAGAAATCTACGGCAGGCCCAAAAAAATGTATGTTTCGGGCGACTTTATATTTGTGCATTATGTATCTGCCGCCTACGATAAGGATGACAGTGACGAGCGCGAAAGAGCAGCGGATTATGATTTAATCCACTACTATAGCGCAAGGTGGATATACCAAAGCTTTGTGGTTTATAAGCCGACCGGCAAGGTATACCCGCTGGCGGACATCGCGCCCGATTGCTCCAACGTGCGCGTGGATATTGTGGACGGAAACGTCATTAAGGTTTGGGCTTACGGAGACGGCCGGGTAATTGACGGCAAATATTACAGGCTCTCGATAGAGGGCGGCGCGCTCAACTGCGCGGATTTAATGCCCAATACGAATATCGAAGTCCGCAATATTATCTCCGATAAATTCGGCAACGTTTTTGTGCAAACCGATAAAATCGCGCAAAAAGAGGGCAGCGTTCTTTATTACACCTCGGATTTACTGTTCAAGGGAGACGACGGCTATGTGTACGAGCTGAAAGGGCAGAATATGAAATATCCCGGGTTTTCCGATTTTCACGGCGTTACCGTAAAATATTATGACGAAAACATTGTTTTGCAGGACGCGCCCGGGGACAAAAATGTTTTTCTCGCAACTAAGCACGATGCTTGGAGCGAGGGAGACCGAAGGCTTCTTAGCGGCAATTACTTGTATTTTATCAGTCACGGTATGTACGTCTATTTTAACAGCGGAGAAGGCTATTACCGGCAATGGAACGCCGTAAGCTTTGCGGGCGCGGGTGAGAATCGTTATTTCGGCGGGCAAATATTTACCGTGCAAGGCGAAATGCTTGCGTTGGTCGCGGACGACAATCATATCCTGACGCTTGTACACCTCGACATATCGGTCATCGAGTCGCCCGCGCTCAATTACGGTATGCGCGAATACGGGGGGTGGCATTGGATTGAAGGCGGATGGGAGGAGGGCGAGGACGGCGCGGAGGTATGGGTTGACGGCGAAAGCGTTTTTATTCCGCACTATACCGAAAACGACCCCGAATGGAATTACCATTACTTTGAAGGCGTCCCCGCTTTCCCCGATTCCGCCGTTAAACCCGTTACGCCCGCCACCAGCGCTTATATGCAGGGCGGCATACTGTACGCCGTGGTGGACACGCTGAACAGCCGCGAGGTTTTCGTCATATCCGTCGATCAAGATAAAAACATCACCGCTTTGCCTATGTCCGCCATGACCTTTGCCGGCACCATCATCACGATTCTGCCGCTGAATTAAGCCACAGGCGTAGCGTATCAGCAATGAAGTTTTATTAGACTAGTTCGGAAACCTAACATGGCCGTATAAGCCGCAGATTTTTGTCGATATAAAAGCTTATAAAATAGGAGCGTAGCAACGCATTCAAGCCTAGGAAACGAGCGCAAGGGCAAGCAAAGCGTGCACATTGCCGAGCGACGACGGCTTTCACGAAGTACGTAACTGGTTTAGAAGGTTTTATAGCGGCGAAAAGATGCGCTTAGACGCGCCGTGGAAGGTTTCCGAACTAGTCTATTCTATATGCTGAATAAATTCAATCGGAAACATGGTGCGCGCGGCGGTTTCTTCGACGGAAAGGCCTTGCGCGAGGAAACGCTTCGCGACGCTTACCATGCTTTCCGCGACCTCGACGATGTAACGGTCAAAGTCGTAAAACCGTAACACGCGCTGGCCCCACGGGTACTCCTTGCCCGCGTGCAAAAATTCGATGCCCTCGACGGCTTGCAGCTTTGCCTCCCACGCGTCCAAATCCTCTACTTCAAAATAGAGCTGGAAATTGTCGGGCTTGGCTTTCGGCTCGAGTTTTACGCCGAGCAGCTCCTCGTAATTGGATTGCAGCGAAAGGCCGTTTTCAAACGCCGTATGGACGCCCAAATCCATGAGGATTTTTTGTTCCATCACCTCGCCGTAAAAGCGTTTGGCTTTCGCCATGTCCGCGACGGAAATTAAGGTTCCGCAGTATTTCATGGTGTTATTACTCCTTATAATTTTTGATAAGTAGACCTGTCCACCAACCTAACATGGCCGAATAAGGGATGGATATTTGTTGATATAAAAGCTTGCAAAATGGGGGCGTAGCAGCGCTACGGAACCATTGAACAAGATTTTATAGCGGCAAATAGACGCCCTTAGGCGCGCCGTGGTAGGTTAGTGAACAGGTCTAGTCTATAATAGCATACCAAACGGTTTACGTCAATCCTTCTTGCACGAATCACAGCAATTGCGGTCGTGAACCATGGTGCAGTCGGGCTCAAGTCCGTTTTCTTGAAGCAGCTTGGCGCCGAAATGGTACATCGCGTCTAAAATCGGACGTAACGCGCGGCCTTTGGGGGTTAAACGATATTCGACCTTCGGGGGGACGACCGCATAAACTGTGCGCGTTAAGAGCCCGTCGCCCTCCAGCTCGCGCAATTGCTGCGTGAGCATTTTGGGCGTAGCCGCGGGAACCAGTTTTTTAAGCCGCGAAAAGCGGAGCGTTTTATCCGTCAGCTGCCATAGGATATGCGCCTTATATTTGCCGCCGATTATATCCAGCGTCGCCGATACGGGGCAGCGGGTTTGTTTTTTGCGGTTCGATTCTTCCATAGTTTCCTTTTTGATAGTATCGCACAATAAAGTGCGTACTTGACAAGACTATACCATATGTGATATAGTTATGTCAAATAAAAATTACGGCTCAGGGCATAATGGACTTGTTCGGAAACCTAACATGGCCGGATAAGCCGCAGATTTTTGTCGATATAAAAGCTTGTAAAACAGGAGCGTAGCACCGCATTCAAGCCTAGGAGCGAGAGCAATGGGCAAACAAGTTTGTCCATTGCCGAGCGACGACGGCTTTCACGAAGTACGTAACTGGTTTAGAAGGTTTTATAGCGGCGAAAAGATGCGCTTAGACGCGCCGTGGGAGGTTTCCGAACAAGTCCAATGGAAATTATGGTCGAAAAAACCTACAAAATAAACGGAATAGAATGCGCCTCTTGCGCGGCGGCGGCCGAAAAAGCGGTAAAAGGACTCGACGGCGTATTGTCGGCAAGCGTCAATTTTGCAACCGAGAAGCTGACGGCGTCGTTCGACCCAACCAAAGTAACGCCCGAAATTTTACATAAGGCTCTCAAAAGCGCGGGCTTTGAATTAATGGCGGATTGCCCGGGAGACGGCGGTATTTTGGCAACCCCCGCAAGCTGCCAAAATACCGCTATCCCCCGGACAGCCCCACGGCGGATGGACAAAACGCTCCGTACCCTATGGCTCAAATTTGGCGTGGCGGCAGGGTTTACGGCGGTTTTAATGTATGTGGCGATGGGTTCCATGATAGGATTGCCGCTGCCGTTTTTTCTAAATCCCGCGTGGGAGAACGGGCGGTATGCGCTCGGGTACGCGCTCGCGCAGCTTTTCCTCACGCTGCCGGTTTTGGCCGCCGGGTACCGGTTTTACACGGTTGGGTTTAAGGCGATACTAAAGCGCAGGCCGAATATGGATGCGCTGATTGCCGTCGGCACGGCGGCGGCGTTCGCGTACAGCGTTTTTTCGCTCGTACAAATCGCGCGCGGGGTTTACGCGGATATTCACGCGGCGCACGACGCGGAGCTGTATTTTGAGACCGCGGCGGGCATTATCGCGCTGGTGCTGCTCGGCAGGGCTTTGGAGGCGGGGGGCAAACGCAAAACGAACGACGCGATTCAAAAGCTTGCGGAACTCGCGCCCAAAACCGCCACCGTCCTGCGCGGCGGCAAAGAAACCGAAATCCCGATTGAAGCGATACAAGCCAGCGACATCGTATCGGCGCGCCCCGGGGAGAAAATCGCGGCGGACGGGCTCGTTACGGAGGGGGCGGCGGCGGTGGACGAGGCCATGCTTTCGGGCGAAAGCCTTCCCGTCGATAAAGCCCCGGGCGAAAGGGTGTACGCGGGCAGCATCAACCGAAACGGGTTTTTGCAATTCCGCGCCGAAAATGTCGGAGCCGATACGAAATTGGCGCAAATCATTCGGCTTGTCGAGGACGCGGCGGGCAAAAAAGCGCCCATCGCGCGCGTCGCCGACACCGTTTCGGCGTTCTTTGTACCCGCGGTATTCGCCGTCGCGCTCGTCGCCGGCGCGGCTTGGCTGTTTTCGGGCGCAGGGATAGGCTTCGCGCTGCGCATTTTCGTGTCCGTATTGGTCATCTCCTGCCCGTGCGCGCTGGGGCTCGCGACGCCGGCCGCCATCGTCGTCGGCACGGGAATCGGCGCGAAATACGGCATTTTGTTTAAAGGCGGCGAGGCGGTCGAAGCCGCGCGCCGTATCGATACCGTCGTTTTTGACAAAACGGGTACGGTTACCCAAGGTAAGCCCGAGCTTACGGACATTGCAGCTTGCGCGGGAATCGAAAAATCCGAGTTGCTGAGGCTCGCCGCGTCCGCCGAAAAGGGCTCCGAGCATCCGCTGGGCGCGGCAATCGTGTGCGCGGCGGAGCAGGAAGGGCTGGAGCTTATGAAGCCCGGCGCGTTCGAGACGTTTCCGGGGTTCGGCGTCGCGGCGCAAATCGGAAAAAAACGCGTCCTCGTCGGGAACCGTTTGTTCATGGAACGGCACGGCGTCGCGATAAGCGAGCTTGAACATTATGCCGACGCGCTCTCGGCGGACGGTAAAACGCCGATGTACGCCGCGGCGGACGGCGTACTCTTAGGAATTTTGGCGGCGGCGGACGTTATAAAGCCCGGCGCGGCGGATGCGGTGGCCGCGCTAAAGCGCGCGGGGTACGGGGTAATTATGATGACGGGCGACAATTCCCGCACCGCCGCCGCGATTGCTCAGCAGGCGGGCGTCCAAACGGTCTTTGCCGGAATGACGCCCGAGAGCAAGGCGGCGGAAGTCGGGCGCTTGCGCGCGCAGGGCACCAAGGCCGCGTTTGTCGGCGACGGAATCAACGACGCGCCCGCCCTGACGGCGGCGGATACCGGCATAGCGATCGGCACGGGTACCGACGTAGCCATCGAATCCGCGGACGTCGTTTTAATGAAAAGCGAATTATGCGGCGTTTTAACCGCGTTAACGCTCTCAAAAAAGACGATGCGCAATATCAAACAAAATTTGTTTTGGGCGTTCGGCTACAACGTCCTGGGCATTCCGATTGCCGCGGGGCTCTTGTTCTTATTCGGCGGCCCGCTGTTAAGCCCCATGGTTTGCGCCGCGGCGATGGTGCTCAGCGATTTTTCGCTGCTGTTGAACGTATTGCGTTTAAAGCTTTTTAAACCCCCCGATTGAAAATTATTCAGAATTGTAAAAAAACGTTTGACAAAACGCGCAAACGGTGTTAAAATGTTCTTTAATGGAACTAAAGGCGTGTCAATTCCCCCCATTCAAGGTTGAAATTTCCCCCTTCCGGTCCAAATATCTAAAGGAGGTTTCGACCTAGAATGGCAGACAAGACACTGGTATGCAAGGACTGCGGTAAAGAATTCATCTTTACCGAAGGCGAGCAGGCTTTCTACGCTGAAAAAGGTTTCACGAACGAGCCCGCCCGCTGCCCCGATTGCCGCAAAGCCAAAAAAGCCCAGCGCCGCGAAAGCAAATATTAAGCTTTAAAAAAAACTGCCTCCGGGCAGTTTTTTTATTTCAGAAAATATTTGCTATTTTAAACCGTTTGTGCTATTATCATACTGGGATAGGTTAGGCAATTTTTTTAAGCAGGCTCTGAATACGCCCGCCTCTATTCCGAAGGAGAGAGAGAATTTATGGAAAGAATTACAGAGCGTGCTTTGCGCGTGGCGCCGTCGCTGACGCTCGCCATCACGGCAAAAGGCAACAAGATGAAGGCGGAGGGAATGGATGTTGTGAGTTTTGCGGCGGGAGAGCCGGATTTTAACACGCCCGCCTACATTAACGACAAGGCGCGGGAGGCGCTCGACAAGGGCATTACTAAGTATACGCCCTCGTCCGGCACGGTTGAGCTTAGAAAGGCAATTGCCGCCAAATTGCTAAAGGATAACGGGCTGTCGTACGAACCGAGCCAAATCGTCGTTTCCAACGGCGCGAAGCATTCGTTGTATAACGCGTGCCTGGCGCTCGTCAACCCCGGTGACGAGGTGCTGATTCCCGCGCCGTACTGGCTCACCTACCCCGAGCTGGTGCTGTTATGCGAGGGCGTACCCGCGTATATCGAGGCGGGGGCGGAAAACAATTTTAAAATCACGCCCGCGCAGCTTGAAAAAGCGATAACCGATAAGACGAAGGCGCTTATTTTAAACAACCCGTCCAACCCCACGGGTACGCTTTACACCAAGGACGAGCTGTTCGCGCTGGCGGCGGTGATCGAAAAAGCCGGCATTTACGTTATTTCCGACGAAATTTACGAGGAACTCGTGTACGACGGGCTTAAGATGGAGTCGATTGCGTCGTATTCGGACACGCTTAAGAACAATACGATAGTCGTTAACGGCTTATCGAAGGCCTATTCGATGACCGGCTGGCGTATCGGCTACACCGCGTCAAGCAAGGATTTGGCGGCGGCGATGGACAATATGCAGAGCCATACGACATCTAACCCCAACTCTATCGCCCAATACGCCTCGGTGGCGGCTTTGAGCGACCCCGCCGGGGATGCGTTCCGCAAGGAACTGAAGGCGACGTTTACGCGCCGGCGCGATTTAATGGTCAATTTGCTCAGCAACATGAAGCCCCTCATCTACGTACGGCCGCAGGGCGCGTTTTATGTGATGGCCGGGATTGAAAACCTTGTCGGAAAATCATACGCCGGCAAAACCATAACGACGGCGGCGGACTTTGCGGGCTTATTGGTCGACCACGCGCAAACCGTCACCATTCCGTGCGAGGCGTTCGGCGCGCCGATGTTTATCCGCCTTTCTTACGCGATCGCCGACGCGCAGATTGAGAAGGGCTTGGCAAGGATTAAGGAATTTGTCGCGAAGCTGGTTTAGTTTAAACTTATACTTAACTGCGTCTAATTGTGGACTTTTCTACGGCGCTTTTTCGGCAAGAATTCCGCTTTTTTTGTTTGCTACGTAGCTCTGCTACGCCGCAAACAAAAGAAATCAAAATTTTGCTCGGAAAATCATCCGCATTAAAGTCCACAATTAGACGCAGTTAAGTATTA
>Ga0123353_10003854_pt1 | contig 19141 bp, 11 predicted proteins | sample TergutLab28metaG_3_FD_92763 | JGI IMG/M metagenome (GOLD analysis project Ga0123353, IMG submission 92763) | Labiotermes labralis P3 segment gut microbial communities from Petit-Saut dam, French Guiana - Lab288 P3 | ecosystem: Host-associated > Arthropoda: Insects > Digestive system > Gut ... | reverse complement strand
CTGTATTTCTTTGCCTTGCTAAAGTCACATTAAAAGCCACATTAAAACCAGTCATAAATTAACTTCGTTGTGCTAGTAGGGTATTTTGGCAGCATGCCATGTTGTGTAATGTTATGTAGAGAAGAGTGCCCTGCTATGGATGTGCATTCTATGCTTCGCTACAAAACACGTAAGTAAGCATACTGTGTAGGGATTATCTAAAGTTCAGAGTTTGGGACCAGGTAGCATATTTAGGAACCATTGCTCCTCAACCATTTTGAAGTACAAAATTACTGTACATAATATATAAAATTTGAGTTTCTTCTTTATAGATAACATATTTAACCTCTATTAAAAAGACAAAGAGGTCAATTCTGTTTAGGGAAGTAATGGCTGCTCATTGCAAGTATCACACAAAACCCGTATGTGAAATGTGTGAATAACAACACCGTTTCAGACCGTCACAGCAGGTTGTACACACAGTGCCATCGCACACCGAACAGTGCGGTTACTCGTAGCACAGCATCTGAATTGGCGCGTGACCTCTTATCTTGCAGGTATTTCAAGATGCGACATAAAAACAACAGGTTGATGCATCCTCTTGATTAGAATGGCTCCTGTGCGCCTGAGCACAGATATCTCACTTAATCTTTGTCCTTGGTGATACCAAGGAAGACGAAATGGGGCAACGTGCGTACATTGTATCAGTTGCAGGAGAGGTTTTCAGACTGCGATCCGCGAGACAGTTTTACCTTCATACTGCAGTGGCAAGGAAAATTATTTTATTGAGCGTGTTTGTAAGGTTTTATAATAAAGTTTCAAGAAGAACAGCGACACATACAGCAGTTTGTGCTCAGTGTAACATCACGTGGTGTTACGTGTGCACCGCTGTCATGAAAATTATTTTAATTAATTTTTACAGTCACTTAATAAATATGTTTAAATTCTAATGATATCTCTCCTTTTTAATCATTAAATTTCAAAAAGTAACGCGAATTCTTCCTTAGGGCTCGGCGACTTTAGATAATTTTGATAATGGGCGTTCGTGAGTTGTTGAGATTGTGTAAGGTGCTTGCCCTGCCGGGAAGTTGGTGACAGGAAGGAGTCCACTGCAGGACACGCAAGTGTCTCTCTGCACGTGCACAAAAACTGCCATGACAATAAGCGTTTCTGCTGCACGAAACTTGTAGCTGTGTCGTGTAGCCACACAACAGCTGATACAATTCGGTCGGCAAGGCGGCTGAAACACGGGCTTGCGTCCGAGAATTCGGGCTTCGATTCTCGTTTCTACAGCACGTCTCAACCGGCCCTGAGGCCCACCCAACGGGTATCGAAGGCCCTTCCGTGGACATGAAGCTGCCAGTTTGCGGTCTGGACCACCCGCGTCTAGGCAACACAGAAATTAAAAATATGTGGGGCCTAGCCTCCATCCCCGTAACACACCTTAACGGCCCGTCATAGACACAGCTTTACTTGGCCAATATTACTGTCATTCAGCCGCCTTGACACTCCAGAGTCCTGGCTTTGCGGTGCTTCACGAAACAAGTTTCACCACTTGCAATTCACTGTTTTAACACAACGCAATACAGCGTAGTAACAAACGAATGACGTCAAAAAGAACTAGCGTGCTGTCTGGAACGTGACTGTGACGTCACATCGATAACAACGCGCTGTTATCGTAATATCTGAGCAATAAGCATTCCACTAAACTTTGGAGCCAAAATCGTGACCGTATGGCTATCGAAATGCTGTCAACCGCTCTGCTGAGTGTTTTTCTGTCAGCCGTTGTTACAGGTGAGTCCCACTTAACGGTAGCTCATTCAGTATAGTGACTATAACGATAAGTACATTCCACACCCGGTGAGAAAGGAGACATGGCTCTTCTACATCTTTCTCTCCAGTTGGTTCCAGTGGCCGAGCGGTCTAAGGCGTAGGTCTGCGGCCGCTGTCCTGCTGGGATTGTGGGTTCGAATCCCACCGGGGACATGGATGTCTGTCTGTTGTGCGTGTTTTGTGTTGTTAGAGTTCTCTGTGACGGGCTGATCACTCGTCCAGAGGAGCCCTACCGACTGTGGTGCGTCGTTGTGTGATCTAGAAACCGCGTGAATGAGGAGGTCCTGGCCCACTGAGGCTTGTTCCTAAAAAAAAAAAATCTTTAAATGTTTCGGAGGTAAAGCGGCCAGCGCGTGAAGCTAGCCAGTGCCCTTAATCTAGTGTTGAGATTTTAAGAATTACTAGAGCTATTCCTTGGTGTGAGTGAGTGAGTGACTGAGACACCCTGGTTGCCATGATAAAAATTGTTACCTTTTTTGTATTCTCTGATAGGTACGAGCTCCTACACACACGGTGCCTTAAAGTAGGCAGTATTTATGAGGAAAAATTTTATAACAGAATGCTTACTGTAAGGTACGGAGCGTAGGTTGAAGAAAGAGTTCAGCATCGAACATATAATACAAAATGGCACAACCAGATAACACACAGTAAGTCAACATAACACACTATAAAATTTAATACAAATCAGATGAAATTCGTCAAACAAAACACAAACAAACTTCACTTCCGCCCTTAAGTTAATGTGGCTCTCGTCACTACAGTATTCACGGCACTCACAGCTGCATTACGTGTACAGCTTGTGCACCGATTTCGACCCACATCAATCAGAAATATGGGCAGTATGTGTAGGAACTAATTTACTGCATTAAGCAAACAATGTCAATTAGCCTGTTTTCACGAAAATCGACGCTTGCTACATATTTTTTATGTCGAATTTCATGAAAACCTAACTAAGGGTTTATTCGCCTACACTAAGTCACGAAATCACAGAAGGACAGATGGACGAAACTGAACCCCGAACAAGTAATTCTTTTTGACTTCGCAAATAATATATAATAAAACAGCCAATCAAACCACATTATTCAGTCTAACACAGTGCAGGTTTGTTTTAATTCAAATTGTTACCCTACATGAATGCCACGTGTTTCGGCCTGTACTTAGGCCATCCTCAGGATACAATAAGACACTGTTACAAAGGAGTCCCTTAGACCCGTACTGTATCTTCCTTTGTATGGTTTCTGTATAGATATTCCTGAGGGTGGCCCAAGTACATGCCGAAACGTGTAGCATTCGTGTAGGGTAACCAACTGAATTAAAACAACCCTGTGTTGTGTTAGACTGAATAAGTGTAGTTTGTTTAGCAATAAACACAACTGGAGGTCAACATAAATACTGCTAATAAGTACTGCCCTGTTTTGTTGGTAATTTAGATGCAGTGTGTTTGCAGTGAGGCACAAACTGAATACGTTCGTATCATTTACACGAACCTCAGTTTTAGATATTTGTTTAAGGGCCCGATTCCTTTGATGTTTGATCGCTGATTTGGGCTTAGTTTCCACACAACGCGTGACAACGCTACTGGCTGCGTGACCCACTGTTCTGCACACCGCGCGTGGTCGCGTGGCGTCTGCGCACTTGGACTGAACGGTATCCAGCCAGGCTCCGTATCAGCTGCTGCTGTTACCTGTCCTGAAAGCGTATATCAGAGTCCAGTCCATTTTCGTAGGCGTGAAACTGAAGCCCCAAATCATTCAAACTAAGTGATCTGTCGGCGGAAACTCCACATGGCTGCTAGGTGTCCCTGTTTGGTGCACGATCTCTTCACTGAATTCACCCCCAAAAAAGGGCATAACAAGTTAGGAAATGTAGGTTGCGTCACAAGGTTCTGTACTTTTATTGATGCCTGCCTACATTTCGGACTTACATACTGCCTCCATCTTTAAGAATGAAGTGCGTAAATGAAGAACACGTCTGCCTACGCATGCATAATTCAAAGAAAACTGCCAGCCGGGAGTTGTGACAAACAACACGAGACAGAACCCTCTTCATCGTGTTCCAGCATATTAGCATGTACAGTAAGCAGTATTTGTGTCGCTTTGACTAGCCTTCTTTTAATCGTATCAAAAACAGCTAGGGTTACCTAAATATTTTCAACGCGCAGGATAGCTCAGTTAGTATAGTAACTAGGCTAAAGGCTCGAAGATCCGGCGTCCAATCTCGAAAAAGGCAAACACATTTTCTCCGAAACGTCCAGACCTGCTCTGGGGCCCACACAGATTCCTATATAATGCATATTGGGGTTCATGAAAGCGGTAAAGCCGCCGGGGCATTAAATTGACCACTCAAACCCATCTAGTGTCGAGGTTACGAATGGATGGAGCCATACCTCTACCCTTCCTATATGCCTTCACGGCGCGGACAGGGAAAACATTTATGTACCTTTACCTTAAAATTTGTGCTTCAGTTCTGTGTTACGTTTGTCCGAAAATATTTTGTCCCTCTGGTAACTACTCACAGACTTACCCTTAACATGGCCTGACAAACGCCGTGAAGTCTGCATATAAAACGTCTCTTACTTAGTGTTAGACCTAAGTTCTTCCTTCAAACTCAGCTGATACGCGCACATTTTTGCGCAATGTACATTCGCTACGGTTCCGGAAGCAGCTGATATATTCAGGCAAACATCCGTTCTAGAATCAACCGCCACTGCAATGCATTAGATACTGTAAAACAATTTATTTTTTTAAATTTTATTATAACAAACAAATGCACAATTAATATCAAATATATATCACAACAGTTTGTGTAATCTATACTGCTACATGTTCCGAAAATTTCATGTCGTCTTAGAGAGTTTAAAACCAATACCTTGCTACATTATAGGGTAAAGCAATCCCATTACAGGCCTGGACAGGCCCTGAAGGTTCCAGGAGGCTGAGGCTCCCAGATTTCAAGACAATCGGCACTTGAATGTGGTAAGGTTATCAGCCTTACGCACCGGCCAACTTTACCCTCTAGTAAACATTTCTGGTACTCATTTCTGTTAGAGGCTGAGTCAACCCCAGGGCCATAGTGCGGCCTGAAGGATTATGTCAATGAAAAATTCCAATGACACTCTCAGGAATCGAACCCGCGACCTTCCGGCTTGTAGCGCAGTGCCTCAACCAACTGCGCCACCAGCAGCGTGCCCCCTTGTTCAGTTACATATTTTTTTAAATTAAAACATATGTAACTTAGCAAGGCATTGGTTGTAAACTCCCTGATGACAACGTGAAAATGTCGAAACATGTAGCAGTGTAGATTACACAGACTGTTGTGATATTAATTGTGCATTTGTTGATTATAATAAACAATAATAAAATATGCACGGTACGTGCATTAAAATAGGATATTAAAATAAATCGTCAAAAACTGTTTGTGAATTGTGATACATTAAACAATCTATTTGACACATACATCCCGACCAGAAGAGCTGCTAGATACTCCCGTGATGAGGACACCTGCGGCTCAAGCACGTGGCCACGTGTCGTGTCAAACAACACCGCACATAAGCCACATCTGGCGGTTATATTCAGTAACAAATTCCGTACACACAGTATTGTGATAAGTTCACAGTGTCAGTTAACACTGTCTGACTGGGGTCAACATTTCAACTGTTACAATTGTAATTACACTCTACATTATTACGTCTCGTGGCAGTTTGTACAGCGGCTATGGTGAAGCTAACAGAAACAACACTTTGTGTTAAGAAAGCCTCAAATATGGATCCAGAAATTAAAAAAAGGATGTTTCTGTTTTTGTTGAAGGAGCGCCTTCAAACGTTAGAATAGTGAATGGCACAAACGCAGCGCCAGGACAGTTCCCATTCCAGGTGAGCACTGCTGTGAGGCTGAATGTACTGACTGCTGGTGAGTATTGCTGTGAGGTTCAATGTACTGACTGCTGGTGAGTACTGCTGTGAGGCTCAACGTACCGACTGCTGGTGAAGTACTGCAGGCAGGCTCAATGTCCTGAGTGCTGGTGAGTACTGCTGTGAGGCTCAATGTCCTGACTGCTGGTGAGTACTGCTGTGAGGCTCAATGTACTGATTGCTGGTGAGTACTGCTGTGAGGCTTAACGTACCGACTGCTGGTGAGTACTGCTGTGAGGCTCAATGTCCTGACTGCTGGGGAGTACTGCTGTGAGGCTCAACGTACTGACTGCTGGTGAGTACTGCTGTGAGGCTCAATGTACTGACTGCTGGTGAGTACTGCTGTGAGGCTCAACGTACTGACTGCTGGTGAGTACTGCTGTGAGGCTCAATGCACTGATTGCTGGTGAGCACTGCAGTGAGGCTCAATGTGCTGACTTGGTAAGTAATGCTATGAGGCACAAAGTGCTAACATCTGGTGAAACACATTATAGTTAGACAAACAAAGCTTTATCTCTGTAACTTATAAATCATTAACAACTTCCATACAATTTCCGTTAAACAGAAGTAGTCGCACACAGTGGTAACGTTTCTGCTGTGCATTCTGTATATGCTCCGTTCGCGTCTCGGCTGGCCCACTGGCTCTCGTCAGTGGAGTTGTGGTGCTTTCCTCATCCATCCAAGCCAGTTTTGAGAGAGTAACTTAAATCAGCTACGCTTATCCAATTTCGGGTGAGTGTTTCATTGCTTCAAGGACGTATATTAACTTAAGTTATAAAGACCAAGTACGTACCGCACAGTAAACGCACTCCGTCTCTGTTATACAAACCAGTCAGTTAATGCTGTATAGGTAAATAATCGCTGTTTGTTCTCAGATCCACACAAAACACATAAATACACTCTGTGGGCAGAACGTAGAGTTGTTGAAAGTTAAACTGATGGTACATATAGTGACTACTTGGCTTTAAAGTTTCAAATTACACTATGTCAATTTCTCTCCACATTTTTCAATTAATTATTTTCTATCAGCGGAACATTCGACAGCGTATAGCCCGAGTTATTGACATCACCACTAAATGAACAAGAGAAACAAGCTAATAAATTACGGCAGAAAACATACCTCAGCCTGAATAAGACATAATGGGGAAAAAAAATTAATTAGTGAGACTGTACACTCAACGCGGCTGTGTCGACGGACTGCAAAGAAGGTAAAACGTGCGCTTAAACTCTGACGTCAGCCTCTCGTAGTTTGCGTCTAGGCGCTCTTGGAATTATCCGCCGTAGCTGTCTGTCTGTCTGCCGAACATCCCACATGCAGCAGGGTCCATCCAGACCAGGCAACACTTGCTTAAAATAGTCAAGAGTTTCCGCGAATTTGATGAAACGCTAAGTATGGTAAAGCATTCGCACCAGTTCGTCAATGCTCCCTAACCCTGACAATCCCGTGCGAATTCCTTGAACTCGATTACAACATTACCCCACCATCGATACCCAGTTCATCTATATGATTTGCCTTCATGTATTTCAGCTATAAATTCGCCTACATTTCTCACACCTCCCACGTGTCCAAACAAAACAAGAATTCGCGGTTTCAATTCTGAAGTCATAATCCACGTGACAAGCCAGACATTCCTAACTGTCAGAAGCAGCTCCGGACAGCAGCTTAATACCGTCCACGCCCACCGCCCTACATAAGGCTCAGAGGGCGTATCCTTCGTTCTTATCTGACGTCAGTGCCTTCGGGCGCATTTACGATACGTGCAACTTTGGGAAGAAAAAACATTTATGAAAATCTGAAGATAGAAGTTTGAAAGAAAAATGGGTTAACGCACAAGTATTGTGTTGAAACTTCCAGGAACAAGATAGCAAATCACCGTCACTAATTTTAAAACTTGGGAGCTAAAGGCACAACTTTGATAACAAAGACAACAGAACTGCAGCCGTCCGATCGCAGGCCTTGGCAAAATCAGTCCAATCCACACGGACGGAAATGCATGGTCTTTAAAACAATTGACAGCATGAACTAAACCGACAAAAGTTACGGCTTTGAAATTCGAAATTAGTTTAAATTAAACGTAAAAATTCGTCTCCTACCTCACCGTAAACACACATTGTGTGCATTACGAAGAGCCACCTATAAGTGCTGTTTAGTGGCATGATCTCGGTTTACTGTAATAGTCATAAAAACTTAATGTTACTGTGTGGGTAAAATGCAGCTTTCTTGATTGTAAGGCAGCTGGTATTGATTGTTACCACTGTGCTTTAAAAGCACACACGACCCCTTAGTCAGTATAGTGACTAGGCTACGGGCTGCATATCGGAGGAAACGTGGCTCGGTTCCCGGCGAAGGTAGCAAATTTATCCGTTCGTCAGTGTCCATACTGGCTCTGCTGTTCAGACTGGCTCTTCTGTCCAGGCTGGCTCTGCTGTCCAGGCTGGCTCTTCTGTCCAAACTGGCACGGCTGTCCAGACTGGCACTGCTGTCCAGACTGGCTCTGCTGTCCAGACTGGCTCTTCTGTCCAGACTGGCTCTGCTGTCAAGACTGACTCTTCTGTCCATACTGGCTCTGATGTCCAGCCTCCCATTTAATGAAAATTTAGGCCTCTTCCCCAGCGGGGTAGAGTATCCGGGACGTACAGCTGACCACACTCCATCTAGTTCCGTGGTAAAGAATAACTGGAGTTATTGCTCCACTGCCCATTCGCCTTCGTGGCATGCTCATTGACAGGTATGCTTTTACTTTTACTGTGTCTTAGAGGTTGCTAATTTTTCGCTCGATAGGAATTACGTACAGTAAAGGCAGGTGACAAAAAAGGAACTCTAGCAAAGGACGGACAGTGGACTCTCGAAGAAGGCCGGAGAACGCCTTCCTCCAGTCCTTCGCAGTTCATTACGTGCCAAGTGAACCCACCATCCGACGCTGTACGACTCCTTAAATAACAAGCAAACAAGAGTAAAGGAAACATAAATATGAAAAAGACAAAGACAACGGAACACGATAAATAGAATTCCAAAGACGGACGTATGGAATTTTTGCTCATTTCCCGCACACACCAACATCAGGATGTGTCAAGACCTTGTTCATAAGGACAAGCGGAAACCTGGCGATCCCACGGCGCTGAATATTAGAACTGACGTCTTCTGGTAGCTGACACTGTGCGGTCTGGTAGACACGTGCCAACGCTTCGTCTGTTCTACCCTGACGTTCCTCCGAATACCGGTACGTACAATCGAGTCTCGATGTTCGTGATTAATCGGGACCGATAAGACACTGACGAACATCGAAATCACGAAAAATCTAAACTAATTTTAATCTCAAATGCATATTTGATTTTACGAACTTCGCAACACCAATAACACAAGTACAATACAACCTCAGAAACACAAGAGCATAGAAATTTTTATTAAAATACAAGCAATTTTCATAAGCGTGAAATGCATTAAATGATCGCGGGACAGCCTTACATCATAAAACAGAAAGGCCATGAACCTTGGCTACGGAAAGAGAGGGGTCTACCAACAGCGGGTCATCTGGGTAATAGCAGGAGAGTAAAGACAGCCAAGTGGTTAGCCATGCAGCCTCGCCCCGTTTCGTTGCAACGAGCCATGGCAGGTCGAAACATCGGCATTAAAATAGCTGATCATGAAGGGTCGAAATCCCAAACATCGAATCCCTGTTGTATCTACAGCGACATATCATAACCCAAATCATAAAACTGACCGCAGTGTTAACCTCGGCTATTAAACACAGCCTGCTGTCTCATCCTTACACACAAAAGCCACAAACCAACTCACCGTATTCAGACCCTATATGGTGTTCATGGTGTATTCTGTGCAATAATGATAGTTCTTTTCTCTTTTCCTAGATTTCGCTGCAGTACGACGGCCTCCACTTCTGTGGCGGTACAATTGTCAACAGCAGGTGGATCCTGACAGCAGCCCACTGCGTAGAGGAAGTGTCAGTAACTGCATCGCACACTGTGTTTTTTTAATAGAAGTATGCCAATCGAACAAGCTAGGAGATGTAAACATAGCTACCAACCCTAATGCCCTAAATCACTTCTGGTCCATTTTCTCGAAAATCGCAATACTGATGGGACACAAACTGAGCACAGAACGTCTGATCAAATGTGCTGCTGCTGTATTACTGACATTCACAAACAGTTTTCCCTCCGATAAACACACAACACAGTCAAGATGACCTCAGACAGCGTGTCACTTCCTTCTTTGCCCCTCTAACCAATACCGGAATGTCCCCACGAAACCCAATTCAACTGACGTTTATCAAAGTAGTCATATGCCGCATAACGACGTTTCGGTCAAGGAAGGACCGCATATACGACGGTGGTCTCATAAGAATATAATATTATATTATAATGTTATAATATTATACTGTACTACACTTTATGGCGTTCACATAACGACGAAATCGCCTAACGACGCATTTCTCAGAACGTATACCCGTCGTTAAGCGACGCACGACTGTAATGGGGGGAATGGCGGTATGGCTCCTTTCTTTCCTAACCTAGGTACGAGAAAGAGGCAGTGGTGAGCTTCACGCACTGACCGCTTTAGCTCCAGTGAAAGAGACCCCGCTGGCTTTGAAAAGGAGGCTGTTGGGTCCCCACAGCCGGTCCCAATATCTGGGACAGCAGAAAGACGGTACAATTTTATATGCATTCCGAAGCAAAGCGCTCGCGGCCGTAACTTACTGTCGCCTAGACCGATACTCCGGTTATATTTTGCACATAACTATCTATCAGGTGACTCAACACCTCAAATTCAAGGTGCAGGCGTGTATGGTGACTAGGTCTGTGTAGGGTACAGCTATTCAACGTAGCGAGAGTCCGTAACTAACGGCGCTCTAACGCCAGTCACCAGGAAGCACGCGTGTGCTACAGTCATTTGTAACAAATCACCATAAATGCCTATAGCATACGTCACAATCAATGCCGCCTTTACTGTCGGCAGCTCACAGCAGCCACGATAGCTTTGTCGGTTAATTAGTAACTCTCTACACATGACAGCAATTGCACGTCGTTGTGAATACCTTCGATTACACTATAAGCAACTTCCGCTATTTATCCCCGGCCACATGCAGTAAGACCGCCAGGTGTCTACGCAGCCCGGTATATTGCCATTTTCGGGCACATAGAGGACCTCCAAGGCAGCTACGAATCTGTAGGCAATATCCAACACAGGACTGGCCTGTGGTATACAGAAACTTAACCAACTGTGGCCACGAAAGGTACCTTCAACACGGTTCAGAGCTATCAATGGCACCGTCCCTATCTGCGTATATCATCACGGGATTTGGCTCGAGGATTCGGGTACTTGTCCCTGATGTCAATCGTCAGATACTACGGAACATCGCTTAAAGTGGATGTGCTGAGTCGCCTCACATCTGGCGACGGAACCGCGCGCGCGAGTGTGTGTGTGTGTGTGTGTGTGCGTGCGTGTGTTTGGTGTGCGTGTGTGTGTGTGTGTTGTGTGTGTGTGTGTGTCTGTGTGTGTGTGGTATGGGTGTGTGCGTGCGCGTGCGCGTGGGCATGCGCGTGGGCGTGTGTGTGTGTGTGCGTGCGCGTGCGTGTGTTTGGTGTGTGTGTGTGTTGTGTGTGTGTCTGTGTGTGTGTGGTATGGGTGTGTGCGTGCGCGTGGGCATGCGCGTGGGCGTGTGTGTGTGTGTGTGCGTGCGCGTGTGTGTGTGTACTGCAGCAGTTACGCTTACTGATCTCACGTGCAGCCCTGCAGTTTAGCTTCTCATCCTGAACCTGATGATAGCCTTCCAGCCAGCACAGAGTAATACTGTGGCTCCCTGTGAACACGCTCGGCTACAGTTTTCAAGGACGAAGGCACGTTACTTTAATTGACTACTTTGATTTTGTGAAGCCTCGCATGTGGAAGTGTCAACACACACAGCCACTGCCCGACTGCCGTAAGGGCTGTGTTCCGTGGAATTTTAAGCACGTCGAACTTTACGTAAATCGGTATTCCCCTAAATTCAACTCAATTCAATTCAGTGTAGATGAAGATGAATTACACCATAAACACCACGAATTACACCATAAACACCACGAATGTTGCACGTATTTTTTAAGGCACTTGGCTTGTGCAGTTGCGCCGTCTACGTATTTATGCCGCCCCATTCAAGTCCTCCATTGATTTCCTACAGGATTCAAAATGGATTTACACGATTTTTTTAATTTTGTACTGGCCGGCAAAAATTTACGTAAAGTCGAATTTGCGTTAAGTCGAGTATTATGTAAGTCTGGGAGTGGCTGTATACTTACTTACTTACTTACCTACTCCATGGTGCAGAGTCCTTCTTGAGAAACTAACTGGTTTGCAGCTAGTCAAGAAATTCCCCGCATTTCACGGAACCCGAAGGTTCATTACCGCACTCACAAGCGTCCGCGGGAGTGGCTGTATATGGGAATTATTTGGAGGTTGTTGATAATTAGGACAGGCAGTGAGCATCATGTAACTTTGGCAGAGTCTGCGAGATGTCACTAACAGACAACAATTACTAATACTGCGCGAACACTGGAATGACAGTCAATAAAAGAGGCCGTGAAAAAAAAACTAGCACGTGCCCAGACTACTGACTGGATGACCAAAGAACCGATTCCCGCAGGGGCCAGGGATTTTTCTGTAAAACGTAGTGCCAGCATATCTTATCTTTGGATACCGACTGTTCTATACGCGGAGGTAAACCGGCCGGAGCGTGACGCTGACAACGTTATCTAGTGCTGATGTTAAGAATGAGTGTATCTATGTATCCACTCTCCCCATACGTCATTATGGCATGCACGGGGCAAATCTGTGTTTGCTTGAGACCACAATACACATTCGCTCACACAACGACACAAGCAGCCTGTTGATTTGTAACGTACATGAACATAGTTGTATCGTGTGTAACAGGATTGCGGAAGACCTCGCCGTGCTTGCCGGCACCAACGTCTTGTCCGTAGGGGGTGAGAGGAGACGGGTCCTCCAGTACGCCATACATCCAAAATACGATCCGGAGAACTACTATGACAACGACATCGCCGTTTTGGAGGTAAGCTCCAAATGTTATCTGCACCGTGTGTATTTCTGCCGGTGCTTGTAGACCTCCTAAGTACATGGTCATGTCTCGAGATCAGAAAGCAAGACGAAGTAACTGTATAAAGATTGATTATAATTCCTTTGACAGGGTGGAACAGTTCAAATATTTGGGAACAACCTTAACAAACCAAAATTCTATTCAGGAAAAAATTAAGAGCATACTGAAGTCAGGGTATTCTTGCTATCATTCGGTGCAAAATCTTTTATCTTCCGGTTTGTTATCCAAAATTTAAAGATTAAGATATACAGAACTATAATTTTGTAGGTTGTTTTACATGGGTGTGAAACTTGGTCGCTCACACTGAGGGAGGAACGTAGGCTGAGGGTGTTTGAGAATAGGGTGTTGAGGGGAATATTTGGGCCTAAGAGGGAATAGGTAACAATAAAATAGATTGGAGAAAACTACATGGGAGGAACTTAATGATCTGTACTCCTCACCCAATATTGTTCGGGTGATAAAATCGCTAAGGATGAGACAGGCGGGGCACCGACTGAGCTACCCGGTCCACACTCGTCCTTCTACTATGAGAATGAATATCAATACGTTACTGCCGTTAATATAGTGACCTGAAATACCTGCCCGCGGCTTGTTGGTTATTCTTCATGTTTTGTTTGAAATTTCCATTTCTAACACCACACTAAATACGCCGCTTTGCTGAAAAGAAAAGACATAACAGGTATTCAGTCAGTACTGAGGGTAACCTCACCGTGTTGATACGAAACAGGTTTAAAATGCTTCTCGGTGTATTTTTCTCTTATATTTCAGCTGCAAACTCCCCTCTCTATGACAGGACATATTGCGGAAGTCACGCTTCCTTCTCAGTCACAAAACACGGCAGGGGGAGTCACGAGCACTGTGATTGGCTGGGGATATCTGTTTGTAAGTAATTAACTGCTGCTAGTGGCCCTGTTAGACCTATCTATCGGCAGTTCATACACCATATCAAGATAAAGCACACGGCTTACACATATACAGACTGGCTGCAGAGTACATTCATGTTTCGTATTTGTGCTTTAAAGGTCTTTACAAACCCACGTAACAATCAACAAATGCACACACGTGATAAAAACATATTGTATACATGCGTTTTTGTTGGTTTTATTACGTGAGTTTGTAAATGCATGGCGTTAACTGGCCGAAACTCATACACGGAACGTCATATTGCTACAACACCCATGCAGTATCATTAGTGTCACATCTCAACACCTGCCCCAGTATTTTACACACACTTCTGCAAAATGGAGGACACAGACGCGACATTTTTCATTACGAAGTCAATCGTAACGGTAGCACAAATCTGTCAAATTTGTTGTTCACCTCCAGCAAGTATTCTTGCGTTTGATCAGCAGACTTCCTGTTTGGGCCAGGCCCATGAAACAAAACCACATGCAATTAGACCGGTATCTTGCGGAGGTCTTTCTGTTTGTCCTCCACGCCCAATCCACCCATCCAAGAAAGTGGTTGTCAACGGCCATTAAAAAGTAAATACATCATGTTAAATACCTGGGCCTCGCAAAAGTTAAGTTATATAGTCATGATTCTTGCGCCACTTTAAGGCTTATACACTACCACTAACTGAAAAAGTATTTACTTCACAGTCACCCCTTCTGTAGATGTATACATAATATTCAAAATTCAGTTCGTACGTCACAGTGACACAGTACATCTACACTACAGAGACTGATCAGTTAATTATGTATAGCGAAATATTTGCTGTTTGTTCTGAGATCCACACAGAAGACACATGTACACTGTGTGGGCAGAATGTAGATGCCCCGGGTTCCCAGAACGCTGCCAATCAGTCCATTTTATATTCAGCCCCCTCACTGATCATAACCGGCATCAGCAAATGCATTGCGCTACACGCCATGTTTTTAAAAAACATTTATCGTCCCTGAATGATGACGTACAGCGTTGAGTCTACAAATGCACATCAGTTCACCACGTTTTAAATTCCAGCAGTTGTAACTTATCTTGATTTTGTTACTAAAAGCATGAAAAATACTTCTTTGTCTGTTCGATGTTAATGAATATTCTTACAGTTTTATCGGTAAAACGGAGTGCGTCCCGCCCCAAATTTTAAAACATCCGTTTTGACCGCACAACTTGAGTCTGAGATTCCTGATGTGAACCCTTGAATGTCAGAAGGTGATACGTATATTTACCACTGTACTTTAAACAGTTAATATGACCTCATGGACGTCGGCCATGTTACAGACTGGAGGACCAGCCAGTAATACCCTGCAGATGGTCAACTTACTGACGTATTCTGACGAGCAATGCCAGAGAGTGCTGCCTGGATATGTGACAGCCCGCAACATCTGCGCCGGCGTGCCTGGGGGTGGGAAAGGGCACTGCGGTGTAAGTAGAAGCGGCACTCGAAGGGCCTGTTTTAGAGTTATAGACTTATTATTAGTACGACCACTGCTGATTCACTCAGTTCTTTAATAACCTATTGCTGATGCAAAGCTTTCGCTTATGTTTGTCGCACATAACCTCCAAAATTCCCATCGCGCCCATGTTTGTATCTGCTGACTGACAAACGAATATTTCATACACGACAGTATCTACAGTAGAGTCCCAATATTCGTGAAACTCCATGTTCACTATTTCGGCCGTTCGTGATCACCCACTGTAACCGTCAGCTTTACGCCGTCCGACTCTCGGTTACACAACTTCGCACACTCAGCGTTGAGCATGAATCCATCTCAAGAAATATAAGGTGGGAGAGTAGCCGCTTTGGATAATCATTTTCATAATTCTGTACATAGTCTTCTCACTGATTGACCGATTAAACACAATCATGAACAAATTCAAGACTCACCAAGGCAGCTGCTGTTACACGTGATCATCGCTCCGCCAGTGTCAATACCTCCTTCCTGCGTGGAGACTCACATTCGAGTCCCGTTCTGGAATGTCTCTCCATTTGTCCAGAAAACAGTTAGCCTGCAGGCAAGCCAGTCCTAAAATATGGCTCGAAGAAAGGAACGCCTGCTTATGCTTTGTTGGTGTCAGCTAATCACTAACACTTACACCATACGTTATGTTTACTGCCTACCTTCTTGCCGTAGTTTACATGTACAGTTCCACTGGTCCATTAGTTGCCAAATTTCAGGTTATCACAACAGTAATTCTCAAGTCATGATGTGTCTCTAGGTCAACGGTTCCCGACGTTTCAAAAGCATGTAGCTGTCTTTCAGCCGCGATCCCTCCCAATGCCGCAGAGTTGCATACCGACCTAACGGCACAGCATCGCAGTCCGTAAGATACAAATAATTAGATGCAGTAATGGAGTCCAGCATGTTGTCTCTGTGCTGGCACACAAATGTTAAGCTGACAAATCATGCGCACTTTTCGGAAATCATGAACGTGTCCAGGGTCCGAAATTTAGTGGCTCATAATGGTGCTATCAGGTGCATAATGGTACTGTCACGTGCATAATGGTACTGTCAGGTGCATAAATATGCTATCAGGTGCATATTTGTATTGTTAGGTGCATAATGGTACTGTCGGGTGCATAACAGTATTGTCAGGTACACAATGGTACTTTCGGTTACATAATGTTACTGTCAGTTGCATAATGGTGCTATCAGGTGCATACTTGTATTGTCACGTGCATAATGGTACTTTCGGTAGCATAATGGTACTTTCAGGTGCATAATGGTATTTTCATGTGCATAATGATACTTTCGGCTGCATAATGGTACTTTCGGGTGCAAAATGGTACTTTCAGGTGCATAATGGTACTGTCAGGTGCAAGAAGGTATTATCAGGCGCATAATGGTACTGTCAGGTTCATAATGGTGCTGTCATGTGCACAGTGACACTGTCAGATACATAGTGGTACTGTCGGGTGCATAATGGTACTATCAGGCGCATACTGGTACTGTCAGGTGCATAATGCTACTGTAAAGGGCATAATGGTACTGTCAGGCACTTAACGGTACTGTCAGGTGCAAAATTGTATTGTCAGGTGAACAATGTTACTGTCAGGTAAAAACTTAACTTTTTACGAATTTGTTAACCAGAAATTCATAGTTAATATGGCTAACTCCAAGTGTGTGTCATACTAATGTGTGTATTCGACAGGGTGATTCTGGGGGACCCCTGATTGTGAACAACTATCAGGCTGGTATCGTCTCGTGGTCCGTAAAGCCCTGCGCCCAAGCACCCTACCCAGGGGTGTACACAGAAGTAGCGCACTACGTTGATTGGATCAGAAACATCACAGGCAGGAGACAGGCCAACTAAAGATAAGAAGAGTGGATTGTATGTCGAACATCGCACCTTGCACTAACGTGACAATCTGTCCGTAAAATTTCGGAAACACAGAGGCAATATTATCAAATGTACTTCAAGGGAAGTAATGTTGTAATTACACTGACTACGCAGTTTAACAATAGTGTTTGGTTCTTAGTGATGAGTAGTATAGACTACAATCACATCTTGCACGAAAAATTATAATACAAGCTCAGTTGCTCGAATAAATGCTTTTAATTTGCAATAAATTATGAACATTTTGAGCAGATAACAAATGTCACTATATTCAGCCTATAGTAAAATTAAGACTATCACAGTCTAACAACACCGTTAATAGACAGGACTGCATACCGTCGGTCACAGAAGAAGCAATGAGTATGGAGTACTGATGAAATGATATTCACAACATTACTGAAGTACTAAGAACAAAAATCTGTCCCTGTGCAACCCTGTACAGGACAAATCCCCAAATGGATTGGCCTGGGGTCGAACCCGCCATCCCGGTATTTGGACAGTTGTGCCTGTAGTTTGGCAGAGAGGTAGCAAGCTTGCGGTGGAATATAAAGCCTCCACATTCAGGATAGAAGCCTCTCATTGTACTGCCCTGAAGATGCAGGCAGCATTTCCATCGAAAACACCGCACACGTCTCCACAAGATATGGCGCCACGTCCCCTAACACTTCAGCTCCCTACGTCACGCTGTGAGGATCACAACTCGCAGACTAACTGACGGTAGATTAAGCTGGACAAATGCGTGCTACTTGTGAGGTCAAACAATGCCCCATCATTCTCAAAACTCAAAAGTTAAGATACAAACCTACGATTTTACACACCATTTTATATACGAACTGCGCTCTTCTGGGTTATTACCCAGAGAGTAGTGGTAATTTCTTACCGACGTTGCGGGACAACCCATCGGTCGCATCTTCAGGGGCTGAAGATGGGATCGATAGTTTGTCCCGAAACGTCGGTAAGAAATTACCACTACTCGCTGCGTAAATAAGAGCGCAGTTCTCATCTACTTCAAGGCGGAACCCCTGGGAATCACTCCATTATACATGTTTAGAAATAGAGGATTCATACCATCTTGATTGTATGATTAAACAGAGATGGACGGCACATGTTGCACGCGCGGTACAAAGCATCGCGCTGCCACTAAGCAAAACAATTTCGACACAGTCTTACACGGTTCTGGATAAGACAACACACGGATTTTGCAGCAGTACATGGTGTAGGCCTAACTGCAGTCAATGGTGTGGGTTATGTAATGCAGCCCCACACCACTACGTGACAGCTCTGTTTTACGTTTCCTGCTGCGAACCTAACAGAAAACACACCAACATATTAACAAAACGTACCCCGTGTTCTGCCAATAGACCTACGTACAATCGCCAAGGCTGTTAAAGCGATTGGCAAATATTTCAGTCCACTTTTTGGATAGACATTTGTAAACATTGTTCTAACCACATAAGTAAACATTCTTTTTAATGTGCGAGTTATTTTTCCTTTAAGTTTTTGGCCGTTTTATATACTAATATTCATATTGGCACGGAAAATAGCTGTCTTCGCGAATAATGGGTACTTGTGCTGACTGAACAAGTGGATATTTCTCACACAGCTGTGTCATCATCGGAAAGTTCATATATAGTATTCTTCACCAAATGAAGTATCTTCTGAATGATAAATTCCCAAAGAAGCGGGATGTGAGGGGCACACAGCAAGTGTGAGACACGTGACATCCACACAGAACTTCAGTCGCAAAACCTAACCGTAAAAAATGCCGTGTAAGACACGCACAAACAGAAGGGCAACAATGTGGACTGCATTAAAGTGAGGAGAGGAACCATTGACATGCCATTACAATGGCATGTGAGTGGTTCTATGAAATAAATTTACGTCGATTATCTGTACCTCGAATTTGACATTCAGGTGACCGTACATCGTGATAAATTCCTACAATAAAACCAACTAACAGCACTAATTCCTCAAGTTCATTTTTGGAATAAAACTATATATGTTTCGGACAGTTCCTCTGCCCATCATCAGGAGT
>Ga0123353_10003853_pt1 | contig 19142 bp, 17 predicted proteins | sample TergutLab28metaG_3_FD_92763 | JGI IMG/M metagenome (GOLD analysis project Ga0123353, IMG submission 92763) | Labiotermes labralis P3 segment gut microbial communities from Petit-Saut dam, French Guiana - Lab288 P3 | ecosystem: Host-associated > Arthropoda: Insects > Digestive system > Gut ... | reverse complement strand
GCCGAAGACAAGCATGTGTTAGGACGCAATAGTTGGGGCGAGGCGTGGACGGTCTTGACGAACATTGCCGTGTCGTTGACGAATCTGTTGCACCAAGGAGAGAGAACCCTGCGAGAGGTACGATAAAAATGTTCCCATAATCCAATGCCAACAGCAAGAAAACTCGGATGGAAAAACTAAACTTGTCGACGGACTGTCCATGATCGCAGGAGAGGGGGTGATCCGCTTGTAAAAAATACAGGTTCGGTGTACACTGTATCTAAAACAAGCGAGAGATATAATGCTTTTTCGGTTTATACTCCGTGCTATTACTGAAGTTTCGTGGCGATTGCTTTGCAAAGCCGCTTGGCTTTGGTGCGGCAAAACTTTTTTCGCCCTCCGAGCCTTCAAAAAGCGCTACAAACAAGGAATCCAATTTCCGCCGTTTCTCTTTTTCTCCCTCACGAACCGATGCAACTTACGATGCCGAGGATGCTGGGTGGAAGCACCTTCGGAAAGCCCAAGAGCGGGGGGCATAAGCCCCACGGTGGGTTCCGAACTCTCCACCGTGTCCATCGAAAAAGTTATCCAGATCGCCAAAAAGCAGTCGGTGTCCTTTTATACGATGTTGGGTGGAGAACCCTTTTTGGCTTCCGAGACATTGTGGAACACGATCAAAAACCATCCTGAAGGGTATTTTCAGATTATCACCAATGGACTCTTTTTTGACAAAGCGACCGTCCAGAAGATTAAAAAATTCGGCAACATTTCGCCGCTCGTGAGCATTGACGGCTTTGAAAAAGAAAACGATAACCGACGCGGACAGGGAACCTTTGCGAAAGCCATCGAAGGCTGCGAAGAACTCCAACGCCAAAAAATCCTGTATGGCGTTGCGACAGTTGTTACTGCGGAAAATTTAGAGAGTGTGTTGACCGAAGAGTACGTCAATCACTTCATAAAACTCGGTGCCATGTACCTTTGGTACTATGTCTATCGTCCCGTCGGTGCCGAACCTACGCCGGAGTGGTCGGTGAAACCGGAGATGCTGTTGAAATTCCGCCGCCGACTGTTACGGTTGAGGCGAAAAATGCCGATCATTCTCATTGATACCTACTGGGACGAAAAAGGTTATGCCGTGTGTCCCGCCTCGAAGGGGATGGCTTTCGTGATAGGTCCGAAGGGAAGCATTGAACCGTGTCCGCCGTTCAATGTTACAAAAGAGTGGATCACTGATAACGAGGGTGATTTCTACAAAACGATAAACGGCAGCGAATTTTTACAGCGGTTTCGAGAATTCGTCGGACAAAAATATAATGGTGAACGTTCTCAGGGTTGTGTGATTATTGATTATCCACAGGAACTTGCCGAATTTTTCCGTTCGGAACGTGTTACCGATGTCAGCGGTCGTGACTTTTTGAACGAATTGATGCAGCGCAAGCCCCTGACTTCACATTACCTACCCGGTCAGGAAATCCCTGAAGATTATTGGGTTTATCGTATCATGAAAAAGATGCTCTTCTTCGGTATGGGAGCGTATGGGTGAGCGGTGCACCGAGCCGCCCTTCATCGTTGGAGGGCGTTCTGTGTTGCTCCATGGGTCATTGTGGTTTTGCTGTCGTTTTGCCTGACAAGCGTCAGCAAAAAAACTGACGCTTTCTGATGGAGTACATGGTAAAAATGTGATTCGCAATCGTCAGATTGCGGTTCTGTTAACCTAACTCCTCTCTCCTCCCATGGAACAAATTCTCATCAATGCGGCGGGTATGCTTACCTTTGGCGGAGGTGGTATTGCCATTGTCGCGTACATTTATTGGAAACAATCGGAAAGCCTGCTCCAACACCACAAGGAACAGATCGCCCGCATTGCGGAGTCGTTTGAAAAAGCCCTCGATAGAAGGGATAATGATTTTGCCATGTTGTACGAGGCAGTAAAACAAAGCCGCAATACTTAGATTGCGGCTCGGTCGCGTCGAGCAAACGTTCCATTTCCTTGAAAAATACCGCCGGATTGACCGGTTTACTACAATCGAGAGATATGAGTCTGGACTTTCAACGTCTCCGAACTCCGCCGACAAACACCGCCGATGCTCTGCCGAACAAATCCCAGCCGATGTACGGTGAATTTTTGCTCTTGGAATGAAAATCACTGGCGGAGACCGTCCACTGTACGTCAGGATCAACGACCGTAATGTCCGCATCGGCACCGATTTGGAGTGTACCCTTGGGGCCTGCTCCGGTATTAAGTCCCAAAATTTTTGCCGGGTTATACGACATCTTTTGCACGAGCGATTGCCAATCCAAGATGCCGGGTTGCACCAACTTCGTTATCACCACCGGCAGTGCCGTTTCCAAGCCGATGATGCCAAACGGTGCCTGATCCAGTTCCCGCATCTTTTTTTCAGCAGCATGCGGAGCATGATCTGAAGCGATCACATCAATCGTGCCGTCCCGAAGTCCTTCAATGCATGCCTCGACATGTTCCCGACTGCGAAGCGGTGGATTCATTTTGAAATTGGAGTCGAATGATCGAAGATACTCATCGGTTAAAGTCAAATGGTGCGGTGTCACTTCCGCCGTAACGCGAATGCCTCGTAGTTTTGCTCGTCGGATCGCCGATACCGCCCCTTCGGAAGAGGTATGCATCACGTGAAGCCGACCGCCGGTGATTTCCGCTAGGGTAATGTCTTGGGCGACGGCAACATCTTCGGCTGCGGCGGACATTCCCCGCAAACCTAGTAGTAACGAGACCATACCTTCGTGCATGACCCCGCCTTTGGTGAGCGTGGTGACTTCGGGATGACTCAACAGCGGCTTATCGAACATCAGACAGTATTCAAAGGCGCGTCGAGTTAATTCGGCATCTTCCACAGGATTGCCGTCATCGCTGCAAGCGACGGCACCAGCGGCAAAAAGTTGTCCGAGTTCGGCGAGTTCTTTGCCCTCGCGGTTCTTGCTAATGCAACAAATCACGTAGACGTTGCATTGTTTACTTCGGGCGGCTTGTTGCTGTATGAATTCGACGGACGTATGAGAATCAATCGGCGGCATCGTGTTGGGACAGCATGCGATAGACGTGAATCCCCCGTGGATGGCGGCTTTTGTACCGGTTTCTATGGTTTCGTTTTCTTCTCCGCCCGGCTCGCGGAGATGCACATGCATGTCGATGAGACCCGGCAGCACGATTGTGTCGGTTGCGTCGAACACTTCGTCTCCATCTTTCGGCGGCGAGCCGATTTCGATAATTTTGCCGTTGTGAATGCGCAGATTCACAATACGGTCAAGGTCTTGACTAGGGTCAACGACACGGGCATTGATAATAGAAAGGGGAGGCATGAGTGTTGTTAGTTTTGATTAAATTTGCTAATGTAGCCGTCAGTTTATGGCGTTACTTTGTACTAATTGTGGGAAAAACATGTCAACATCAATATACCATGTTTCTACCAGTAATTTGCGATACTCCGTAACCACGAGATGTGCAAAATCCCTCTCTCCGTCGGGTGAAAAGGGACGGTTTTTTGGCTACTTTGCAGATCGAGTGTGGTCGCCCCCCACTAACAACCGAAATGTTCATGATATAATCTAGGCACTCTGGCATGCTAATAATAACTGGCAAGCCACCCCCCGGCGGAGCGAGAGAATGCAAAAAGAACATTTTAACCACTTTTTTACCTAACCACTTTTTATACACAATGGAAATTTCCGCTGCAACTGTGAAGGCTTTTCGGGACAAGACGGGACTCCCGATGATGGACTGCAAAAAGGCTCTCGTCGAAGCCAAGGGAGATGAAGAAAAAGCCATCGAAATCCTCCGAAAATCAGGAGCGAAAACAATGGCAGCCCGAACCGACCGAGAAACCGGTGCCGGACGCATTGCCTCCTTCACCGATCCCACAAAACAGGTGTCGGCAATGGTCGAACTCCTCTGCGAAAGTGCGCCGGTCTCCAATACCGAAGAGTTTATCGCGCTCGTTAACGGACTTGCCGAACAACTGGCAACCGGTCCCGGTGCGAAAACGGCGGAAGAACTTCTCGCTCAACCGTTCCCCGGCAAGCCCGGCACAACGCTCCAACAGTTTTACGATGACCTCGTCAACAAAATTCGTGAAGTCTTCAAGTTGTCCCGACTCGTTCGAATCGACGGTCATTGCGGAGCCTACGTCCACCACAATCACGCTATCGGCGTGTTGTTGCCGATAGAGGGAACGAATACGGACTTGGGCAAAGATATTTGCCAACACGTTGTGGCAATGAAACCGGCGGCATTGTCCGAAACCGACATTGATCCGGCAATCGTCAAAAAAGAACGTGATCTGATTCTTACGGAAGTTCAAGAACAGAGCAAAGGCAAGCCGGAAAACGTCATTCAAAAAATCGTGGACGGCAAAATGAAAGCATTCTTTGCCGAGCGGACTTTACTGGGGCAACCGTTTGTCAAGGACAGTGTGAAAACCGTCGCCCAAGTGTGCGATGAAGGGAAAATCAAAATCAAACAAATGATCCACTGGGTTTTAGGACAATGTTAATCCTACGGAGTTAATCCAATGCTCGCCCCAAGACCGTTGTCCATCGGGCGCGGTACTGGGGGCGTTCGACTCGAACGATCTTCCACCGCGTACCGTCGTTGCGCTGAAAAACGTCGTCCGGTTCGACGGTAATCGGATCGTGAACATAGAACGGTAGCCGTTCGGAGACTTCCGGTTCCAACGTCGTCGTCTTTGTTCCTACACGCACCGGCAACGATACCGCAACGGAAACATATTGTCCGCCGACTTGCCGAAGATGTGTAACGTTCTCTGTCGGCATGGCAAAGGCAAACGTTTCACAGACGGCTTGCCAAACGCCGGTCAGCGGCGATTGATTCACTTCGAGAATCGTCCAAAGGGTGCCGCCCGGTTCCGTGATCTCATCACCCGGAAGGGGACATGCTGTCCCCGTTGTGGTAGCAAAGTACCAGTGCGCAAAATTGACCGGTACGGGTGAATCGACGACCTGCGAATAAAGCCGATGTCGATACCGCCGAATCAATGCCGTGGAAATAAACGTGACCGAATCGGTTTGATGATGCCGAAGTATGACGGGTTGCGTACCGTCCATTAGGGATAGTGGGGTCATGGGAAGGAGGTAATAAAAGCCGGGAGTGCAGCAAAACGGAGCGACCGGATGAGTTGTGGGGCAGGTTAATCCGGTCGCTATGCCTAGGCTCCCGGCTTTCATGTTTTGGTTAAAAACACACGGTAACTTCTTCCGTGCCCCCTTCGCTTCGTGCAATCTGTTGATCGCACCATTCGACGGTAGCACGAAGTTGTTTCAGATAGTCCGTCCATTGAATAGACTGACCATCGACGTTGTACGAAGGTTTCGGTGATGCCGTCATTTCGGCAATCATGGACAAGGTTTGCGTTTTGATGGTTTGGTACATGGGAGTTTAGCCCTCTCGCCCTGCGAGAGGGAAAAGATGGGAAAAATGCGCCCCGCAGGGCGGGACGGCTAACGCTACCCCGTGCATTTCACGACATAGCGCGGATCAATCACCGCAGGCGTGCCGCGCTCGGAGGCTTTGAACCGAATCACAATATCCTGCATAAAGTCCGATTCGTCGCCCGGCATCGAGCGTGTTACGGTAATACCCCAGTTCTCCATATAGGCAAATGCCTTGTGGAAGTTGCCGATGAACCAATACTTCTCCGGGTTCGTGATGCCAGTCTGCGATTTGAGACGCTGCAAGGCAAGCCGACTCGCCGCCAATCGGTACTTCGCAAATGGGTTGCGAACCGTGGAAGACGTTCCCTCCTCATACAAAACCGATGTCGCAAAAAACAAGCGATGCGCCAAATGATGTTTCGGAGGCATCACCAATACGGCATTGGATTCAATCAAAATCGGATTGCCGGTAATCGGATCAACCATGTCACCAAAGAGGTTCTCCGCCTTCTCAATGCTCTCCCAGTCCAACAGTTCGTTACTCGAAAGTTGGTTTTTCCACGGGTGCGAAGAAGTGCCGGTATAATACGTGTTTCGCGCCATGCCGTTGTGCTTGTACGTTGCCGTGATACCGAGAATCACGTCGATAATTCGTCTTTCCTTGTTCAGGGCAAGAGCCTCGCCGACTTCGGCAGCACGTTCCAAGAGATGATGCGTCTGATCGAAGAACACCGCCTCTTTCGTTACAGGGATAATCAATCCGTGCTTTGCCGTAGTGGGCGTTTCGATGTAGTCGGCATCAATGGATGCCGACGAAAAAGTGTCGCCGGGGTCGACAGCAAGATCGTCCTCGGTAACCGTGCTGAATGTGTGAATCTTTTCACCATTGAGCCGGGTCGGAATCGTCCGCACCAACTTGGAAGCGACGAAAACCTCTTGGTTATACGATTCTTTGATTTTGGTGTCGATAACGGCTCCGAGGGTATTCACCAAAGGAATCGCCGCATCTTCCATGAGCCATGTCGAATCGGACACAGCCATGCGCTCGAATTGTGTGAGCCCGCCGGGTGTAAAACTCTCGGCAAGGTCCCGAACGCTAAAATCGTCCGGTTTGAGGTCACCCTGTTTCAGGGATTCCGTAAGGTGTCCGGCAGTGCGCTCGGCACCATCCAATTCAATTCGTTTCCGAAGTTCACGTAGGTTAATGGTCATAATGAGTAATCTGGGTTAAAGGTTTACAGAGACGCAATCTAAAAATTGCGTCTCTGTTTGATCGCTGCCGCAAACGCTTTGCTATCGAACGACAATTCGCTAACAATTTGCTCCCGGCATTGGGGTTTAACGTCACGCTTGTGTTCACGAAGTTTTTCTTCAATCAACCGCTCAACTTGTTCACGCGTGATCGTTTCAGAGACGCAATCGGAAGATTGCGATTCAAACAAACCGCGAGTGCTTGCCGGATCGGCAACGAGGTCAACGCTCCGCACCGCTACGATTTTTTCGACGAGTGTGGAGGCAGTGTTTCGTTTAACAACCGCTTCGACATTGTGCGAAAAGCCAACGTTGTCCGGGGAGTGCTCGGCATCCCAAAGGAGTTGTTCCGCAAGCGTGTGTTTGGGATTGAACCAAAAATCGGCGTAGAGACCTTCGTTTTCACGGAGGTGTACGTTCCGAATCATACCGAACCGAGCATGGTAACTTCGCGATTTTCGCGGATCACCTTCGGGATGGTCGAGATTGACTTTCGAGTTTTCGTAGAGCGGGATGGCAAGCCGGAGTGTGTCGTTCGGATAGTGACGACCATTTCGACTATCACAGCCGATGATTTTCACGCCGAAGATCACACCGGCTTCTCGGTCGATCCGTACGGAATCGCCCGTCGTAACTGCCGTTTCGTAAAGGATTTCTGTCATGGAGGGAGCCAGCGACTATGTCGCCGGTGGTGAGGGTTGTCAATAGCAATGGCAACACTGTATCACATGCCGAGTCAGAAACTGTCAGGTATTTTCCTGACGTTTGGCAAACAGAGACGCAACCGTAAGATTGCGTCCTATGGCGATTTTCCAAAAAGAAGTGCAGCGCAATGACGGTACAAATGAGCCGCGATTGTCAAGAGCGGAAGACTACTGCCCCACGATCAACTTATACAGCACGGCGGAAAGAAATGCGCAGACCGGAATCGTTAAAAACCAAGCCAACACGATATTACCGACGAGACCCCATTTGACAGCAGAGAACCGGATCGTACTACCGACTCCCATAATTGCCGTCGAAATGATGTGCGTGGTACTAACAGGAATACCCAACCACGAACATGTCAAAATCGTACTTGCTGCCGTTGTTTCCGCCGCAAAACCATGAATCGGTTTCAACTTGACCACATTATGCCCAAGTGTGCGAATGATTTTCCATCCGCCCGCAGCCGTTCCCAATCCCATCGTTAATGCACAGATAAAAATCACCCAAATGGGAATGGCAAATTGGTACGCCTTCAGCATGATCGTGTATTCTTCACCCGCTTTCAGGAGCGGGCTTGTAAACGTGATTGTCGAACCATCGTCATGAAGGTTTATGCCGGAGTCTTTCGCAAACACAATTTTTTCGTCTTTGTACATAAACTCGACCGTTACCGACGCATCATCGCCCGCCCATGCGGCAAGAACGTAGGCAGTATCCTTTTCAAATTTTATGTGGATACCTCCATCATCTTCAAAGTCGTTCAGGTTCACCGTTAACGAGTCAGCAACAGGCACTGCTTTGATTGTAAAATCGTTGGGTCCCGGACGACTCAGGGTCATCATCCAAAAAGTCAGCAAACTTAAAGTAATGATACCCATCGTTTTTTGTGCGTCATTAGAGCCATGGCTGAATGCCATAATCCCTGCGGAAAACAACTGCCATCTTTTGAATTGTTTGTTGATCCGTTCCGGCGACCACTTGGCAAATATCCAAAGGAGAGTCAGCATCACTGTGAATCCAAGGAGAAAACCAATCAGAGGAGACGCAAACATTGGTTTAATGACCTTATCGATCAGTCCATTACGATGTACCACGTCTAAACCACCGTGCACCACGGCGGCACCCAAAAGTCCGCCGATGAGTGCATGGGAAGAACTCGAAGGGATGCCGAACACCCAGGTGATGAGATTCCAAATAATCGCACCAAGTAATGCACAAAGGATGACCTCCTGTGAGACTGCTATTTTATCGACAATGCCGGAACCAATTGTTTTGGCAACATGCGTTCCGAAAAAAGCACCGAAAAAATTGAGCACCGCAGCATAAAGGATGGCCTTGCGAGGAGTTAACACCTTGGTGGAAACGACGGTAGCAATCGCATTCGCCGCATCATGAAAGCCATTGATGTACTCAAAAGAAAGAGCAGCAACAAAAACGAGAATTAAAAGGATAATGGCGGTGGTCATACGTTGTATCGTTATTTCACTTTTCCCGAGCCATACTGTTCCATTGAGTATTCGTAACGGTCATCATGAATACCCTCATTCGGACAGTCTTTCAGGATTCCTGCAACGGACAAAACTCCGGTCTCACGAACCGATTCATTTTCCACAGCAATCCTCTAACTATTTTTTAACACCACGCTCAACACTTCGTCGGATACGTCATAGCAACAATTTAGTGCGCTTTCGATGTCTTTGTGGATTTCGCGGTATTTCATCACATCCAGCGGCAATAGGGATTGCGAAAAAAGTTGTGCCATCGTTTGATTCAGAATTTCGTCCCCCTTGGACTCAATTTCCTTCATCCGGTTATTGTGCGCCGTCGCTTCTTCTACCTGCGATGTGTTTCGGATGAGCCGGATGATCGGAACCAATTCATTCACCGCCTCCATCAGATTGGCAACCTGTAATTTGATCATCGGCGTTGTCGCCTCGACTTGATACGTGTTCAAATTGGAACACGCTCTGACGATTCTCTTCGTGATTTTATTGAGCAGATTAGCCAAACTCTGTATATCTTCCCGGTCAATCGGCGTGATAAAAGTGCCATTCAATTTGCGGAGAATGGTTTTGGCAATCGAATTGCTGTCCTGCTTCAACCTGCGGGCTTCTTCCAAAGCAACAGCGTCGAGCCCCTTTTCACTGACTCGATAAAAGAGTTGTGCCGTTTCCGTGCAGTTGTTTGCCGCTTCTTCAAAAAACTTAAAAAACTCATCGTTTGCTGGCGGGAGCAATTTTCGAAGGATGTCGAACATACAAACAAAGACCCTATTTACACTCAATCTGAAGTCATTATGTTCCATACGGGTAACAATGTCAAGTGGGTCATACCCCCGGCTCTCCACTTTTGGTACAATGCGTACGCACGTTTGTTCTCAACGGAATTTTTCATGAAACCGCACATCCTCATCTTGGCACTTGTCGTTATCTGCACTGTATCAGTCATCGCAGAAGACAAAACCTTGAACAGTTACTTTCCTTTTGATCCTCCGCAGACGCGGCAACAGTGGGAACAACGACGCATCGAACTCAAACAGCAAATCCTCGTCTCGCAAGGACTCTTTCCCCTACCGGACAAGACCGACCTCAAACCGATTGTCCATCATCCCATCGAACGCGATGAATACACGGTCTATGGCGTGATCCTCGAAGCCGTGCCGGGCTATTATGTAACGGGCAACCTCTATGTTCCCAAAAACCGAGCAGGCAAGATGCCCGGCGTGCTCTCGCCGCACGGTCATTGGTACAACGGTCGATTTCATGAGCATCCCGACAAGGACTTTGCCCGTGAACTCGAAACCGGAGCAGAAAAATACGATCCCTGCGGACGCTTTCCCTTGCAAGCCCGATGTGTTACTTTGGCGCGGCTTGGTTGTGTGGTGTTTCACTACGATATGATTGGATATGCCGATAGCGTGCAGTTCGATCATCATCTCGGCGTTCGGGAGGCGATGAATACCAAGGAAAATTGGGGATTTTTCAGTCCGCAGGCGGAATTGCGCGGGCAAAACACCATGGGTTTGCAAACACTCGCCTCGATCCGTGCATTGGATTGGCTTGAAACGCTTCCCGAAGTCGATAAGAGACGCATTGCCATCACCGGTGCCAGCGGCGGCGGAACGCAGTCGTTTATCCTTGCTGCCATTGATGATCGACTCGCGGCATCCTTCCCTGCCGTGATGGTATCGACTTCGATGCAGGGTGGCTGCTCTTGTGAAAACGCCTGTCACCTTCGGGTGGAGACCGGCAACGTCGAAATTGCCGCCTTGTTTGCTCCGAAGCCGCAAGGTTTGACCGCCGCCGATGATTGGACAAAGGAAATGGAAACAAAAGGTTTTCCGCAATTAAAACAACTGTACGGTCTCTACAGTGCAGAAAAAGCAGTTTCGCTCTTTGCACGCATTGAGTTTGGGCACAATTACAATTTACCTTCCCGTGACAGTATGTATCGCTTCATGAACGAGCATTTGAAACTTGGGCATCCCTTTGGCGATGACCCCATCGAGCAACCGTTCATGCCGCTCACCGTCGAGGAGATGACCGTTTGGACGGGCGAACACGCCAAGCCGACGGGCGACAGCATTGGCGATGTTTTTGAGCGAAAACTACTTCGTGAAATAGATCAGCGATCGCAAGCCCAACTCGCCGCTCTGCCGGTAGAAAAACGCCGAGAAATCGTGCGCGGTGCCCTTACAGCGATGATCGGAGGGAAAAAAATCGGTGAAGAGGATAGAGATGTGGAGGCTGATGTTCCAAAGGAAGAATCCTACGGCATCTATTGGAAAGCAAGAATAACCGATAAGCGATCAGGATTGGCTGTAACTGTTGTTACTTTGTTTAGCCAGCCGACGGGTGACGAACTTTGTGTGTTCGTTTCAAAAAACGGCATTTCCGATTACTTCGACGAAAACAACCAACCGATTGACGAAATCGCCAAACTTTTGGCATTGGGAAACAAGGGAATTATGATTATCGATCTTCATGGTCAAGGTGGTGAGCAACCTTTGGAACGTGCTCCATTGGTAGTATCCGGTAATGGTCGGGAGCCATGGCATCATTCGCTTGCTTATACTTACGGATATAATCCGACGGCGTTTGCCCAACGAGTCCAAGGTTTAATGACGATGATTTCGATGACACGCAATAGGGGTTCGAAATTTGCACAGGCGAAGTTGACTCTTTACGGTTTGCATGGTGGTGCTCCTTATGCAGCGGCGGCAAGGGCATTGCTCGGTGATGTCGTCGATGAACTGATTGTTGACACGGAGAGTTTCCGTTTTGCGAACATTGAAACGCTTGACGATGTGAATATGTTACCGGGCATCGTCAAGTACGGCGATTTACCAGCTATTTTGGAGTTGTCTGACCCGGCGAACACAACCATACGAGGGGAGCGATGACCCAAACATTCAGACACTCGACAGGCATCCACGGTTTGGACGCAAAACTCGGCGGCGGACTGTTACCCGGTACAATGACCGTGCTCATCGGCTCCACCGGCATTGGAAAAACGCAGTTCGGACTCCAATATGCCCAAGCCGGTTTGAATCAGGAAGGACAACGCGGCATCCTCTTCGATATGGCGGCAAGAGTCGATCCGCAGGGACACAAAGAATATGCCGAGCGTCTCTTCGGCTGGACACTCCGCGAAGAAAAACCGGAGAGGATGTGCGACCCCAAGCATTCTTGGACGCACTTTTGGGACAAGTCGTGCACCCTCGGCGATTACTTTCACGCCTTGTCGTTCAAGGGGCGGCGCGTTACCAAACGCGATCTCGATTTCGATCAGTGGAACGATTGGCAGGCGGAACTGTCTAAACATTTGGATGCAACGATTGCCTATTTCTTCGGACATTTCACTCGGGGGTGCAAACGTTGCGTGATCGACGGCATCGAGCCGGTGCAGCACCAGGGGGAGTCGATCCAATTTGAGTTAATGGAATACATCTATCATCAAATCATTCGCAAGGAGCCGGACTGGGTTGCCCGCGATCTCTTTCGGCAACACTATCGGGAAAATGAAACGTTGATCCAACAACATCTCTACCGGCATGAGGAGATCGGCTGTTTGGTGTGTTATACGTCGACGGAACTATCATTGGACACCATGATCGACAAGCCGCTGGACGAAGGGGATTTGCTTGCTTCCGCGAACACGATCATTTATCTCGGCAAGATTCGAGAGGGAAACAAATTTCATAGGGCGATGTACGTTGCCAAGCATCGGGGGAGTGCCTGTCCCGATGAAATTTTGTTGTACGATATGGACGAACACGGTCTGCGGTTGTTGTGAGGTGGGTAGTTGACATACAGCTGCCCTGACAGGGAAGAGGGGACGGTTTTTTTCTTACTTTACAGATCGAATGTCATCCGCCAACGCCTCTTTCAGTATTTTTTGGAACTCCTTCGACTTCAAGTCCTGCTTTTCGGTAAATTTGAATTGCAAAATGTCGAAATGAGTGTTTTCACCATTCACAAGCGGGGCACTACCAATACCACGAATTTGTCCCAAGGGAACAGAATTTTTGGGAACATACACGTCGACATACACTGCATCAATCCGCTTCGTGTGAACCACAACGTCGGGAATGACCCGCTCTTCCGCTGCCGCTTTGTGAAACGATGTTCGCCGAGATGCCGGTCGATAAAACGGCACCAACACCTTGTTCGTCCAAACAATCCGCAGGTCAGAAGCGATGTTCTCTACCGTGTCAAAAAGGTCATCGAGGAGTGAAATGTCCCAACGAAGACTCTTCCCACCGATGAGTCCTCTCGGCAAACGATGCCACGCTTTTCCCAAAACTTTCCAAGGCATCAAATCGTCCGGCTTTATCCTTCCCGATACGAAATGGGCAAATTCCTTGATGCTCGTATCGAGAAAATCCCAGAACTCCTGCCGGTCGATCTCGGCCCATGAGTGGGGGCGTATTTCGATTTCCTGCCAGCGACCCTTCGGAAGAAAACGAACACGCGGCTTCGTTCCGTACAGCGGGATCTCTTCCATTTCATTGAGCGGTTTCAAATCCAGCCGGGTCATCAGCGACGCTTTGTTAAACGTGTTACGCGGAACCCGAAACTTCAATTTCAGTAACCATTCCTCTGCCGTAACGGCATGCAGAAACCAGCCGAGTTGCTTTTTCGGAGCGTTGACTTCCACGATGGTTCGGTGATTCCAGTTTACCGGAGCGAACTCCTCCGAGTCTTCGATTCGCTGAATGATCTCTGCCAATATCCGACCATCCCAGCGGATGGGCTGCCCCTTTCGGCTCACTCGATCTTGGGTGTGCCAACGCACCCCATCCGTCTCCCACGGCATTTGGGCATCTGCACCGAGTGTGCGCACGTCAAACGTTGTTTCAACGACCGTCTCTTCGGTTTTGTGTGTATTTCGGTCAGCAAATTTTCCTTCCTCAAACACCGGCACCAATGCCTGTGCTGTGTACGACAGGAATTGCTCTCCATTGCGCTGCGCTCCCCCTGTCCCATGAGCAGGGCGGCTTTTGTTTTTTTTACCCACATCGGGGGGCTTACACCCCCCGCTCTTGCGCTGCTTTTCGATGAGTTCCTCCGGTATTCCCGCAAAAACGAGATGTCCGCCCTCGTTGCCCGCCTCAGGACCGAGATCAATGATCCAATCGGCATTTTTAATCACGTCAAGATTATGCTCGATGACGATGACTGTATTGCCCAAATCGACAAGCCGGTGTAACACGTTCAACAGATTTTGCAGATCGTCGAAGTGCAGTCCCGTGGTCGGTTCATCGAGCAGATAGAGCGTTCGTCCCGTATCGGGTCGGGCGAGTTCGGCGGCGAGTTTGACCCGCTGTGCCTCGCCGCCGGAAAGTGTCGGTGCCGATTGACCAAGAGCAATGTAATCGAGACCAACGTCGCAGAGCGTTTGAAGGGTTCGGCGGACGCTTGGCACATTTTGAAAGAGTTCGACGGCTTCACCGCAGGTCATTTCGAGAACGTCGGCAATCGACCGACCACGATAGTGTACGCCCAGTGTTTGGGCATCGTAGCGTTTTCCTTCGCAAGCATCACAGATGACCCAAACGTCGGGCAGGAAGTGCATTTCGATTTTGATTTGTCCGGCTCCTTCGCATTTTTCGCAACGTCCGCCGGGAACATTGAAACTGAAACGCCGGGCAGAAAATCCCCGTACCTTCGCTTCAGGCAGTTGAGCGAATAGTTCGCGAATCAGATCGAACACGCCGGTATAGGTTGCCGGATTGGATGTCGGTGTGAGACCGATGGGTTGCTGATCGACGCGGATGACTTTATTCAGGTATTCGATTCCTTCGAGGGAATCGTGCGCCCCAGGCTGGGTATTTGCCCGGTGGAGTGTTTTTGCAAGGGATTTATAGAGAATGTCATTGACGAGCGAACTTTTGCCGCTTCCGCTCACCCCGGTAACAACCGAAAACGTCCCCAGTGGGAAGGCAACATCGATATTTTTGAGGTTATTGTGTTTTGCGCCGCGAACAACGAGCCAGTGCGGAGTTTTCACTTCGGTATCCGGTTGTGTTGAACGAGGAGAGCGGTATGCAAAACGCACGAAGGTCGACGGGGAATGGTTACGAACGAGTCCCGCATTATACAATAGGCGACAGATAATGCAACGCTTGTAGTTGCAAACCGTTCGCCAGTATGCTACAATTCACACCGTCACTACTTTAACTGCTCTTTTACTGTCCGATGCCGAAAAAAATTGCCGAATCCACTAAAAAGTCCAGCAAAGCCGAAGATGTCTTCGCCAAAAATCCCAACCTGAAAAATGCTCTCACGCAGATCGAAAAACAGTTTGGCGAAGGAGCCATCATGCCGCTCGGTTTGGATCGCACCCCCAGTCTCTCCGGCATTTCGACGGGAGCATTGTCGCTTGACCTCGCCCTCGGCGGATTCGGTGTGCCGCATGGTCGAGTCATTGAGATTTTCGGTCCAGAATCAAGCGGCAAAACAACGTGTACGTTGCATATCGTCGCCAATGCGCAAAAAGCGGGCGGAGTGGCAGCATTCATTGATGCGGAACATGCACTCGATCCCAGTTGGGCAAAGCGGCTCGGCGTTGATCTCGAAGGTCTGCTCGTTTCCCAGCCGAGTAGCGGTGAAGAGGCGCTACAAATTGTGGAAATGCTCGTCAAATCCAATGCGTTGGACATCATCGTGATTGACTCGGTGGCGGCACTCACCCCCGAAAAGGAACTCAAAGGGGAAATCGGCGACTCCTTCGTCGGTCTGCAAGCCCGGCTGATGAGTCAGACACTCCGAAAACTGACGGGTATCATTGCGAAGAGCAAAACGTGTGTGATTTTCATCAATCAGATACGGGAAAAGATCGGCGTGATGTTCGGCAGTCCCGAAACGACTCCCGGCGGTAAGGCGTTGAAGTTTTATTGTTCTTGCCGAATTGATGTCCGGCGCATCGGACAGGTCAAGGATGGTGAAACGGTGATCGGCAGCCGAGTTCGGGCAAAGGTCGTGAAAAACAAAGTTGCTCCGCCGTTTCGTGCGGCGGAGTTCGACTTGATGTACAACGGCGGCATCAGTTACGAGGGGGATATTTTGGATTTGGCGGTGGCGCAGAAGATCGTAACGAAGTCGGGAGCGTGGTTCAAATATGGCGACGAACAACTCGGACAGGGACGCGAAAAGACGAAGCAGTATCTCAAAGAAAATCCCAAATTTATGGAAAAACTTCGGGTGGACATTACCAAGGCATTTCACGAAGGCGGAGCGGACATCTTCACCAACGGCGGAGAGGAGTAGAGATAGCGGACGACAGTAGAGACACAATCGTAAGAGTGCGCAAATGTGGACGGAAGTTAGGCAGTGCCGCTTATCGATTCATCATGAAATCGCTTTTCCTTCTTTTGCCAAGTTGAAAATGGATGATTCCTCTTGTCGATCCAAAACACGTGTTTCAAACAGTAGTAATGCTTCGCGTTCGGCACATTCGAGTTGTTGGGCGAACGTCGGGTCAGTGGTGAGTGCTCTCTCCAAGGTTGCGGGCGCGATTTCGACAACACGGCATGCAGATTCACGCGTACACCCTGTTGAAACCATGGCGAGAATGGTCTGTTTCATGTCCGTTGATAGTGTCCGTTTCATCATCTGAATCTTGGTTTTGCCCTCATCGGGACGGGCGGGTCGTGTAACAAATCGGAAAGCAGAGGGCAAACAACAGAAAATTTTAGAATGGACATCTCTTGTTTGAAATCCTCTGCTCCTTTTTTTGATTTTACCCGCAGAAACACAAGCAACCGTCATGTAAATGGCTGACGGTTGTCAGACAATGTCATCGCTTTTATCATTTCCCCATTGCCCGCAGGGCAATGATGCTCGTTTCGATGCGGTCGTAATTGTCCGGGTCTTCCTCATCTTCGACAACATACCACTCGGTTCCGCCGATGGTTTCGCACAGTTCAAAGACCCGCTTCCAATCTATTATGCCGTTGCCGATGGTCGGATTACCCTCGCCCGCTTCCTTGATGTGAACCGTTTTTGATCGACCCTTGAACTTCTCGATCATTTTGTAGGGATCGCCGCCGCCGCCCAGGTAATTGCCGATATCCATCTGCATCACAACATCCTTGCTGGTTGCATCAAAGAACCGCTCCCAAGCCGGAATACCTTCGATCAGTTTCGCATCACCGCCGTGCGCATGATAACCGACGCACAAGCCTAGCGGCTTCGCTTTCTCTGCCCACTTACTGAATTCATCTGCCATCCGCTTGCTTTTCTCGACATCGTGCAGTTCCGCATCAATACCGCCGGAAACAATCATATATTTCGTGCCGAGCGTCTTGTGGATTTGGGCGGTTTTCTCAAACTGGTCGCCGCGCAACTCGCCGACCCCGGTGTGAGTTCCGCTGCATTTCAAACCGTTGTCGTCCAGCATTTTTCGGATGTCTTTTGCGTCTTTGCCGTAAAAACCGGCAAACTCGACTGCCGCGTAGCCCATTTTGGCGATTTCCTTTAATGTACCGGCAAGGTCCTTGCTCGCCAGATTGCGGACGCAATAAAGTTGTACCGAGAGGGGAATCTTCGTAGCGGATCGCCGCCGCCTCTGTTGCATTCTCTCGCGCGCTTGCTGACCGAGTGAAAGTGGTGATAATGAAGCCGCCGCCAAAGCGGACAGAGCGGCAGTACGTAAAAATGCACGACGTTCCATGGAAAACTCCTTAATGTGTAATGAATAGAAAAAACACTGCACAAGCAGTTCCGTCATTATGGCAGAAACAGGAAAAGTTGGCAATACGGGGGAGTCCTATGCCTTGACATTAACCACCACCCAGGTTACGTTATTTCACTACTGCTTCCAAGGAGAAATTCCATGTTGGTTACTTCCAAGTTTGTTGCACGATGGATCCGTTCGATAGTATTCTGTGTTACCCTGTTGGGGTTATCGGTTCCCCTGTTCGCCGATGGTTTAGCCGGTTCGCGTCCGAACATCGTGTTCATTATGCCCGACGACCATGGCTACGGTGAAATCGCCCGCCATGGCAATGACATCATCCAGACACCGCACTTGGATCGGCTCCACGATAGGAGCCTGCGATTTACCGACTATCACGTCAGTCCGACATGTTCGCCGACTCGGGCATCTTTCATGTCGGGAAAACACGAGTTCAAGAACGGCGTAACGCACACGCTCTTCGAGCGGGAACGCCTGGCTCTTTCAACCGTAACAATAGCACAGGTATTACAGAAATCGGGCTACAGTACAGGAATTTTCGGAAAATGGCATCTCGGCGATGAAGACGAATATCAGCCGAATCATCGCGGTTTCGACGAGGTGTACATCCACGGCGGCGGCGGAATTGGACAGACCTATCCCGGCAGTTGCGGCGATGCGCCGAACAATTACTATTTCAATCCGGCGATTCTCCACAACGGCGTTTTCGAGCGGGCAACCGGGTACTGTACCGACGCATTTTTTGTGCAAGCGACAAAATGGATTGACGAGCAACGGAAAACCGGCAAACCGTTCTTTGCGTATATTACGCCGAATGCTCCGCATGATCCCTATCACTCTCCGCAAGACAAATGGAAACTCTATGCAGACAATCCGAAACTCACCGAAGACGAAAAAGCGTTTTACGGCATGATCTCAAACATCGACGACAACGTGGGAACACTGCTCGCACAACTGGCGGAGTGGGGAATCGACAAAAACACATTGTTCATCTTCACCACGGACAACGGTTCGGCACTCGGTCAGTATTACAATGCTGGTATGAAAGGTCGAAAAGGGACACCCTACCAAGGTGGAACGCGGGTTCCGATGTTCGCCTATTGGGCTGGTCGCTTGGAACCCGGTGAAGCAAAGCAACTAACGGCACACATCGATATGTACGCAACCTTTGCCGAACTTGCCGGTGCGCCGATCCCGGCTGGCGTGAAACTCGATGGCCGCAGCCTTCTGCCGATTTACCAAAACAAGGATGCCGATTGGTCGGATCGCTTTCTGTTTACCCACCTTGGACGCTGGGCAAAAGGAAAAGCGAGCGAATCGAAATACGGTCAATGCGCTGTCCGAACGGCAAGATTCCGCTTGATTAACAACACGGAACTGTACGACATTTCAACCGATCCCGGCGAAACGATCAATGTGATTGACCGTTTCCCGGAAGAAGTCGCCCGAATGCGAGCGGCGTACGATGCATGGTGGGAGGAAATCCTGCCCTGCTTGGTCAACGAAGATGCCATCGGACCGCCACACAATCCGTTCAAGGTTCGCTTCTGGAAACAGTTCGGAATGTGGTGAGAAGCCCTATT